>Ga0207865_100350_pt1 | contig 52803 bp, 49 predicted proteins | sample HigsolmetaAR204D_FD_184836 | JGI IMG/M metagenome (GOLD analysis project Ga0207865, IMG submission 184836) | Ionic liquid and high solid enriched microbial communities from the Joint BioEnergy Institute, USA - AR20-4-D (SPAdes) (version 2) ...
TGGTACATGAATAACCGATACCAATCTATCTTTATTTCATTTCATCGAATGAACATCTATCTTTCCTGACAAACTTCCCATTTTATCCGTTCTTCTCGATCCGGATCATGAACGACTTCACAATTCGTATTAAATATCAAAGTAGTTCGGTTTTGCAAGTCATATTTTGGCCAGTTCGGTAAATCGTTCATATTTGGATCTCCGTTTTGCGCAAACGCAATCCAAGCATTATGCATTTTCTTGGAAAGTTCTTGTCGATCAGGAGAATCACCGGTAAAGTTTTCAACGCCATGTTTGCTAATTGTATTCCAAACAAACGGTATTTCTAAAGCATGACAAGATTTTAGTAAACCGTTAAAGGCTTGGCTTTCCCAATCGAATCGGTACATCCAGACCGGGGATCCTTGTTCGGCCTGTATTTCTGCAACATGAATGGCAGAATGGGTAAATGTCATAATCGTCATTAATTTTTCATACAACGATTGTGTCAGTTCTTTACCTTTGATGAATTCTTGGGAGATTTTTGTCCAACGAGTACCGAAAGTTTGTTGGAATCGTTTCTTTATTGCTGCTTGGTCCTCTTTTTTCCATATTGGATCAAAGGCTGTGAAGAGGCGATATTCATCTTTATTTGTACCAATAAGCACAGGAATATCTTTTGCGGCACCTTCAGCCAATAGTTCTTTCGGATGTTTCGGTAAAATTTCACCGTCAATGACTGGAATTAAGCTCATCATCGGTAGTTTTACCGATACTTCAATTAACTGTTCTACCGGAATTTCTTCTAATTTTTGAATTTCTGTTTTCTCAAGTCCCAGTTCATGAAGGAGAAATTCGGTATTCTTTGTCGCCTTTTCAGACTTAATCACATGACTGGCGGCACCGCTCTGAAGAATTGCTTGATTAAACAACCCCTTTGCTTTTGGACTGGCAAGTAACACACCTACACTCATTGCGCCTGCAGATTCGCCAAAAATCGTAACTTGATCCGGATCGCCGCCAAATGCTGCAATATTTTCCTTGACCCATTTTAAGGCAGCAATCTGATCTAAAATCCCACAGTTACCGGAATTTTGATAACCGTCGCCCCCAAGTTCAGCAAGGTGCAAGAAGCCTAAAATGCCCAACCGATAATTGATGGTAACAACAACAAGATCGCCATTTTTAGCAAAAGATGTACCTTCATATAACGGACTTGAACCGGAACCGGAAATAAAAGCGCCCCCGTGAATCCAAACGAGAACCGGTCGCTTTTTCCCATCAGTGCCGGGTGACCAAATATTAAGAGTTAGACAGTCTTCACTCATACGGGTGGTTTGATTGCCGAGAAAACTCATAATTTCTAATGAAGGTTGCCAGGCACTAGGTCCAAATTCGCTACAATCTTTTACGCCATCCCAGCTTTCGGCACTCGTTGGTGGACGAAAGCGGTTGGGACCAATTGGTGGAGCAGCATATGGTATCCCTTTCCATACATATACATCATTTTCTTGTATGCCTTTCACTTTACCGTAAGCGGTTTCAACAATCATTTTTCCCCTCCAATTAAAAAAATCATCTGTATATATTATTCTATCTTTTTGGACAAATACCTTTTTTATTGGTCATTTTTAAAGTGAAACTGACCACCTAAGAGTCCATTTTTTTAGAAAAACGTATGGTGTCCGTACAATAAAAATCTAATAACAAATTATTGGGGATGTCCACGAAAAAAGACGGAATAACTCGAAATTTCCGGTCATATATATGGGTGATGATGGGAATGGAAGGGAGGATTTTATGTTTACACAGTATAAGTATTGGCAGCCGTACGTTAGTCCGTTTGATCCATGTCCACCGATACGAGTAAAAAGTTACAATACCCCACCGCAATTGTATTTAGGATTTCAACCTAGAGGACTGCCGCAGTTCTCTACAGCAAAAGAAGCATTGTTTCATGGAACACTATGGCCTGCTCTATTCAGTCCGTATCCGGATCCGCAAATAAGGGGGGAAGAAGATGAGTAAGAAGATGCCTCCTGAATATTATCAGATGCTTGAAGAAATCCAAGCGATTGATTTTGTTATCGTTGAATTAAATTTATATTTGGATACGCACCCGGACGATACCGCCGCGATTAAACAATTTAATGAAGCAACTAAAAGAAGTATGGAATTAAAGGCAGAATTTGAAAAGAAATTTGGCCCGCTCATGCACTTCGGTTACAGTTTCTCAAATTATCCGTTCAATTGGAAAGACACCCCATGGCCATGGCAAGTTTAATATGCTTTCTATACTAAAATTTATTGATTGGAGGTTGCAACATGTGGTATTACGAGAAGAAACTCCAATATCCAGTAAGAGTAAGTACCTGTAATCCCAGACTGGCAAAATTTCTCATAGAACAGTATGGTGGTGCAGACGGGGAATTGGCTGCTGCTCTCCGCTATTTAAATCAGCGCTATACCATTCCGGATAAAGTTGTTGGTTTGCTAAATGATATTGGAACAGAAGAATTTGCCCATTTAGAAATGATTGCCACAATGGTTTATAAGCTCACAAAAGATGCCTCACCTGAGCAATTACGGGATGCAGGACTCGGAGATCATTATGCGGATCACGATCGGGCTTTGTTTTATCATAATGCAGCAGGTGTTCCGTTTACTGCAACTTATATCCAAGCTAAAGGTGATCCGATTACCGATTTGTATGAAGATATCGCAGCCGAGGAAAAAGCCCGCGCCACTTATCAATGGATTATTGATATGTCTGATGACCCGGATTTAAACGATGCTTTGAAATTTTTACGGGAAAGAGAGATTGTTCATTCGCAAAGATTTAGAGAAGCAGTTGAAATATTAAAAGAAGATCGAGGAAAGAAAAAGTATTTTTAATTTTTTTTTTTGAGTTCATTGCTCCGTGCGTATTGAACTTAATGTATCATAAAGAAACATATTCACTCGACAAGCCAGTCCCCAGTCCGTATCAAAATAAAGTGAAACTTCCAGCTGTGAGGGTTCTTCATCCCCACTGCTGGTTAGTTGAACCAATCGGGCACTTACGCTTTGATTACCATTAAACCGCAAAAGGAAGATTTAGTAACCGTTTGTGCGGGATAAAGTGAATACTGGATGAAAAAAGTGGGTTTGACTCTAGAAAGTCATTTACCTGCTTTTTTTCATAAATTTACATAATCGTTGTTATATTCCTCTTAGCTTGCAGTTGATTAAAAATAGTTGTAAGAGGAAATATAATTTCATAAAAAGCCAAACAACACATAGAGGAAAACATTGATATTTGTTCGTATTTTAGCTTAAATAGAAAACGAAGGAAAAATTTTACCGGTTTTAAAGAAAAATGAATAATTTTTACCGACTTTGGATGTTTATGATTGATTTTGAATGATTTTGGTGATATTATGTCACTGTAGGAGGGCCGCCTATGTTAACTGAAGAAAGGCATTCATATATTTTAAAAAAGTTGAAAGAAGAGGGAATTGTCAAGTCCCAAGATATTATAAGGGAGCTCAACTGTTCTGAATCAACCGTAAGAAGAGATCTCATTTTACTAGAAGATGCCGGGCACCTGAAACGTATCCATGGAGGCGCCAAACGGGTTTACGATTTGGATGAAGAATTATCAGTTGTTGAAAAATCCGCCAAAAACGTTCAAGAAAAAACATTAATTGCGAGGTATGCAGCTTCTCTTATAAAAGAGAACGATGTGATTTACTTGGATGCCGGAACAACAACTTTAGCAATGATTCCTTTTTTAAATAAAAATATTACAGTTGTAACGAATGGTGTACAGCATGCTTCATTATTGGTAGACCAGCAACTGCGTGTTTACCTTCTTGGTGGAGTGGTCAAAAACACAACGAAAGCGATTGTTGGTGTAAACAGTGTTAGTGAATTGAAAAAATATCGATTTACGAAAGCTTTTCTCGGCATTAATGGTATTGATGAAGAGTATGGCTGTACGACACCCGATCCTGAGGAAGCCTTATTAAAATATACTGCTATACAGCAATCCTCAAATTCATATGTGCTTAGTGATCATTCAAAATGGGGAAAGGTAAATTTTGCGAAGGTGTGTGATTTAGATGAAGTGACGATTATAACAGATCAGATTAAACATTTAAAAAATCATAACATTTTTGAAAACGCTACGATATTGGAGGCAATATCATGATTTATACATTAACAATGAACCCGTCAATAGACTATATCGTACATGTCAAAAACGTTCAACTTGGCGAACTAAACCGAATGGAGGCGGATTTTAAATTCCCGGGAGGAAAGGGAATAAACGTATCCAGGATTTTGCATGAATTAATGACAGAAACGATCGCCCTTGGTTTTATTGGTGGTTTTACCGGTGATTTTATTGAAAATTGGTTAAAAAATGAAGGAGTAAATACTGATTTTACACGCGTTGTCGGAGATACAAGAATCAACATAAAATTAAAATCGGATGTTGAAACCGAAATCAACGGAATTGGTCCAAAAATATCCGCTGAAGAAGCAAATGCTTTATTAAATAAGCTTAGTCAAATTTCGAATGAAGATATAGTCGTATTGTCCGGAAGTAAACCGCCTTCTTTATCTGAAGATTTTTATCACAAAGTGGCAAAACGAACCAGAGAGAAAGGTGCAGAATTTGTCATCGATACAACAAGTAATGAATTGAAGACGATTTTGCCTTTCCGTCCATTACTAGTAAAACCGAATTTAGAAGAATTGGAAGCCATTTTTGATATTAAAATGAATGGTCTGGATGATGTAATAACATACGGAAAAAAATTACTTGAATTAGGTGCCCAAAACGTCATTGTTTCAATGGGTGGCAACGGAGCATTGTTATTCACCGATGTAGATGTATACCAAGGAATCAATCCAAAAGGAACCGTGAAAAATTCGGTAGGAGCGGGTGATTCTTTAATAGCCGGTTTCATTAGCCGCTACGTCGAAACAAAAGACGTTGTTTCCGCTTTTCAATTAGGTATTGCCTCAGGTAGTGCAACCGCTTTCTCAAGTGATTTGGCAAAAAGAAACGAGATTTTATCCTTAGTAAAAAAAGTTGGAATTAAACGTCTTGATTCAACAAACCCATATTAAGATGAGGTGAATAGTAATGAAAGTAACCGAATTATTAAGAAAAGATATTATGCTTATGGATTTGCAATCAACTACCAAAAATGAGGTTATTGATGAAATGATTGCAAGTCTTGAAAAACACCATGTCATAAATAACGCTGACCAATTTAAGGAAGCAATTTTAAAAAGGGAAGAACAAGCTACAACAGGCCTTGGTAATGGGATTGCTATGCCTCATGCCAAAACGGTAGCCGTAAATGAAGCAACCGTCCTGTTTGCCAAAAGTAACAAAGGAGTCGATTATGAATCATTGGATGGGGAACCGACATACCTATTCTTTATGATTGCTGTTCCGGATGGTCTATATGATACACATCTGCAAGCATTAGCAGCTCTTTCCCGCTCATTACTGGATGAAAAATTTATTGAAGGATTAAAGTCTGCAAAAACGCCGGATGAAGTCGTTAATATCTTCCGAAAGAGAGAAGAAGAAAGTGAAGAAAAGGAAGTAAACGTACAAGCGGATACAAGTGAAAAACCGTTTATTGTGGCTGTAACGGCTTGTCCGACGGGAATTGCTCACACTTACATGGCTGAAGAGGCGTTAAAGAAAAAAGCAGCTGAAATGAATGTGGACATTCGTGTCGAGACAAATGGTTCGGAAGGTGTAAAAAATCGTTTAACAGATGATGAAATTCGGCGAGCAAAAGGAGTTATTGTTGCCGCCGATAAAAAAGTTGAAATGTCCCGTTTTAATGGTAAACCGCTTTTAGAGAGACCGGTAAGTGAAGGTATTAACAAACCGGAAGAATTAATCTCAAAAGTAATCAAAGGTGATGCCCCGACCTTCCATGCTGAAAATGATGATAGACAAAAAGAAGAACCGTCCAATACTTCTGTATGGGGAAAAATTTACAAAGACTTAATGAATGGCGTTTCCCATATGCTTCCTTTCGTTGTCGGTGGCGGGATTTTGATGGCCATTTCCTTCCTGTTTGAAAGTACATTAGGTGATGATAGTGTAACGTTTAAGTTTTTAAATACGATTGGCGGAAATGCCTTCAACTTCTTGATTCCAATTTTAGCCGGATATATTGCGATGAGTATCGGTGATCGTCCGGGATTAATGCCCGGTATGGTCGGCGGTTTGATGGCAGTGAACAGCAATGCCGGATTCTTGGGCGGTTTGGCAGCAGGTTTCTTGGCAGGATATATTGTTGTATTCTTGAAAAAACTATTCCGCGGTATGCCAAGATCATTGGAAGGGTTAAAACCAATACTACTATATCCGATATTGAGCTTGTTCATTGTCGGTACGCTGATGTATTTCATTATTGGCCCGATTTTCTCAAGTATTAATACGGCGGTTGTCGACTTCTTAAGTGATATGGGAACAGCCAATGCGGTATTATTAGGTGCCTTACTTGGCGGAATGATGTCAATTGATATGGGTGGACCATTCAACAAAGCGGCATATACTTTCTCTATCGGTGTATTTACCGATACCGGCGACGGAAGTTTTATGGCTGCAGTTATGGCCGGCGGGATGATTCCACCACTGGCAATAGCCTTGGCAACTACCTTCTTTAAGAATAAATTTACGGATGAGGAAAGACGTTCCGGTTTGTCTAATTATTTACTCGGAATATCCTTTATTACTGAAGGGGCAATTCCGTTTGCGGCTTCTGATCCGTTACGTATTATCGGTTCATCCATTGTTGGTTCTGCGATTGCCGGCGGGCTAACTCAGCTTTGGAATACGGCTATTCCGGCACCACATGGAGGAATTTTCGTCATTGCCCTTGCTGAAAGACCATTTATGTTCTTGATAGCCTTACTTATTGGTACAGTCATCACCGGTTTACTCATTGGCTTTTGGCGAAAACCGGTAAAACAATAGGATATATAATGATGCTATTTTCGGCTCCTTAGGCACTTGTCTAAGGGGCCTTTTTTTACGTCAACTATTCACGTATAAAATGAAAATTTTAACAACATAATGATGGATAAGTAAAAATTATTTTGTTGGTAAAAATATGAAAAGGAGAATGATTATGTCAGGTCCAGGTTTGAAACATGCAGATAGTCATTCAGCAATTCATGAAGCAGCATTGGAGGAGGCAAAGGAGCTAAACAACATTCTAGCTAGATTAGTAAAAGCGGGACAAACTGAAAAGGCATTGCAGACAGCCTATATTGCAGTAGAACATTGGGAAACTCGTACACTCAGACATGCTCAGGCAGAAGAGGAAGGATTATATAAAGAACTAGCAGAGGAACATCCTGAATTGAAGGCTGCAATCACAGCTTTAGTTCGCGACCATAATACAATGCGGTACTTGGTCAAACAAATTAAGCAAACACTTGAAACAGATGGATTTACTGAAGAAGTATTGCAACAATTCCACGCATTAGTTCATGTTGATGCTTACCATAATTTTGAGGAAGAAAAAATATTGCCTCACCATTAAATTCGGAGTTGAGAATATGTCAAACGGAGAGCAACCTATATTTCTTTACAAAATATCCCCTAAACTATATCGATATATCATTACAGAATTAGAAACTAATTTCCATATTCAACCCTATGATGTTCAATTGGAAGCGATTAATAAAGATGAAGGCATAAAATTAATTGTCCGGTTTGGAGAAAATTTCAACCACAGCTCTGAACAATTTTTTTCTAATGAGCAATTAGAAAATGAAAAACTTGCACTGAAAGAATTTATCGCTAAAACGGGAGGACAATGTATTCAAGTTTTGAAAGATGATTATTTTAATAAGATGACGCCATGATTCTGCCTTAAGGAGGTTATAAATTGTTTATATTTGAACAGGAAGCAGATTTCGTTCAAGATCGTGAAGACCTTTTGTATGTATTACAACTTCGGTTTGGTGAAATTGCTCCGGGAATCATCGAAGCAATCTATCAAATCAGTGATTTACATACTTTGGAGCGACTTATTTTAATCGCTGCTAATGCCCCAACTTTTAAAATATTTCTGGAAGAGTTGGAAGCAGGAAATGAAAGCTTTCGGATTGTTGGAAATCGTTTTAATCCGATTGACCCAGCTATGGAAGGGGGAAATCATTATGGTAAAGCGTAAAAATAAATTATTAGATTCTCTTAAATATATAAAACGTGGCAAGATCATAAATGACGGGTGGACTGAAGAAAGCCCGCGTCCACGGGATACGGAAGAAATTTACCGACGTCGTTGGCAGCATGATAAAATCGTCCGTTCGACCCACGGTGTCAATTGTACCGGTTCATGCAGTTGGAAAATATATGTGAAAGACGGAATTATTACTTCTGAAACACAACAAACGGATTATCCTTCAACGGGAGACGATTTTCCGGAATATGAGCCAAGAGGTTGTCCGCGGGGCGCAACCTTTTCATGGTATACGTACAGTCCGGCCAGGGTGAAATATCCATACATTCGTTCCGATCTATATGAATTATGGAAGGCGGAAAGATCTGTCGAGGAAAACCCGATTCAAGCTTGGAAGAATATTGTCACGGACCCGGAGAAAAGAAACAAGTATGTGAAAGCTCGCGGAAAAGGCGGCTTCGTACGAGCAAACTGGCAAGAACTTTGTGAACTGATTGCAAGCTCAGTTATTTATACGATAAAAAAATACGGACCGGATCGAGTAGCCGGTTTTAGTCCAATTCCGGCCATGTCAATGGTAAGTTATGCGGGTGGTGCTCGCTTTCTGTCATTAATCGGTGGTACAATATTAAGTTTCTATGATTGGTATGCCGATCTTCCCCCTGCGTCGCCACAAGTTTGGGGAGAGCAGACCGATGTCCCGGAAAGTGCGGATTGGTATAATGCTAAATATTTTATTATTTGGGGAACAAATTTACCACAAACAAGAACACCTGATGCCCATTTTATGGTGGAAGCAAGGTATAACGGGACAAAAGTGGTCGGAATCAGTCCGGATTATGCCGAATACGACAAGTTTGCCGATATTTGGCTCCCGGCCCGGGCAGGTACAGATGGAGCGTTAGCCATGGCGATGACCCATGTAATTTTAAATGAATTTTATGTCAAACAACAAGTCCCTTATTTTATAAACTACGTCAAAAAATATACCGATTTACCATTTTTAGTCACTATAAAACAAAACGGAAGCGATTATCGAACAGATACTTTTTTACGGGCAAAAGATTTGGGCGATACACAAAATTTAGCAGAATGGAAGACAGTGGTATGGGATGAAAATACGAATAAACCGGAAATCCCTAACGGAAGTATCGGTTTTCGTTGGGATGGAGATAGCAAATGGAATCTTAACTTGACGAAAGAGAACGGGAAGGAAATCAATCCTTTATTAAGTTTCCTTAATCAATCCGATGAGGTTATTGAAGTTACATTTCCTTATTTTGCTGAAGAAGAAGGCGGTGTCATTCGCCGCGGTGTTCCGGTTAAACATGTAAAAGATGCGGATGGGCACATTTTAAAAGTGACGACAGTTTTTGATTTAATGATGGCCCATGTTGGTGTTAATAGAGGTCTTTCGGGTGAATATCCTGAAGATTATCATGACCCTCTTCCATATACACCAGCATGGCAAGAAGAAATTACCGGGGTACATCGAAATCATGTGATTCAAGTTGCTAAGGAATTTGCCGATAATGCTGCGAGGACTGAAGGAAAGTCAATGATTGCCATGGGGGGAGGAACAAATCATTGGCATCACAGTGATCAAATCTATCGTGCCATTTTAAATCTAGTCTTATTGACCGGTTCTCAAGGAGTAAACGGTGGCGGATGGGCTCATTATGTCGGTCAGGAAAAAGTACGCCCTTCAGAAGGTTGGAATGTTGTTTCATTCGCCGGTGATTGGGGAGTGCCATCTAGGCTACAAAACGGAACCTCGTTTTTTTACTTTGCAACCGAGCAATTCTGCTATGAAACAAAGGAAAATATGAAACAAAATCGGTGGAATGGTAAATACACATATATGCACCCGGCTGATATCAATGCACTTTCTGCGAGACTTGGTTGGTTGCCGTCATTCCCACAATTTTCCCAAAACTCTATCGATATTGTGAAAGAAATTAAGGAAAATGGTGCAAAAACTGAACAGGAAATAATTGAAAATGTCGTTCAAAAAATAAAAGCTGGAGAGATTGATTGGGCGATTGAAAACCCTGATGATCCTCGTAATTTCCCGCGTGTCTTTTTCAATTGGCGATCCAATTTACTTGGTGATAGCGGAAAAGGCCATGAATATTTTGTAAAACATTTTATTGGCGCGGATAATGCAGTATTGACCGAACCAAAAAATTGTTGGCAACCGGAAACCGTTAATATTTCGGAAGATGCACCTGAAGGAAAAGCTGATTTATTTGTCAGTATCGATTTCCGCATGACAAGTTCCGGATTATTTTCCGATATTGTATTACCCACTGCAACCTGGTATGAAAAATACGATATCAGCAGTACGGATATGCACCCGTTTATTCATCCGTTTAATGCCGCTATCAGTCCGCCGTGGCAAGCAAAAAGCGATTGGGATACGTTCAGAGAAATTGCTAAAGTCTTCTCTGAACTTGCAAAGCGCTATTTACCGGAAACGGAAGAGTTGTTAATGAGACCGCTGGGACACGATTCCCCAGATGAAATTGCCCAAGCCTACGGAAAAATAAAAGATTGGCGAAAAGGGGAAGTTGAGGCAATTCCGGGAAAAACAATGCCACATTTGAAAGTAGTAAAACGTGATTACTCGAATGTTTTCCATATGATGACATCAATCGGCCAGGAAATTAAGAAAGGTTACGGTGGCAAAGGGGTCATTATACCTGGTGACAAAGTATACGAGGAACTGAAAGATCGATTAGGCATAAATAATCGTGAAGGAATCGGTAAAGGTCATCCGGATTTATATACAGACCAAAAAGCAATTAACGCCATTTTATTAATGTCCGGTGCAACGAACGGAAAACGGGCTGTAGAAGGATGGAAATCGTTAGAGAAGAAAACAGGACAAAAATTAGCGGAGATTGCCCTACCGAGAGAGGAAGAAGATTTTACACTGGATGCGCTAACAATCCAACCGCGAACATCGATTTCTACACCGATTTGGAGCGGGTTGGAAAAAGAGAATAGAAGATATTCGCCTTTTACCGTCAATACGGAATATAACATCCCTTGGAGGACACTGACGGGACGACAAAGTTTTTATCTTGATCATGAGATGATTCTCGACTGCGGGGAGGCACTGCCAATCTACTTACCACCGCTTGCGAAAGCACCTTTTACGAAAAGGGAAAAGGGGGTACCGGATAACGGTAAATCGATTACATTACGGTATTTAACTCCTCACCAAAAGTGGGGGATCCATACGATGTTTACCGAAGCAACACCGATGGTTCAGTTATTCCGAGGCTGGCAGGTTGTTTGGATAAATGAAGAAGATGCAGCTTCGATTGGGATAAAAGATAATGATTATATTGAGGTATATAACCGAAATGGTGTTGTTGTTGCCCGGGCAGTTGTTACTTATCGGATACCAAAAGGGATGTGTTATATGTACCATGCCCAAGACCGGACAATGGGGGTTCCGGGAACAGAAATTAACAAAAAACGTGGCGGGACTCACAACAGTATAACAAGGGTCACTTTAAAACCAACCCATATGATTGGCGGATACTCACAATTAAGTTATGGTTTCAATTACTACGGACCGACCGGCCATCAACGTGACACGATGGCAATAGTCAGACCATTGAAGGAGGTTAACTGGCTTGAGAATTAAAGCACAAGTAGCAATGGTGATGCATCTCGATAAATGTATCGGCTGTCATACTTGCTCAGTCACATGTAAAACAACTTGGACAAACCGGCCCGGTACGGAATATATGTGGTTTAATAACGTTGAAACAAGACCGGGTATCGGTTATCCAAAAAGATGGGAAGATACAAAGCGGTATAAGGGCGGCTGGGTATTAGAAAACGGGAAACTGAAATTGCGCGCCGGCGGTCCGATAGCGAAACTGGCCAATATTTTTTATAACCCGAATATGGCAGAGTTGGAAGATTTTTATGAACCGTGGTCTTATGATTATGATAACTTAATCCATAGTCCCAAACGAGAAAATCTTCCTGTTGCAAGGCCGTTTTCGCAAATAACCGGAAAATACATTGACAAACCGGAATGGGGCTCAAACTGGGATGATGATTTAGCAGGCGGCAGTGAAAATGTGAAGCGAGATCCAAATGTAGAAAAACTGCAAGAACATATTAAAACAGAATATGAAAAAACTTTTATGATGTACTTACCAAGGATTTGTGAACATTGTTTAAATCCGTCTTGTGTCGCATCTTGTCCGACAGGTGCTCTATATAAGCGTGATGAAGATGGGATTGTTTTAGTGGACCACGATGCATGCAGGGGTTGGCGTTTTTGTCAAAATGGCTGTCCCTATCATAAAGTCTACTATAATTGGAACACCCATAAAGCAGAAAAATGTAATTTCTGTTATCCGCGGACAGAGGCGGGGTTACCGACAATTTGTTCTGAAACTTGTGTCGGTCGGATTCGCTATATCGGTGTTGTTTTATATGATGCTGATAAAGTAAAAGCGGCAGCATCAGTTGAAGATCCAAAAGAGTTATATAAGGCACAACTTGCATGTTTCCTAGATCCGTTTGACCCGGAAGTACAAGATCAGGCGAGAGAAGCGGGAATAACTGATCCATGGATTGAAGCGGCAAAGGAATCGCCAATCTATAAATTAGCAATCAAATGGAAAATTGCCTTGCCACTCCACCCGGAATACCGGACATTACCAATGGTTTGGTATGTGCCGCCTCTTAGTCCGATTATGAATCATATTACGAATGAGGATGAATTAAAAACAGACGGCTATATTCCGGCTGTTGATCAAATGCGTATTCCAATGGAGTATTTGGCTTCGATTCTAGCTGCCGATGATGTGAAAGTAATTCGGAAAGTGTTATTAAAACTTACCGCCATGCGTGTATTTATGCGAGGAAAAACAGTTGGGGGTATCGATGAATTCCGTCAAAGTGAATTGTTAAAGGAAGCAGAAACTACTCCCGAAGAAGTGGTAGAAATGGCAAGATTATTAGGTGTTGCCAAATATAAAGAACGTTATGTCATCCCGACCGGACGTAGAGAAATGGATGATGACCTTTTTTATCAGCAAGGTGCCTGCAGTATAGAAGATTTAGCACCGAAAGAAGGAATGAATCCAAGATACGGTATGATGAAAGTGAGAGAGAATTTATGAATAATGAGAAACGTACCATTCTTGTCATTTCTGCCCGCCTATTGGATTACCCGGCGAATGGGATAAAGAATTTAATTAATGATATAGAAGAATTAGTAGAAAATTTAATTGCTAAGACAGATGTAAAGGAAGAGATTAGGCAAATGTACAAGCCTTTATCCGATTTCAATGATACAGAAATTCAAGAACTGTACGTTGAAACTTTCGATTTGAAAACGAAGCTTGGTCTTTATTTGACCGCTCATGAATTGGGTGACAGCAGTCGGCGAGGAGCCGCTTTAATTAAATTACAAAAAATAATCAACCAGTCCGGATTTGAACGGACCGGTGAGGAATTAGCAGACTATATCCCAATGTTGCTGGAGTTTTTGGCAGTCGCTCCCGAAAATCATGAGACAAATCGTTTACAGAAAAGACTTGGTGTTGTCATCAACTATATGTTGGAAAATGTAAATCAACAAAACCCGTATGGCGGAATCTTTAAAGTGTTAATGAAACATGTCTTCCCAACTCCAACAAAAGAAGAAATAGAGCAACTAGAGTTGGGAAGGGAAGAAGCAGATTTAGAAGAACTGCCATACCCGATCATGTATCAATGATCGGGTATGGTATCACTTGACAGTCAAGGAGGAACAAATATGGTCGATATTTTTTTATGGGTCGTATTCCCATATATCTGCTTAACCATTATGATTTTCGGTCTCCTTTATCGTTTTGCATTCAGACAATTAACTTGGGCGGCCCCTTCAACGAATTTTTTTGAGAAAAAATGGCTAAAAATTGGTTCACCTCTATTTCATTATGGGATTATTTTCGCATTTTTTGGACATGTAATGGGGATTTTGATTCCTTGGGAGTTTTATCAGACACTCGGCATTTCTGATCATATGTATCATTTTGGGGCGATTTACGGTGGGGGTTTGGCAGGTTTAATGGTCGTTTGTGGACTTGTGATTCTGTTAATTCGAAAAATGATCATTGACCCGGTCCGTATTAAAGCAACATTTGCAGATTATTTTTCTGTCCTCGCTGTATTATTTGTTGCTGCGACAGGAACGTATATGACAATCATTTACAATTTGACTGTGGTGGCTTATGAGTACCGTGCGACTATAGGTCCTTGGTTTCGCAGTTTATTTATTTTTCAGCCGAGATTTGATTTGATGACTGATATTCCGTATATATTTAAAATCCATGTTATTACCGCATTTGCACTTTTTGCATCGATTCCGTTTACCAGGCTCGTCCATATCTTTAGTTTTCCAATCCGCTATCCGGCTCGTCCGCCACAACAGTATCGGTCCCGTTCAGGATATCGTAGGCAGAAGGTTTAAAAAACATTTATCTGAGTTCTAACCCTATCTCCCAAAAAGTTTGAAAAAGTGGTCTTGAGCCGAGTTCTCAAGAACAAAACTTATGAAAAATATGGAAAAGTGCCTTAATGCCGTTTCCCAAGATCAAAACGGAAGCAAATATTTGAAAAGATGGTCTTGAAACCAAGTTTTCAATTCGAAAATGCACGCAAATGTTTTAAAAAGTGGTTTTGACACCAACCCATTATTTTTCATTTTAAGACTGGAATCGGTCGATACGATCAATTTTGGTGATGTTTTTCACACGATATCTATAATATAAAAAAAGCAACCTGATTCATCCGGGTTGCTCTATTATTTTTATCATTTTTATCATTTCTTCACAGGTGCAAATTTTTCTTGATAGTACAAAAATACAACAATAACAAAGCTGACTAAGGCGAATTCAGACATAAGCATGAAGGCAATCGCATATTGTCCCGTCATGTTATTAACCGCTGTCAATAGCAGTGGCGGGAAAAATCCTCCAAGCCCCCCCATTGCCGAAACAACCCCATTGACTACTCCGGCTTGATTCGAAAAATAGAAGGGGACCAGTTTAAATATCGTCCCATTCCCAATACCTGCAGAAACAGCGACAGATAATGCCCCGACCGTATACCAAGTAATATCCGGCGAAAAGGCTAATAATATCCCTGATAAAGAAACGAAGATGAACACGATCATTAAGATTACAAAGGGATTGAATCGGTCTGCCAAAAATCCACCAATCGGTCGCATAGCAGTTGCCAAAACAATAAAAATTCCTGTTCTGATTCCGGCGTCAACAGGATCCAAACCAAAGAACGTTACTAAAAAATTTGGCAAAAATACAGTAAAGGCAACAAAAGCGCCGAAAGTGATAAAGTAAAACAAACTAAGAAACCAAAGCGTGGCATTTTTATAAACACCTTGGATTTGTTCCACCATTGATTTCTTTACTCTAACTTCTTTCCGATCTCCAAAAATAAACAATAAAACAATGAATGCCAACAATAGAATTAAGTATAGGCGAACGGTATCTTGCCAACCAATTGATTTCGCTAGAATTGGTGCGCCGAATGTCGTGATCGCTGTTCCGGCATTACCGACACCATAGATTCCGTTAATAAAACCTTGCCTCTCTTTCGAATAATATTTAGGTAGAGAGGTCACACCGATGGAAAATGTTGCACCTCCCACACCCAGAAAAAGACCGCCAATAACAAGATCAATAAAAGTGTTGGCTGTACTGATATAAAATATAGGGAACAAAAGGATAAGAAAACTAATTATGAAGATAATTCTTGCACCGAACCGGTCCGTATAAAATCCGAGGGGTATTCGCAACACGGAACCTAAAATAACCGGGACTGCAGTAACAATCGATACCTGTACGGGTGTGAGCAAAATATCTTCCTTAATAAAGGTCATCAAAGAAGATAATAATACCCAAACCATGAATCCAACAATAAGACTTGTTGTTTGCAGAGATAATTGAATACCGGGTTTCCTCATTTTGAGTTTCCTTTCTATTTTTCATATATTATTTGTAACAAGTATCAAGTTTAAACAGCGTTTTTTATACGTAAGAAAAGATAAATTTTCAGTTAGGAAGTTTTCGATTTTTCGCTAAATGAACACAAAAATGGTTCATCTTTTGCCAAGCTTTTAAATAATGGGAAACGCCGTAGTAATTCATTTATTGATGTAGGATTCAAACTGATTTGATTCGAACATCCGTTATCATGAGCAAATTCTAATTCTCTTATAGATGTAGGATTCACCCCCCTGATATAAGTCACATATTCACAGTGAAGTAAATCACACCGCTTTGCTGAAAACTATTTTAAAATAAAGACATATTTCATCAGTAAATGGAGGTTTCTTTATGAATATAGAATTTACTACAAAAATCTTTGCACCGGAGATTGAACCAAAATATCGTCACGCAAAAATATTTGAAGCGTTTGATGGATTACAATCCGGCCAATACTTGGAATTAACCAACGACCATGATCCGAAACCACTATATTATCAGTTTTTGATTGAACGGGAAGGATGTTTCACATGGGATTACATTGAAGAAGGACCGGAACAATGGCGTGTTGCTATCGGTAAAAAATAAATAACTTAAGTTTCGCATCCCAAAGGCGGGTGGGTGTTTCGTCGTCAAAAAATAACATTTCTCGCCTCAAAATGGTGACGAGAAAGGGTCTCGTCGTCAAAAAATAGCATTTATCGCCCCAAAATGACGACGAGAATAAGTTTCGTCGTCAAAAAATAGCGTTTTTCGCATCAATATGTCGACGAGAAGGGGCCTCGTCGCCAAAATAGAGCATTTCTCGCCTCAAAATGGTGACGAGAAAGGGTCTCGTCGTCAAAAAATAGCATTTCTCGCCTCAAAATGACGACGAGAATAAGTTTCGTCGCCAAAAAGGAGCAATTTCCGGTTCAAAATGGTGACGAGAAAGGGTCTCGTCGTCGAAAAATAGCATTTCTCGCCTCAAAATGACGACGAGAAAGGGTCTCGTCGTCGAAAAATAGCATTTATCGCCCCAAAATGACGACGAGAATAAGTTTCGTCGCCAAAAAATAGCATTTCTCGCCTCAAAATGGTGACGAGAATAAGTTTCGTCGCCAAAAAGGAGCAATTTCCGGTTCAAAATGGTGACGAGAAAAGGTCTCGTCGTCAAAAAATAGCATTTCTCGCCCCAAAATGGTGACGAGAATAAGTTTCGTCGCCAAAAAGGAGCAATTTCCGGTTCAAAATGGTGACGAGAATAAGTTTCGTCGCCAAAAAGGAGCAATTTCCGGTTCAAAATGGTGACGAGAAAAGGTCTCGTCGTCAAAAAATAGCATTTCTCGCCCCAAAATGACGACGAGAATATGTTTCGTTGACTAATTGGTTTTTAAGGTGCAATACTCAAGTAAATAAACATACAATTTCGGTTGTCCCGGATAAACACAGCAACAATATAGGAAGTTTCAAACAGTGGGGAATCGATATCCCTCACTGTTTGTTGTTAAACAAATCGGATGCATGCGGGCTTTTCTTCTACCACCTATTGTATCGACTCAAATCTTCAAACGGGATTCTTTGACTTTCCGTTAGGAGTGGGATAAAACGTTTTACGCTTGTCCCGGTTTTTCTTTTAATGTCCGATAACCTCCTTCTAAAAAGATAAGTGGCTCTCCTTCAAATATCTGTAAATTAGTGACTTTCCCAACGATTAAAACATGATCTCCTTCTTCGTATTCAGACGAAACCGTACAGATGATTTGTGCCAAAGTACTAGGAATTACAGGCATTCCGTCGAGAAAATCAAATTCGATTTCTTTAGTTGATTTCTTTTTTGAAGCAAAGTGATTTGAAATATTTATTTGATCTTTATTTAAAACATTCACAGTAAATAACCCACGCTGCTTTATTTTATTTAGTGTCTGTGAAGTTTTGTTTAAGGAAATTAATATAAGCATAGGATTTAAAGATACGGACATAAATGCATTTACTGTTGCAGCGAATATTTCCCCATTTAGCTCTGTGACGACAACGGTAACCCCTGTCGCAAATTTTCCCATTGCATCACGAAACAAACGTTCATCCATCGATTCATACACACCCTCTCCAATATTTAAAACGAAATGAAACCAATCACTATTCGACAATTTTATGATGTTTTTTAGTACAAACAACAAGTTGATTGTTCATTTGTATCAAAAAAGTTTTCTCTATTATAACAAACTTGTGACGAATATGTGGCAATAATGCTTCATACTGTTAGTAAAGGGTAAAAAGCAGAATATCAAACTACTGGAATTATAGAACTGTGGAATTAAACACATTTAAAAATGATTTTTATTAAGCAAAATATTTTATTATAATAGGGTTACTATTATTTTTTTACTTTAGGAGGATGAATAATGTTAAGAAAAATACATACAGAACATGCACCGCAGGCAATTGGTCCGTATTCACAAGGGATAGAAGTGGGAAATTTTATTTTTTTGTCAGGTCAAATTCCAGTTGATCCAGAAACAAATGAAGTTATCGAGGGTGATATTGTTGCTCAGACTAACCAGGTGATGCGAAATATTCAGGCGATTTTAGCAAGCATTGGATTAACGCTCAATCATATTGTTAAAACGACTATTTTCTTAAAAAATATGGATGAGTTTACATTAGTTAATGAGGCTTATGCCAAGCATTTCGGCGAACACCGCCCGGCTAGATCAACGGTTGAGGTCAGTCGTCTCCCTAAAAATGTCAGCATTGAAATTGAGGTGATTGCAGCAAAATAAAATGTGATTAGTACAGACTGCAGCCTTGATGTCGATTATGGAGATATCTCCTTCAACCTATTTTACCGGCTCGAAACTTGAGAGGGGATTCCTTCATCAGGTTGCAACATTAGAATCGATAAAGAGTTTATTGTTGATGAATGTTTCAGGTTCAATAAGAAATAAAAGTCAGGCAGGGACAGATTTTCAAAGAATTAATTTGTCCCTCAAGTTATGAAGGTTGTATACGATAAAATTCCGATTAATTGTTCTGACATATAAGCCGGAGTATAAGAAAAGTTTCCGTTTACCCATTCAACAATCAATCCGAAAATTGCATAGGCAATATAGGAGGAAAAGATTTCTGGATTAATATTTTTTAGTAAACCACTTTTTGTCGTCAAATCCTGAAGAACTAAATTTTTTAAAACTTGACAAATTTTATTTTGAAACCCGGGTAGAACATTTGAATGAATAGTAATTTTATAAAATTTCGCATATAGAAATACATGTTCAAAAATTTTGATTGAGGATGATGAAAGGTCACTAATCCCAAGTATGTCTTTTTGTAAATAAGGCTCCCGGTATGAACGAATGAGATCCTCTAATACTTCTTCAATTAGATCCCCAAGTAATTCTTCTTTTGTTTGGTAGTGTTTGTAAAATGTTCCTCGATTTAAATTAGAAATGTTGACAATGTCTGTAATTGTGATTTTGTTAAAGTCTTTATTCTCCATTAATATTAATAATGCTTCTTTTAAAGCTGTTTTGGACTTATTAATTCGTCGATCAACAGTCATCAACAAAACACCACCTGATTGTCTATTATTTTTCTATATTTATACAAACATTTCAAGCGATGTTCATTATTGAACAAAGCGTGGACAATTTGTATATTGATATGTTCATTATAGAACAGTACAATGAAAATGTGTAGGCGACTATGTGAAAAATGTAGAGACTGCTATTAGAAATATTGAAAACGCTTTATTTTCAAGTCGCACTAATATATGAAAAAGGTGGTATGTTTAATATGAAACTCGAAGGAAAAGTTGCAGTAGTGACAGGAGCAGCCTCAGGAATGGGGAAAGCGATTGCCCAAGTTTTTGCAAAAGAAGGTGCAAAGGTAATTGTTGCTGACCTAAATATAGCAGGTGCAGAACAGGTTGCAGAGGAAATTGTCAAAAATGGTGGTACGGCTAAAGCAATCGAAGTGAATGTGGCAAAATTAGCTGATATTGAAAACATGATTGATACGGCAGTCAACGAATTTGGCACATTGGATATACTGGTAAATAATGCAGGAATTATGGATGGTTTTGAACCGGTCGGAGATATTTCAGAAGAAAAATGGGATTTAATATTTGATGTAAATACAAAAGCTGTTATGCGTTCAATGCGTAAAGCAGTTCCAATTTTTCTGGAAAAAGGGAAGGGTATCATCATTAATATTGCTTCAACCGGCGGATTGAACGGAGCACACGCCGGAGCTGCTTATGGTGCTTCGAAACATGCTGTTGTCGGATTAACAAAAAATACCGGCTTTATGTATGCAAAAGAAGGAATCCGCTGTAATGCAATTGCCCCGGGTGCGGTAAATACAAATATTTCTGCTTCAATGACCAATGTGAATCAATTTGGGTTAAGTCGTGCCGGAGTGGCTCATGCTGTTTCACCGCGTACTGGTGAACCGGAAGAAATTGCCCAAGCTGCATTATTCTTGGCGTCGGATGAATCCAGCTTTGTCAATGGTACTGTATTAGTTGTTGACGGTGGCTGGACAGCAGCATTTTAATTGAACAGGAATCTTTAAGGAATGGATCGGTAGAGTAAAAAATTAGTATATTTTCAAAAGAAAAATAGTTTCCTACCAAACCATTTATTTTTAGAAAAGAACATATGTATTTCAACACATCCATAGTGAGAACATTATGGATGTGTTTTTTACCCTGCTATGCCAGAAGTCCTTATCATTGTCCCAATTTCAAATAATGTCATAAGTCGGACAGATATCCATACTCCGTTTGTAACCATATTACCATAATACATTCACACTATTTCAACCATTAATACAAGAAAACCTATTTGACTTCCAGCATACCTTTAATGAAATCTCTAAGGTATCTTACCAAGTTGCAGAAATGGCAGAGCAGCTAAACTTTCTAAATCATGAACTTTCGAATAAGTTAGAAAAGTAGTTTTTCATTAAAGTTATTTTTCAATCTTTTAAAAAGTAAGGAATAGAAAAAATTTTTCCATACGCATGTATTGACATCTGAAAAGAATCTCTCCATAATAAATATAAAAGTATATGGATCGGTAACGAAGGACTAGTATGCAGAACTTGATATGTGAGAGAGCGGGATTCGTGGCTGCAAAATTCCGTCATATTCAAACTGCAGAACCTGCCTTCCGAGTCTCATGGCAAAACCATGGGCGCAAATTCGCGTTAGAGAAAGAAGCGGAGTACAATATTTTTGTGCTCAATCAAGGTGGTACCGCGGAAGATAAGCTCTTTCGTCCTGAAATTTTCAGGATGATTGGGCTTTTTATTTTAAAAATTTTTAAGAGGGAATGAAAATGTCAAAAGAACGCATTGTTGTAAAAATTGGAAGCAGTTCATTAACCAATCACAAAGGTGAAATTGACCAAGATAAATTGACTGATCATGTTGATGCGATTGCAACTTTGTTGGGAGCCAATCATGAAGTCATTTTAGTGTCATCAGGTGCTGTTGCTGCAGGCTTCAAAAAATTAGGATATCCGAGTCGACCGGTTACGTTGAAAGGGAAACAAGCGGCTGCAAGTGTCGGTCAGAGCCTATTGATTCAAACATATATGGAAAAATTTAGTGAATATAATATTACTGCTGCTCAAATTTTATTAACAAGGTCAGATTTCTCCAATCGTGACCGTTATCGAAATGCCTATGCAACGATTACTGAGCTTTTAGAAAGAGGGATTGTTCCGATCATTAATGAAAACGACACGGTTTCTGTTGATGAATTAACATTCGGTGATAATGATATGTTGTCAAGTTTAGTAAGTGGATTCATTCATGCAGACAAACTGATTATTTTAACGGATATTGACGGAATTTATGATGGGAATCCGCGTACCAATCCGAAAGCGAAGAAATTTTACTTTTTAGAAGGTATTCCCGAAGACATGTTGGAGAGAGCTGATTCCACAGGTTCAAAAGTGGGAACGGGCGGGATGAAGTCAAAACTCTTAGCTGCACAAACGGCTCTTTCTCTTGGTGTTTCCGTATTTATCGGTATGGGCAACGGAAAAAATAAGTTGGTGGAAATTATCGACGGAAAAGGAAATGGAACATATATCTTTAATCGCGAACATCATGCTTTGAATACAAAAAAGCAGTGGATTGCTCTTCATTCTGAGTCTTCCGGGAAAATCTATGTTGACCAAGGTGCTGTCGAAGCGATCCTTTATAATGGAAAAAGTCTTCTTGCGCCGGGTGTATTTAAAGTCACTGGTACTTTTGAGAAAGGGGATGTTGTTGAAGTCATCGGGGCGAAAGGTTTTATTGGCAAAGGTGAAGTAAGTTGTTCCTCAGCAGAACTAAAAAATTATCTTGAAGAAAAATATCGACAAGGAAAAGATAATGAGTCCTCATTGGAGGTTATTCATCGCGATAACTGGGTAAAAGCAAAAAAAGTCATATAAGAGGTTTGATATATTTGATGAATGGGGGAAAAGAAATGGGACAGATTGCACAAAACAATGAAGTACTGTTAAAAGGGAAATTGGCAAAAACAGCCAGCTATAAAATGACCGGGATCACAAGCGAGCAAAAAAACGAAGCGCTGAAAAAAATTGCAGAACAAATATTGGTAGATCAAAATGTCATCTTATCAGCAAATAAAAGAGATTTACAATTAGGAAAAGAGAAAGGGATGTCAGATGCAATTCTTGACCGGATCATGTTAAATGAAGAACGGATAAATGGAATCGTAGAGGGAATCCAACAAGTCGTTGATTTAGCTGATCCGATTGGTGAAGTACTGGAAACGATCAAGAAAGAAAATGGTTTGTTTATTCAAAGAAAAAGGGTTCCTATCGGTGTGATTGGCATGATTTATGAGGCAAGACCAAATGTAACGATTGATGCGGCAACCCTTGCCCTAAAAACGGGAAATGCAATCATCTTGAGGGGGAGTTCCTCGGCGAAGTTTTCTAATCTTGCTTTAGTTGATTCGATTCATCGAGCCCTGGATAAGACCGCAATTCCGAAAGATGCTGTCCAATTTATTGAAGATACTTCCAGAGAAACGGCTAAAGCTTTGTTTCAATTAAATGATTATTTGGATGTGCTAATTCCAAGAGGTGGTAAAGACTTAATACAAACAGTTATAAGAGAGGCAACGGTTCCTGTTATTGAAACCGGTGCCGGAAATTGTCATATCTTTATCGACAAAACGGCAAACTTTGAGATGGCAAAGGAAATCGTGTTAAATGCGAAATTGCAACGTCCTTCCGTTTGTAATGCAGTGGAATCTTTATTGATCGATCAACATTGGTTTGACAAATATGGCGTCGAGCTTTTACAAGTGTTACACGCTCATCAAGTGGAAATTTACGGGGATGAAAAAATATGTCAGGCCTTCCCACCTGCCCGCCCGGCTACGGAGGAAGATTGGTATCAAGAATATTTAGCGTTAAAAATGAGTGCGAAATTAGTGAATAGTCTAGAAGAAGCAGTTGCCCATATTCATAAATATGGCACAAAACATTCTGAAGCGATCATTACAGAAGATGAGGACCAAGCGGCCATATTTTTACAAAATGTTGATGCCGCAGCCGTTTACCATAATGCTTCCACTCGCTTCACCGATGGATTTGAGTTTGGTTACGGAGCAGAAATCGGGATTAGTACGCAAAAGCTTCATGCCCGCGGTCCAATGGGATTAAAAGCATTAACATCCAGCAAATTTATTATCAAGGGCAAGGGACAAGTAAGAGAATAGGACAATATACAGGGGCAAGAGCAGATTGAAAAGGCAAGTCAAGGGCTCCCACCTCAAAATTCGAATGAATAAGGAAGTAGGTGGGAGAGAGACTTTCCTGATCTGGCCGATTTGGTGGACAAGGTATCATTTGTGAATGCGCTAACAATCAGGTATAATAAATTTGTAATAATCATATATTACAAGGAGGTATTTTCATGTTTGATTTAAAGGGCAAAATTGCAATTGTTACAGGTGGTGCTTCCGGAATTGGACTGGCTACTGTAAGAGCATTTTTGGAAAAAGGGGCTAAAGTTGTTTTTGCAGACTATAACGAAGAAGCAGGTCGTAAAGTTGAAAAGGAATTGAAAGATACATATGCTGATGTTGTATTTGAAAATGTGGATGTATCTGATGAAGAATCGGTAGAAAAGTTAGTTTCAGGAACTGTTGAGCGCTTTGGACGATTAGATATAATGGTCAACAATGCCGGTATTGGGATTTTAAAAGCTTCCCATGAATTAACGGATGAAGAGTATAAACGTGTGATTAGCATTAACCAAGATGGAGTATTCTACGGTTGTAAATATGCCATTCAAGAAATGTTAAAAACAGGTGGCGGAGCAATTGTGAATACGGCTTCGATTCTTGGTTCTGTCGGTGAACCGGGTGCTATGGCCTATAATGCCAGTAAAGGTGCTGTAAATTTAATGACCAAATCCCTTGCTGTTGAGTATGGAGACCACGGGATTCGAGTGAATGCTGTTGCACCGGCCTATGTGGAAACAGGTATGGTAAATAAAGAAGCATTAGGCGATTTTTATGATAGTTTGGTAGCAAGACATCCGATCGGTCGCTTAGGCAGACCTGAAGAAATAGCTCATGCAATTGTTTTCTTGTGTGAAAATGAATTTGTTACAGGTACAACCGTACTTGTGGATGGAGGATATACAGCAAAATAATTTTGCAAAATTCAGAACCGCTCTTGAGAAGAAATTCTTAAGGGCGGTTCTTTTTAAGAGAAGTTTCGTGACTTTATTTCACTAGTTGAAAAAGGCAGCAGGAAAGTTGTGGACAGTTCCATTACCGGTCAAGATGTTACTGAAGAATATATTGACTTAGAATCACGTTTGAAATCGAAACAAGCGGTAGAAAGCAGATTTTCATTCATGGAACAAGCGGAAAAAACAGAAGACTTATTAGCTATTTCCAAAGACTTGGCTAAAGTTCAGGAAGAAATAGAAACCATCAAAGGTCGAATGAACTATTTGGAAAATAAAGCTGATTTAGCAACGGTCACGATTTCAATTGAGGAAAATAAAGTTGAAGTGAAAAATTTAGGTGATAGTCAATTAAAAACATGGGAAAAAACAAAGGAGCAATTTAAGAAAAGCATCAATTTTTTAATTAGTGCGTTTTCGAGTCTATTTATTTTTCTTATTGGGTATTTACCACTCTTCTTCTTACTTGGTATTATTGCTTTCATTATAATTATCATCATACGAAAGCGGAAAAAAATGAGAAGGATAACTGCTCCATTTAATCCCCGTCCTAAACGCGGGGATTAAATTTTTTCAAATTGAACAGTTTATAAAAAGTGATTTATTTATGTTAATTTGGCAAAGATAATTGATTTTTTTATAGGAAGCAGTATATAAAAGGAAATTTATTTATGACAATTTGTGATATAATTAATAATGTAAAAAGTTATTTCCCTTTAAAGGAAATATAATGAAGCATAAAAAAGGAGTGGAAAAAATGGCAAATATTGTTTTTATTTCACCGAGTAAATATGTGCAAGGAAAAGGTGCTTTAAAAAGTATAGGTACATATGCAAAAGATTTTGGTAAAAAACCTTTAATTCTCGCTGATAAAATTGTATGGGGTATAACGAAAGAAACAATCATTGGAAGCTTCAATGAAAGCGGTTTAGATTATCACTATATTGAATTTAACGGTGAAGCGTCAACAAATGAAGTGAAAAGAGTTGCAGGAATGGGTGAAGAAAACGGGGTTGATGTTGTCATTGGTGTTGGCGGAGGAAAAACACTTGATACTGCAAAAGCGGTAGCAGATGAGCTGAATCAAAATATAATCATTGTACCGACAACAGCCTCAACTGATGCTCCGACCAGCAGTCTTTCCGTCATTTATTCGGATGAGGGAAGGTTCGAATCTTATCGTTTTTATAAGAAAAATCCGGATCTTGTTCTTGTCGATACTGCAGTTGTGGTTAAAGCGCCTGCTCGTTTGTTCGCTTCCGGAATAGCCGATGCGATGGCCACTTGGATTGAAGCAAGAGCAACGATAAAAAGTAATGGAGAGGCAATGTCCGGCGGCAAACCTAGCATCGCAGCCCGGGCCATTGCTGAAGCTTGTGAAAAAACATTATTTACATATGGTGAGGCTGCATACCAAGCAGTTAAAAAAGGAATCGTTACGAGTCAAGTAGAGGCGGTGGTGGAAGCAAACACATTACTTTCCGGAATTGGTTTTGAAAGCGGCGGATTGGCAGCTGCCCACGCCATTCATAACGGGTTTACCGCATTAAAAGGTGATATTCACCATCTGACTCATGGGGAAAAAGTGGCTTACGGAACATTGACTCAATTAGTATTAGAAAACCAGTCAACTGAAGAGATTTTGAAATATATGAGATTTTATCAAAAACTTGATCTCCCTGTGACGTTAAAAGAATTACATTTGGAAAACGCGACTTATGAAGATTTATTAAAAGTGGGTGCAGGAGCTACTGCTGAAGGGGAAACAATGGGAAATCTTTCCGGTGAAATTACTCCGGAAGATGTAGCGAACGCCATCATAGCCGTAGACCAAATCAGCAAATTATTGTAGAAATCAATCATTTAAATCACTTACCAAAAGAACCGGATAAACAACCGGTTCTTTTATGTTTATTTTTCATCTGAAAAATTAAGAAAATGAGAATTGACATTGTTGTGTATTAGCCATATAATACACATGAAGATGTATTATGGGGTTAGTACAGTATAAAATTTAGATTTACATACATCGTCCATGAAAATTTACGGTGTTATAATAAATTAGGTGTATGAAATAGTTAATACATTAACAAGAACGAGTTGTATTGAAATATTGCAAAATGGTGTGCCTTTCCTGTATTAAGTGATTAATACAGATCTATATTTTACGAAAAGTGGTGCAGATGATTACACACTATGTTTATAGGAGATGGGACTGTCTATGAATGTCAAATTTAATAATCGGGATCCTGTTTACGTTCAAGTGGTTCGCTATTTTAAGGAACAAATTGCAAAAGGCTTTTTTGAACCGGGGCAGGAAATCCCGTCGAGACGTGAACTGGCTCACCGATTAAAAATTAATCCCAATACGGCACAAAGAGCGTATAAGGAAATGGAGGAACAAGGGTTGATTTTTACAGAGGGGAATTTACCAAGTCGGATTACAAAAGATGAAGGGGTTTTGAAAAAAGTGCGTAAAGAGTTGATTATGGAAGCGGTTGAAACATTTGTCCATTCCGTGCGTACAATTAATGTACCACTTGAGGAAGTTCTTTATATAGTCAAGGAATATTATGAAAAGGCTGATTATGTAAGGGGGAATACCCATGATTGAAGTAAAAAATGTAACAAAAAAATTTGGTCGGAAAGAAGTATTAAAGGGAGTTTCATTTACGGCTGAAAAGGGGCAAATTACATGTTTAATCGGGATTAATGGTGTAGGAAAAACAACGATTATGCAAGCAATTATGTCGTTAATCCCAATTAATAGCGGGGAAATTTTCATTGATGGAAGTAAACTTACAAAAGACAGTTATGAAAAAATCACCTTTATTCCAGATACAATAACGATGCCTCCGCAGATGCGAATAGGGGATGCTTTTGCCTTCATGGCCGATTTTTATCAAAGCTGGAATCAAAAACGGGCAGAAGAGCTGCTTGAATTTTTTAAATTAGAAGAAACAGAGCGGATTAGTGAATTATCAAAAGGAAACACTGCTAAAGTGAATATACTGCTTGGTTTGGCTTTAGATGTTGACTATTTATTAATGGATGAACCGTTTTCCGGGATAGATATTTTTAGTCGTGAAGAAATTGCAAATGTGTTTACCAGTCACCTAATTGAAGATAGAGGGGTTATTATTACCACCCATGAAATTAATGATATTGAGCATCTGATTGATAAAGTCGTTCTGATAGACAATGGTGTAGTGTTGAAAGAGTTTCATGTTGAAGAAGTCCGAGAAAAAGAGGGTAAATCAGTCATTGATGTGATGCGGGAGGTGTATGAATCATGAATCGGTATTTGAAACTTGTCAATTTTGAGTTCAATCGTTTTTTCAAATTATACATTGTTCTCGTTATCGTAACGATTATCATGCAAATCTTCGCAGTTATTATGGAGTCAAGAAGATATATGCAAGAGGCCAAGAATGTTATCTATGTTGAAATGATGTCAAAAGCCGACTTTATTAAAAATTACGAACCTTTTACAATGCAAAGAGTCGTCCAATCCAATTGGTTTTATTGGCCGATTGCATTATGTGTCGTTGTTCTTCTAATCTATGTATTTTTTATTTGGTATCGTGATTGGCTCGGGAAAAATTCGTTTATCTATCGATTGTTAATGCTTCCAACTGCAAGATTGAACCTGTACTTTGCGAAAGCCACGGCAATCCTAATATTTGTTTTTGGATTAGTTGCCCTTCAATTTCTCTTGTTTCCGATTGAAACGCAAATATTAAAATGGATTGTTCCTGCCGAATTTCGGGTGGATCTGCCTATAAAGGAATATACCGATTTTAATTATTTGTCGGTCATTCTTCCAGGTTCCTTAATAGATTTTTTACTATTTTATGGGATGGGGATTGTTGCGGTTTGCGTTACGTTTACGGCAATTTTATTTGAACGCTGCTATCGTCTGAAAGGGATTATTTTTGGTATTTCTTATGGACTCGTTTCTGTCGGATTTTTCTTGATGCCCCTTTTGATTGATACTTTTGTACTTAATAATTATTTTTTCCCGGTGGAGCTGTTTGTTATGGAAGTTATTGCCGGTATCATTGTATTAATTGGAGCAGTATGGATTGGAAATTACCTATTAAAATACAAAATCAGAGTTTGATGGGGGGCTTCTCGGATGAAGAAATATTGGAAAATCATTGTTGCTTTGATCATTACCGTCATTACGGTCGGAACTTACTATATTCGTAGCAGTTTTGCATCACGGACCGTTCCTGAATTTGAGGTAAAAAAAATAAGCGGTGATGAAAAGGAATTGCAAGATTTAGTCATTCATGGTGATTACAATGTAAATGACATTCTCTATTCATTTAAGATTTTGAACGGAAAAACGATGAATATAAACTATGATAGTATTATTAGTGAAATAGTGGAACTACCATCACAGTTTGAAAAAATAATGAAGGAACATAAGAACTTTTTGCGGCAAAAAGTGTTAAATCCGGGAAATTTTTATGAAGATAAAGCTTGGCTGGCCTATGCTGAATATGAAATAGAGAACACGTTTAGCGGTATGACAAATAAAAATGAATTTCTTATAGAAGTATTGGATAAAAAAACAAATGAAACAGTAGCCTTTGAAGTGGCCATACCGGATGGTGAAAATTATTATACGATTAACATAAATGATGTACAGTTGATGAATGGTAAGGTAAAAGTATTGACAAATAACTATAGCGAGGACAGTAGTGAGGAGGCACATCTTTATGTTTTTGATATAAAAGAAAAAAAGCTCATCCGTGACGATGTTATTTTAAAAAGTAGTAAAGAAGCAGAAAATGGAAACTGGACGTCATTTTCTATAAATAATGATAGCCTTTCTTTAAAGCCGAGTGAATATGCCTTATTTTTATTGCAAAGGGTTCAAGAAGAGATGAACGAAAATACAAAAGAAGTTGAAGCGAAAATATTAGCAAGTGAGTGTTATGTTTATAATTTTGAAAAGGAAGTCTTGGAAAAAATAAATAATGAGAAACCAGGTGTGGTTGATGCGGCATCATTACATAATTCGACCGTATTTTTGCAAAACCAGATCGATAATCGCCTGGAAGTGGTTCCATATGATATTGAGACTGGGACTTGGGGTGAAAAGATTTTATTTAATGTTCCTCAGACTTCCGGAAATACTGACTATGATGATTTACACGCAGAACCGTTTATTACTGTTTTGAATGGCAAAATTTATATTATTAATGCGATTGATGATGGATATTCTTTATTTATCGGTGATTTATCTACCGGACAATCTTTATATGAAGGCAAAATCGTGGCAAAGCATAAAAAGATTAATCAATATAATGATAAAACATATTTTAAATTAATAGAGCCAAAATCATAAAGTGGTGACAGGAAGGGAGGCGATTTCTAAAAACCGGGCTACATGCCCGGTTTTTATGACTCCTTAAGTGGGATTTTCCCATCTGTATCAATAAACGTTTAGTTAACATTTTTTGAACTTTGCCAATACATTTGTCGCAACCGGTATTTTTGTAATTTACCTGTTGCTGTCTTTGGCAAAGATTCAACAAAATCAACGGATTTCGGTGCTTTGAAATGGGCCATATTGTCGCGACAATAATCAATGATTTCTTGTTCGGTAACGGTTGCTCCGGGTTGAAGAACGATGATAGCTTTTGGAACTTCTCCCCATTTTTCATCGGGCACCGCAATAACAGCAACTTCCAAAACAGCAGGATGCCTGTATAATACACCTTCAACCTCTGTTGATGAAATATTTTCGCCACCGGAGATGATGATATCTTTCGCCCGGTCGCGAATTTCAATGTAACCGTCTGGATGGGTTACGGCTAAATCACCGGTATGGAACCAACCATCAACAATTGCTTCCCGTGTTTTATCCGGATCTTTATAATAACCTTCCATTACGACATTCCCGCGGGCAACAATCTCACCGAGTTCTTGACCGTCCCATGCCACTGCTTCACCATTTGGACGGATCACTTTTGTCTCACCGTTAAAGATTAATTCGATTCCTTGGCGTGCTTTTATCGTGGACTGTTCTTCCAAATTTTTGTTTTCAAACGACCTTTTCCATTCACAATATAAAATAAATGGAGATGTCTCCGTTAACCCATATACATGGATAATATCCAAGTTAAGAATATCTTGAGCTTTTTGGATTAATGCAGCAGCTGGTGGTGAACCTGCCACGGCCATTCGTGGGCTCGTTTTGATATTTATTTCTTTTGCAGCCGGGTGATTTACAAGCATGTTAAGAACAGTCGGCGCCCCGCAGAGTAAAGTTATCTTGAGCTCTTCAAATAAACGCAAAATAACAGGAGGGTCAACCTTTCGTAAACAAACATGTGTAGCTCCTGCCGCGGTAATTGCCCAAACACCTCCCCAACCATTGGCGTGAAACATCGGTAATGTATGTAAATAAACATCATCATGCCCAACATGCAAGTGGTATAAAAAATCAGCTGCGTTTAAATAATTGTTTCGATGAGTTAACATAACGCCCTTAGGCCGGGATGTAGTTCCACTTGTATAATTTATCGTTAACAATTGTCTTTCATCAATTTCCACTTTCGGTAATGGTATGTCGGGAGCGTGATTAATAAAATCCTCATAGTCGACCCCGTTTAAAGACGTTTCAAACCCATCGGTTGCGACGATAATAATTTGATCCAAAACTAATTGATCTTTAATTTTTTCAATTGCCATGGCAAATTCGGCATCAACTATAAGCATTTTCGCATCACTATGATTGATAATATATTCCATATCAGAAGAGGAAATTCGATAGTTTAAAGGAACCATTACGGCACCTAATTGGCTAATTCCGTAAAAACATTCCAGCATATAATGGGTATTCGGCAACATAACTGCAACATGATCTTTTTCCCTGATCCCGGCTTGATATAATGCTTTTGATAGTAAATCCGTCCGTTCTGAAAATTGTTTATACGTAAATTTTTTCTCGCCATCAATAACAGCAACTTTATTTGGGTAGTATTTTACAGCTCGTCTTTTCCAATCCAAAGGTGTTAATGAAGTGAACACGGGCAACAGCTCCTTAATAATGTATTGTTGATAGTTTAAGAGAATCTTTCTAAAGTGTGTTCATATAAAAAAATGTAATCGATTACAATGGTTTTACTATTCTTATGCTTTTTATGTCAATAATATTAAAGCAATTATAAATACTTAAAACAAAGCTTTTCCTTAACATCTACTTATCGTTTTGTTATCATGAATGTATCATGACCAATGTCGGAATGAATTTTCCCAGAAAAGATAAATTAAAAATAAACAGATTCTACAGCATCGAGGAGTGGAACTATGGAAATTATAATAAGTCAAAACGCACTTGAATGGTTTAAGGAGTCAATGGGCTTAAAAAAAGGTGATAAAGTTAAGTTTTTTAGTAAAATTTATGGGTCGAGTCCGGTACAAAAAAACTTTGCCCTTGGTTTTACCCAGGATAATGATCCGGTTGATATGGCTGTTTACACCGAAAAGGATGGTATCGATTTTTATGTAGAAACTTCCGATGTTTGGTTTTTTGATGGACATGATCTCCATGTAAATTATGATCCGAACGATGATGAGCTTACATTTGATTATGTAAAGCCGGAATAAGCTAATCATTTTGTTCAGCCCCGAAAAAGGGCATTTTTCTATAGCACACGCCTAAAGCACAATTATTTTGAGTCGTGTTAAATGTAGGGAAAAGAAAAGGCAGATCGAGTAAGTAAAGCGATCTAGTTACCATTTGTTAAAGAGAAGTTACAAAAATAATATGTTTTTTCACTAGTCTTATCTATTTTTAGCTGATAAGGCTTTTTTATTTATAATTTTATTCGGGATTAATTCATTTAAAAATCTTTGACAGAAGTGAAAAAATAAGGTATAGTGCTAATGGCGAACAATAAAATAAAATTTATTTAAGATTATTCGTATATAGAGGTGATTATTTTGCGAAAAGTATTTGATTATGAGGACATTCAACTGATTCCTGCTAAATGTATTGTAAAGAGTCGAAAAGAATGTGATACAACAATTGAATTTGGCGGACGAAGATTTCGTTTACCGGTCGTTCCTGCCAATATGCAAACAATTATTGATGAAAAAATTGCCCTATATTTAGCTGAAAAAGGGTATTTCTATATTATGCATCGCTTTAAACCGGAAAAGCGGATCGATTTTATTAAAGATATGCAGGCCCGTGGATTATATGCATCGATTAGTGTTGGTGTAAAGAATGGAGAATATGATTTTATCCAACAGCTGGCCGATGAAAATCTCGTTCCGGAATACATTACCATTGATATTGCACACGGTCATTCGGATTCAGTGATTGACATGATTAAACATATTAAAAAATTGCTTCCGGAATCGTTTGTTATTGCCGGAAATGTCGGGACACCGGAAGCGGTAAGAGAATTGGAGCATGCCGGGGCAGATGCGACGAAAGTGGGAATTGGACCCGGGAAAGTATGTATTACGAAAATAAAAACCGGTTTTGGGACAGGTGGTTGGCAATTAGCTGCATTAAGATGGTGTGCAAAAGCGGCAACAAAACCAATCATTGCCGACGGTGGAATCCGGACACACGGCGATATTGCCAAATCGATCCGTTTCGGTGCTTCTATGGTTATGATTGGTTCATTATTTGCCGGTCACGAAGAATCACCGGGAGAAACAAAAATCGTTGACGGTAAAATTTACAAAGAATACTTTGGTTCGGCTTCCGAGTTTCAAAAAGGGGAAAGACGGAATGTCGAGGGGAAGAAAATGTGGGTGGAATACAAAGGCCGGCTTCAAAACACACTGACGGAAATGGAAGAAGACTTGCAATCATCCATTTCTTATGCCGGTGGAAATAAATTAAGTGCTCTCCGTCAAGTTGATTATGTAATTGTCAAAAATTCAATTTTTAATGGGGATAAAATCTACTAGAGTAAAAAAAGGTTCATTACCTTTTGTAAGCAGAACAAAAAATCATATGATGTTTCTTCCCGTAAATTTAACAAAGCTCTTTTCATTAATTATGTGAAAAGAGCTTTTCGTTTCATCGTTGCTTAATTTTGTCTCGAACTTGCTTTCATCCTTAAATGTATCATTTTCCATTAGTACAGTTTCGTTCAGTAAATTCCTGCGGCTAATGCATCTTCAACCGTCACATAAGTCAATCCTAAATCACGGGCAACTGCCTCATAAGTAACTTTCCCGTTTAATACATTGACAGCTGATTTGATGGCTTCACTTTCGGTAATTGCCTTCACGAGCCCTTTATTGGCAATTTCTACAGCATATGGGATCGTGACATTTGTCAGTCCAATCGTCGAAGTTCGCGGAACAGCGCCAGGAATGTTAGAAACTGCATAGTGGATTACACCATGTTTGACAAAGATTGGGTCATCATGCGTTGTCGGATGATCAACCGTTTCAAAATTGCCGCCTTGGTCAATTGCGACATCCACAATCACTGAACCCGGTTGCATTGTTTTTACCATTTCTTCTGTGACAAGTTTTGGTGCTTTTGCTCCCGGAATCAAGACGGAACCAATCACCAAATCAGAATCCTTTACCGCATCGGCAATATTGTACGAGTTAGATATCAATGTTTGAATACGTGTACCGAATATTTCTTCCAGCTGACGGAGCCGATTTGAATTTAAATCGACAATGGTTACATTAGCACCGAAGCCAAGCGCGATTTTTGCCGCATTTGTACCAACAACTCCCCCACCGATAATGGTTACTTTGCCACGTTTCACACCAGGTATGCCGCTTAGGAGAATCCCTTTACCACCCTCGGATTTTTCTAAATATTGGGCACCGATTTGTACAGCCATTCGACCGGCTACTTCACTCATCGGTGTCAATAATGGTAGTGTTTTATTGACTGATAATGTCTCATAAGCGATTGCTGTCACTTTATTTTCTATCAGTGCTCTGGCTAGTTGAGATTCATTTGCCAAGTGAAGGTAGGTAAAAATGATTAATCCCGGTCGAAAATATGGATACTCTGACGGGAGCGGCTCCTTTACTTTCAATATCATTTGTGCCTTTTCCCAAACTTCCGAGGCGCTATTTATAATTTTTGCACCGGCCTGTTCATATTCTGCATTTGAAAACGAACTGCCTTCCCCTGCATTTTTTTCAATAAGTACTGTGTGTCCTGCACCAATCAATTGGATGACTCCTGATGGTGTAATTGCGACACGATTTTCATTATTTTTAATCTCTTTTGGTACCCCAATAATCATTTTTAACATCCCCCTATTTAAAATGAGAAATATAGTTTTATCGTATATCTTTTACTTCTGAATGACAACTTAAAACATCGGGATATTCGTAATAAAACTTTCGTAAAAAACTACAATTTATTTCACATTTTATCATTTACAAGTGAAAAAAAAGGGAGTAATATATCATCTGTTACCTTGTTTAAGTCGCTGAAACAATATTGTACGGGGGAACCAACGATGGATTTTATATATAAATCCAAGGGGTGAATCCTTTAGGTAGGGATATTCAATGTCCCGAATCCGCCAGCTAACCTCGTAAGCGTTATTGAAAGGGAAGGTGAAATTTTGAATGAAAATATTTGTGTCTACAAAGTCTTGACCGGAGAACTGTAGGCATTTTTTGTTTTCTGTAAAAAAATACTAGTGAACAGCCTGAAGACAAGTTTTTATTTTCTAGATGCGGCCGCAAGCAACTAGCAAACTTCGCAAAGCGGGGGCCATACGCTTTTCTTTATCAAATTTGGTAAGGAAAACCAGCTTTGTTTTGTTTCGAAATGGAAAGTCTAAGTTTACAGATTATTTACTTATAGAAGGTGAAAACTTTGGTAACTGCATTAAAGAGATTGCTTATTGGCAGACCATTAAAATCAACCGAATTAGGTGAACAAAAATTATCCAAAACAAAAGCATTGGCGATTTTATCCTCAGATGCACTTTCTTCCGTCGCCTATGGTCCGGAACAAATTTTGATTGTTTTGGTGACGTTAGGGGCGGCAGCTCTTTGGTACTCACTCCCAATTGCGGTTGGAATTCTAATTTTATTAATCGCACTAATTTTATCTTATCGGCAAATTATTTATGCGTATCCCCGCGGCGGTGGAGCATATATGGTTTCGAGGGAAAATCTCGGTGCAGACTTTGGATTAATTGCCGGTGGTTCCCTATTGGTCGACTATATTTTAACGGTTGCTGTCAGTGTGTCAGCGGGGGCGGATGCGATAACTTCTGCATTTCCAATTTTACACGATCATAAAGTCGCAATTGCTGTCGCCTTTGTCTTACTTATTACTTTATTAAACCTCCGGGGAATTACGGAGTCTGCATCGATACTGGCTTATCCGGTCTATTTATTTGTATTTGCTTTAATTATTATGATCGGTGTTGGACTTTTTAATATTAGCTCAGGTGTGGTCCCTGCAGAAAACCATACATCGATTGGGACACCGGTGGCAGGTATTTCTCTATTTTTATTACTAAAGGCATTTGCTTCAGGAAGTTCAGCTTTAACCGGTGTTGAGGCAATTTCCAATGCGATTCCTAATTTCCGGGATCCGGCTCCGAAAAATGCTGCAAAAACACTAGTTTCAATGGGACTGATTCTTGCTGTTCTTTTTTCTGGGATTACTTTCTTGGCCTATTATTACGGAATTACACCCAGTGCAAGAGAAACCGTTGTTTCGCAGATTGCTTCTCAAACATTTGGTCGAAACTGGATGTATTATTTTATTCAAGGGACAACAGCTTTAATTCTTGTGTTTGCAGCAAATACCGGATACTCAGCTTTTCCACTTTTAGCCGTTAATCTTGCCAGGGATAAGTATTTGCCACGAATGCTTTCAAATCGGGGCGACAGACTTGTGTTTTCTAATGGTATCGTTACTTTAGGTGTAGCAGCCATTATACTGATTTTAATTTTTAAAGGAAATACGGAACATCTTATTCCGTTGTATGCGGTCGGTGTATTTATTCCGTTTACGTTGGCCCAAACAGGGATGATGTTGAAATGGTTACGGGAAAAGCCGGCAAACTGGGTAACAAAATTCATTATCAATACGATTGGTACATTCATTTGCTTTATCGTAACAATGATGTTTTTTATAACGAAATTAACTCAAGTATGGCCGGTGTTTATTTTCTTGCCAATTATTATTATCCTTTTTCATCAAATTCGAAAACACTATGAAGCTGTCGGTGAGCAACTGCGAATTCAAGAAGCAGCTTCTGCCTTACCGATACAAGGTAATATCATTGTTTTACCTGTTTCCGGTATTACGACTGTTGTAGAAAATTCACTAAATTATGCAAAGTCTTTATCACCCGACCAAATTATCGCTGTCTATGTTGGATTTGACCGAGAAAATATTATTAAGCTTGAGGAAAAATGGAAAAAAGTACATCCGGATATAAGAATTGTGACCTTATATTCTTACTATCGCAGTATAATTGGTCCACTTTCCAAATTTATTGATTTTGTTAATAAAAAAGCAAATGAGAATCATTATAATGTGACGGTCATTATTCCGCAATTTATCCCAAAAAAAGGGTGGCATTACTTTTTGCATAACCAATCAAGTTTGATGATTCGTGAATTTTTATTATTGCGTAAAAATGTTGTTGTCAGCACTGTACCATTCCACTTAAAAAAATAATATAACGAAGGAATTAAAAAGGCTGTCTCCACTAAGAGGGACAGTCTTTTTTTCAGTATAAAAAATCTTGAACAATTTTTTTGTTAGCTTCGAAAGCGGAGTTCGCGCATTTCAAGGAATCCTACATCAAAGTTTCCTTGATGGTTGAAGGCTTCCGTATCGTATTTTAAAATCCACACATATCCTAATATAATTGTCCATTTCCGTATTTAAGAAATCCCATATGATAATGTAGCTTGAAAAATAATGGAGGTGTGAATGTGTCAGCTCACATTTATCATTTATGCAATCGATATCGGGGAAAAGCGGTTCATATTAAAACACGTGATGGGAGTGTGCACAGAGGAATTATAGTAGATGTTAACCCGCGAAAAGTATATATTCGACCTCTTGGCGGACCAAGAAATTTCGGCGGCTTTGGTTACGGATATTATGGTTGGGGCTATGGCTTTACCTATGGACTTGCACTGGGAGCTATTGTATCGTTAGCAATCCTTCCGTTTTTCTTTTGGTAACAATGAAGAAAAATTCATTTTTGATAAACCTCGATAAACAGTCGAGGTTTTTTATGCTAATAGGAAAATTTAAGTACAGTTGCGAACTCGATGTAGTATAATCTCAACTATTGCACTGCTCTACCCTAATCGTCGAGTCTTCTTTAAATAGGATTCACCGGAGAAAAACTTTTCTTTTGCTTTCAGAAATATTGGATTTATTTTGGTGGCTATCATAGTATATTCTAAACGTTAAAAAAGGGGTGCAGATGATTTGCCTATCCAAAAAGCAACGATTCAGCAGACAAAAGAAATATTAAAATATGCTTTGGACGTGATGGATGAAGCGACAGTTGGCTATGTTGATCCAAGTTGGAAAAAAGCAAAAGAATTAATTTGGCCATTTTTAAATAGTGGCGGGTTCTATCTCGTTTATATGGAAAATAATACGATTCAAGGTTGGATTGGAATCGGTACAAATTATGATTTTTACACGGATCAAGTAATTGGTATTATACCAGAATTATATGTTTTACCTCCTTTCCGTAAAAAAGGCATTGCCAAACAATTATGTAAAGAAGCATCCGGCAGTTGAATAAAATGGGCTTTGACAGAATTCAATTGAATGTATTCGCAGGCAATAATGCCAAACAATTATACCGAAAACTCGGATTTTGTGACGTTTATACAACGATGGAGTTAAAGGGGAAAATTTGATGTTCATTACATTTGGCTGATAATGAGGAGGTCTCCTATGACAGTTATTCCTACTGATCAATGGTTGTTAAACGAATATGAACAGCCGTTAACACTTTGTGAAAAATTAAAATCACATTTTGGAGGAGCAGCACCTGAAGAAATATATGAATATTTAACATGGCACGGCATGTATAGAAAACCTTCAACGAATATAAAAAAAGCAATAAATAAATGGCAGAAGCATAATATTTGGAAGCTGGTACAGACGGAAGCGACAAAACTGCAAAAGTTGTGGAACGGTCCGGATATCCCCATTTTTATTTTTCCATCAGAAATGAGTAATCCGAAGATTATGCGTGATCAAAATGGAAAATCAGGATTAGCTTTTAAAGATAAATTATTTCTTTTTTTGTCTGACCAAAATAGCGATAATGAAATCAGAGCATTGTTTGTCCATGAATATAACCATGTCTGCCGGCTGGCAAAGAATGGTAAGCAGGAAGAAAATTATGTATTGTTGGATTCCATTATTTTGGAAGGTCTTGCGGAAAATGCAGTAAGAGAACTGGTTTGTGAAGAATATCTTGCTAATTGGACATCCTATTATACAGAAGGACAGTTGAATCAAATGTGGAAAAAAATCATTTATCCAAACAGAAATATTCCAAAAAGCCATCCAAAACATCAAGAATTTCTTTACGGTTTCCGTTTGCTCCCGAAAATGCTCGGTTATTGTGTTGGATACTATTTAGTAAAAAATTATTTGGAGGAGCATGAGCAAACGTCTGGCGATTTATTCCCACTCGATGCGGCAACCATTGCAAATGTAAAATAAACCTATCCTTTCATACGGAGGTGTGGTTCACTTAAGAGGTACAAAAGAGTAAATAACACGAAAAATTGCAGTACTTATGAAAGTATGATTTTTAAGCAAAAACACTTTCGATCACAATTTACGGCTTGGAAAAATTTTATTCCTGGCCTCTATTTTTTTATAAATTTTACTTCTATCAAAGTACTAGTTTGGTTAAAGGTATCACAAGTTGAATTAATTGCCAGCAAATGTAAAAATTTTAAAAGGTTATTTTTCGTTATGGTACAATAATTTATATGATACATAAAAAATTCGGTGGTTAGGTGAGAACAGATCAAGTAGAGCTTAAAAATTTCTTACTAAGTCGAATTTGTATTTTTGCTGGAAATTTATACATTAACCAGGACAGAGATAATTATGTAGTATTCACCAATGATAACGGAATCGCGAACTACACTAAGTATAAATTCCATTAAGAATACTATGAACATAGGAGCATATAAAAATGATTCTAATGATAATAACAGTGATTATTTCTGTAGCATGCGGAACCTTTGAGTACATCAACGCAATCTCAAAATCATTATGGATATAGTACTAAACCATACGTCAACAGAGCATGAGTGGTTCAAAAAATCCGCCTCATCTCGAAACAATCCATATCGTGATTATTATATTTGGAAAGTTCCGGTGGACGGAAAAGAACCGAATAATTGGCAGTCAAAATTTGGTGGCTCGGCATGGCAATTTGATGAAAAAACCGGTCAATATTATTTTAGTGAAATCAATGCGGAAAAATCGATACAGGACCCGGACTCGATTTTTTATCATTATCAAAAATTAATTCGTTTGCGGAAAACTTATGATATTATAGTAATGGAGATTATCGGTTATTAATTGAGGATGACCCAAATGTTTTTGCTTACATGCGAAATTGGCAAAATGAACATTTGTTGGTTATTAGTAATTTTTATGGAAATACGGTCGATGTGTTACTTCCGGTTGAAGTTGTGAAAAATCCAACTATTATCATATCCAATTACAGAGACTCTCAAACTACTTGGGGCGAGCTTCGATTAAGACCTTATGAATCCCTCGTTTATTATTGGGAAACGTGATAAAGTAGTGATGATCAATCTATTTTGATATAAGCTTTCAGATTAATTTGTTTACAATGTTGGAAATGTCGAGTTTTTTTAAATGTTGTATTAAGTTTTCCGTAAAAACCTTTTGGTGGGAATTATTCAGTTGGGGATGTCTGATAAAAGGTCTATAATTAATTCAAATACCGTGTACAATTTATTCATGTTAGAATGAAAGAGAGAGAAAGGATGATGGCAGTGAAACGGGAAATCCGACTAATCGCTTTAGATATGGATGGAACATTGTTAAATCATAATCAAGAGATAACGGAGGAAAATAAAAAGGCAATTAAAAGAGCAAAAGAATCCGATATTCAAATTGTTATTAGTACCGGGAGACCTTTTCAGCAAATTGAAAGATATATGGATGAACTGAATTTAAGTTCATTTTCTGTTACAATCAATGGAAGTGAAATTTGGGAGGGTCGCGGGAAGCTGATTGAGCAGCATTTATTTAGGCAAGAACAAATTGAACGGTTATGGAAATTGGCAAACATACATAATTTAACTTACTGGGCAATTACGGAAGGGGAAATATTTCATAACAATATTCCCCATCATATGGATCTCAGTAAATATAAGTGGTTAAAATTCGGCTTTGACATTCATGATACAAACTTAAGAAATATGATTATAGAAGAATTAAGGAAGGATGATTTGGAAGTTACCAATTCCAGTCCGACTAACTTAGAAATCAACCCTCTTGGTATTAATAAAGGGTCAGCTTTGGAAAAAGTGTGTGATAGGCTAGGGTTTACGATGGATCATGTGATGGCTGTTGGTGACAGCTTGAATGATATTTCTATGATTAAGAAAGCAGGTTTTGGGGTTGCCATGGGTAATGCACAAGATACTGTGAAAAACGCAGCCGATTGGACCACAGCAACAAATGAAGAAAACGGTGTTGCAAAAGCGATTTATGAGGTATTGGGAAGCTGTTAATTCAATATGGAAGTAGATTTTTAAATCCCACAGTTTTTTGTGGGTTTATTTGCATTTAATGATCCTAGGTTAATTGACTCCGGAAATAGGAAAAAGGAGGGGGGATCTCGACTTTCTCATTGAATGAAGTTCCACTTTTGAAAAATGATAATGGCCGCCACAATTGTAAGTCTCCTTAATATACTAGTAAAAAAAGAAGCTAATTTATTGACGTTCTACCAAACCTTTTTCCACACTTTTTTGAAACCATTATTAATGGAGGGAAGTTTAAATGTTTACGTACTATGATGTGGTCATTATTCCCTTAATTTTAGGAGTCGTAGAAGTGTTTAAACGATTAGGAATGCCATCTAAGTTTTCACCACTCGTTTCCCTTGTTCTTGGGATTTTATTTGGTATTTTTTATTTGTCGGCTCCATTGAAAGAAGGGATTCTTGTTGGCATCATGCTCGGGTTATCTGCAAGTGGGTTATACAGTGGGACAAAAAATTTAAAGGAAAAAGAAAAAAAAGAGGAGAACGATTGTTAAGATTTCCATTGACGCACTCGGCAATCTGTAGAATATTAGGAATTGCCCCTGGAAATTCAACAGTAGAAGGATATTATTTAACAGTAGGGATACACAATTCACCAGTGTCTCCTTATAATTCAACAGAAAAACAAGAAAATTCAACAGTCGGAACCCCAGATTCACCAGTCCCCCTGATATTCAGCAATAAAACCAAAAAAACAACAGGAAATATAGTGTGCCTAGATTCAAGTTTACAAAAACAGTTTTTGGATGTTAACTAGACAATTAAATGGTATTATGTTAAAAGAACATATTGATTTATATTGGAAAGGTGTCTTTAATGGAGGAACGGAAAACGGAATTTACAAAAAAATATGAGGGTAACAACAGTCAAGGAAGCAAATCAAACCAAGAATCGACGTTCTACCCGTTTCCTGCGGGAGCGGTAAAAAGAAAGATTCACAAAACAAACTTGGCTGATACAAAAACAACCATTGATTTAGTAAAAAATAGTGAAAAAGATGCATATTATTTTCGGGCACTTGAAAAAAGAGGGATAAAGTTAAATCAATCACAACTTGAGGCTGTTCGGCATTTCACTGGCCCCGCACTTGTCTTAGCCGGTGCCGGTAGCGGAAAAACACGGGTATTAACATCACGTGTAGGATATTTAATCGCTTATCATCAAGTTGCTCCAAGCCAAATTCTGTTACTCACATTTACTAAAAAAGCAGCCGACGAAATGAAGGAAAGACTTTCCACATTACCGGGACTTTCCTGGCAGATGGTGAGACATATTTTAACGGGAACCTACCATTCAATATTTTTACAAATATTACGCGGACAGGGGGATCGCCGGCAAATCCTCAGCAATGAAAAACATAAACATACGATACTAAAAATAATCATGAAAGAAATGAACCTTTCAGATGCATATGAACCGGAAACACTTGTAGCCCTTTTATCTCACTATAAAAATAAAATGTTGCAAGTTAGTGACCTGCCTGAAAAGTCACCAGTCGACAAAGAAATAAAATCGATTTTGCAAACTTACGAACAAAGGAAACGAGAAAACAATTATATGGATTTTGACGACATCCTCCTTGACGCCTACCATTTGTTGAAGAATCATCCGGGTCTATTACATACACTTCAAGGTCGCTTTCAATTTATTTTATGTGATGAATGGCAAGATACGAATCCGATTCAGTATGAACTGATAAAAATGTTAGCAGCGCCCCAAAATAACCTTTTTGTGGTGGGAGACGATGACCAGACGATCTTTGAATTTAATGGGGCAGATTCATCTATCATTTTAAATTTCAGTAAAAACTTTCAAGAAACGAAAACATATTATTTAAATGTTAATTACCGGTCCACAACAAGCATCGTTGGATTAGCAAATACGATTATTTCATTTAATAAAAATCGTTATGAAAAAAAGTTGGACGCAACAATAGAAAGTGAATTAGATCCATCTTTTATTCGTCCAAGTACAGCGGATGAGGAAGCAACGATAATCATTGAAAATATTTTATCAGCAGTTCATCGAGGGCAGAGGAATTTTAAAGATTTTGCGATACTATATCGAAATAACAGTAACAACCGGGCGATTTTTGATGAACTTGTTTTACGTGGCATCCCTTTCGTCACTTTCGGGTCTTCCTATACGTTTTATGAACACGGCCTCATTAAACCGGTCCTTGATCATTTGCGGCTGGCTATTGATGGGCGTAATTTGGACGCAGTTAAAGGAATTTTACCGACGCTGTATCTTAATCGCGAAAAGACTGGATTATTTATAGAGGAAAGAGATTTATTTCATCCGGCAAAAAATTTATTAATCCATGCATTAGAAATCCCGCATCTCAAAGAGTTTCAAAAGAAACAAATCAGGCAGCGGATTCAGTTAATCGAAAAAATAAACCAGAAAAAACCAATGAAAGCCGTTAGGGGAATCAGGCAAGTTTACGACAAATATATGGAAACGGATGAACGAAAACATGTGACTACCCATAAAGAGATCATGCGTGAGATGCTTGCTGAACTCGAATCATCTGCTCGACGTTTTGAAACGGTTTCGGAGTTTTTATGTTTTGTCGATATTATTATTGAACGTAATAAGGAGATGGAAAAATTAAGAAAAGATCCGGAAGCAAATGTCGTGAAATTGATGACGATTCATAAAGCAAAAGGTTTGGAATTTCCGGTTGTTTATTTGCTTGGAGCCTCAGACACGATTTTACCTCATAAATCAGCTATTGAAGCAAATGTGAGAGAAGATATGATTTTTAATGAGAGGAAGAAAAGTGATCCGGCTATTGAAGAAGAACGAAGACTTGTTTATGTGGCAGTTACCAGGGCAAAAGAAGAATTATATATTAGTTCACCGGCTGAGTATCGGGGAGAAAAATTGAAAGTTTCCCGATTCCTTTTAGAAGCATTCACCGACCCGGAAGCCGAACGGGATCAATCGGTTTGGGGACAAACACGATCAAACTCAAAACAACAAAAAGGAGAAAAACGGCTGGTAGAATCTATCTTAGTCTGGGACTGTAAAAATCCTAAATGTAATGCCTGGATGCGGATTGATTCTTATGAAGATTCCCTTTTGGAAGAAAAGTCATGTCCACTTTGTAACGAAAAAATGGAGCAAAGTATTAAGGATATATATCGCTAAATTTTCAAGAACGTTGTCTTATTGTCTTAGAAACCATGAATTCAGGAGGAATTTTTTTCCCCTGCTATTAATCTGATATAACCTTCCTAAAAAGCTGTATTACCGCTTTTGGGGAGGTTATAACCATTCCTAAGCCAGAGTGTATCCGATTTCAAATTCCTTTTATGCATAACTTATTTGATTCCGCCCATTATTTTTTGAACGATACAAACATTTATCGGCTTTTCCTGTCGAATGTGTCAGGTCATTAATGTTCTCGATTGGGCACACACCAAAAGACAGGGTGAGATCGATCTTTTCATTTGTGTCTTCCAGATAAAAAGACGTTTTCCTAACTTTATCTTGAAAAGCCGTTACGATTGATTGAATATCTTTGTTTTTTTCCATCTCAATAAAAAATATAAACTCTTCACCGCCATATCTGCAAATGAGTATATTTGCTCCGGTTATTTGGGCTGCCAAGTTTTTGAACACATCTGTCAACTGTTTCAGGATGCCATCTCCATTCAAATGACCATATGTATCATTAATATGCTTGAAATAGTCGATATCAGCCATGACAATATAATTTTCATAGTTGGAGAAAAATGATTTTTAACATATGTCATGATTAGCACCCAAAAAGGTTTTAAGGAAAGATTTGCACCAAATATAGTACTAACAATTTTTATCAAGACACAATATATTGTCATTTGAGCGTAAATGTTTTTGAAAAATGGGTTTTTTGGGTGATAACCATTAGGTGAAAAAATCCAGTAAGAATTAAATTTTTTACCTTGACTTTTATGAAAAAGAGGGTTAAATTATATTTTGTACTAAATGACTGAATCGTTCATTTGGTCAATCAGGGTGGTGATTGTTGGTGAAAGTGGATCGAAAAAAGCAGATTGTTGATGCAGCGGGGAAATCATTCGCACTATTCGGTTATAAAGCAACTTCGATGGAACAAATTGCGAAACTGGCAAATGTCGGGAAAGGTACCATTTATACATTTTTTAATAATAAAGAGGATCTGCTCCATTATATTATGGAAGACTTAATTAATGAAATGCGGGTAGCTGCGGAAGAAACATTTGAAGCAGGTCTGTCCTTTCATGAAAATGTTCATCGTGCCATCTATAAAATGTTGGAATACCGTCTCAAGCATCAATTGGCAATAAAATTATTTGAAGAAGCCAAGTTTGGCACACCTGAAGTTGTTGAAGCGTTGAACAATTTTGAAGAGGCGATCATTAATTACATTACCAATATTTTAAAACAAGCGATAGAAGCTGGAGACATTCGCCCATGCAATCCAAGAATAACCGCATTTGCTATTCTAAAAGTTTACGTTGCATTGATTTTTGATTGGGAAAAAAATAATCCTTCCTTGTCGAAAGAAGAACTTGCTGAACTTCTGGATCTTTACATTTTCCAAGGCATATCTGCCAATCATTAAAAGGTAGATTTCATGTATGGGAGAAAATTAGGGTTGTCATAATCATGATGATCCTATCATTTATTCATAACTTGACCAAATGACTGTTTCGGTCAATTAGTAGTAAGAGGAGGTAATTTCCTTGAATGGCATAAAATTATTTGGAAAAGAAATCCAACAAATACTCAAGGATAAAAAAGTTTTGATTCCAATCATTGCAATTCTTTTCGTACCGCTTATTTACGGCGGGATGTTTATTTGGTCTTTTAAAGATCCTTATGCACAAATGAGTGAGCTTCCTGTCGCAGTTGTTAATTTGGATAAAGGCGCCACAATGGATGGAAAAGAAATGCATATTGGTAAAAACCTGGTAGATAACTTAAAAGATAATGATTCCTTTGATTTCCAAATTGTTTCAAAGAAGAAAGCAATGGATGGTCTTGATGATCTGACTTATTATATGATCATCGAAATTCCTGAAGATTTCTCGGAAAATGCAACAACTTTATTGGATGAATCTCCAAAAAAACTTCAGCTGAAATTTATGCCAAATGACAGCTATAATTTTCTTGCCAGCCAAATTGGTGAAACGGCTGTATTAAAAATTCGTGATTCAGTTTCCGCTGAAGTTTCAAAAACATATGCTGAAACAATGTTTGATACCGCAATGAAAATGGCGGATGGTTTCCAATCTGCCAGTAACGGGACAGGGAAACTGAATGAAGGTGCGAATGATTTAAATGAAGGAGCAAAGACATTAAAGGATAATTTGCAAACTTTAGCAGAAAAATCAGTTGAATTTACGGAAGGTATTCAAACTGCCGGAGATGGAACAAAGAATTTAACTAATGGTGCAGGAAAACTTTCAGGTGGGATTGGTCAATTGAATGATGCCGGGAGTCAACTGTTATCTGCATCAAAAGATTTAAAAGCAGGGACAGATGCACTATACGATGGAATTAAGTCAGCAAGTACAGGAATTTCAACAATCAATGGAAAATTACCTGAATTGATTGAAGGAACCGACAAAGTCAAGAATGGGATTACAAGTGTTCAGGCACAACTACCGAATCAATTGGCAAGTGGCTTGAGCAGTCAATTGCCGGCTCTTGTCAAACAATCGAGTATCGCTTCCGCAGATGAGATGGCAAATCAATTGGCAGACTTTATCATTCAATATCAACAACAACAATTGGCCGCACTGCAACCATTGATTCAACAACTTCCACCCGAACAAAGAGAACAGTTGGCTGGATCCGTTGATCGAACAGCATTAGTGAACCAACTGAAGCAACAAATTATTGCCGGAATTAACAATAACAGTAGTTCAACAAATACGAATGAACTTACCGGGCAATTGGCTGCTCAAATTAAGGCGTCAACAGATCCGGTATTTAATCAGCTAACTGCCGGTCTTCAACAAGTACAGGAAGGTCAAAAAGCATTACAAACCGGTATTAGCCAGCTGGCTCAAGGTTCACAGCAGCTAAAACAAGGTGCTTTACAATTAAGCAATGGCCAAAATCAATATTTATCAAGTTTTGGTTTATTTACGCAAAAATTAGGTGAAGCCAAAGCAGGCGCTGATCAATTAGCTTCAGGTGCCAATCAATTGAATGCCGGCATGGGTCAATTAGTTGATGGCTCCGGTCAATTAAGTTCTGGTGCAGGTCAATTGGCAGAAGGTTCCGTTCAACTTGCTGACGGTACAAATCAATTGCAAGCCGGTACCGATGAGTTGAATAAAAAATTAAGTGAAGCTGCTGATGAAGCAAGTTCACTGCATGCCAATGATAAAACGTATGATATGATGGCAAGCCCTGCAGAAGTTGACTCGGCGCATATCAATAAAGTACCGAATTACGGTACTGGTTTTGCACCATATTTTATATCATTAGGTTTATTTGTCGGTGCATTATTGTTAACCATTATTTTTCCATTGGTTGACTCGGCAGGAATTCCAAAAAATGGTTGGAGTTGGTTTGTAAGTAAATTGGCAGTAATGGTAACGATAGGAGTCATTCAATCGTTATTCATTGCAACGCTCGTTTTGTATGTCTTGGATATTGATGTACAAAATGTTCCGCTATTTTACTTATTTACGATTTTTACCAGTTTAACGTTTATAACACTAATTCAATTCTTAGTTACTTTGGGAGGCAATCCGGGACGTTTCATTGCAATTTTGATTTTGATTTTACAGTTAACATCAAGTGCAGGTACATTCCCGTTAGAAGTAATACCGAAAGCTGTCCAATTCTTTAATCCGCTTTTACCGATGACTTACAGTGTGAAAGGATTTAAAGCAGTCATTTCAAGCGGAGATTACAGCTTTATGTGGCAAAATGCCGGTATTTTAGCGATATATATTATTGGTTCGATGTTAATTTCACTCGGCTATTTTATCTGGAAATTTAATCAAAAATACAAAAACAATGAAGCCGAACATCATCACAGCTTAGCAGTTTAATAGAAAATAAAGGTCTTTCCATAAGAGAACAATATTTGTTCTTAAAGGAAAGGCCTTTTTTGATACAAGACCGTTAAAGCTAATGGAGAAACACTGATATTCAGCTCTATAAAAAATGATATATCAATTGAAGCGAGTGCTAATTGTTTAAACACTCATCGACAGAGAAACTAAAATAAGTCCAATCGGCTTTATTACACAAAATGAAGATGAAACAAACCCAAACCGTCCAAAAGACACTCCTCGACGCCCTTCATTGAAATCTACCGTTCTATCGTTTTTTATCTATATTTTATACTTTCGCTATACTGAAAAAAGCTGTATTAGACCAGCCTTTCAATCGAAATATTTTCGGTTCGTTTTAATGCAATCCATGTACGACCGTCATGTATTTGGATTGAAACCGGTTGTTGAAAGAATGCGGACAAATTTGTTTCCGTCAAAATTTCATCTGTTTGACCGGAAGCGATAACTTCTCCACTTCGTAACAAAAGAGTGTGTGTAAATACGGGCAAAATTTCTTCTACATGATGCGTAACATAAATGAGCGTCGGTCCCCCAGGTTCATTTGCTATTTTTTCAATAAATCTTAGAAATTGTTCCCTTGCTATTATATCCAATGCGGTACAAGGTTCATCCAAAATTAATAGCTCAGGGGATGCCATCAATGCCCGTGCAATTAGAACCCTTTGCTGTTCACCTTGAGATAATGACTCATAGTTCTGATTCATAAATTTTTCACAAGCTAATAATTTCATTAAATAATGGGCTTTTTCTATATCGTTTTCCTGTACCGTGTCATACAACCCAATCGATCCGAATTTCCCGCTTAATACAATGGATAATACCGAATCACTTGGCCGAAATCGCTGTTGAATGGAAGAACTAACCCAGCCGATTTTCTTTCGTAATTCCGGGATATTTGTTTGCCCAAAAGTTTGATCCAGTACACGGACACGCCCCTCTGTTGGCCAAAGGTATCCGTTAATAATTTTTAATAAAGTTGTTTTTCCCGAACCGTTTAAACCTAAGATACTCCAATGTTCCCCTCGAGTAACTGCCCAAGAAACATTTTTTAAAATTGTTTTTCCTTCTCTTTTAAGCGAAATGTTTTCCAGTGAAATCAATCGTAGTTCCCCCTGACATTTTTTGAAAATGGAAAATAGCAGAACTTATTTGTTTTGAATGTAAATAATTATAACAGAAAAATCGGGCGATAAGGCAATGGGAGATCCTTCGTTTTTGATTTTTTCACATTGGGCTCTCTAAGTTCTGAAATCATATTTCAACATAGTTGGAAAGATTAAATGACTATTTTTCTATGTATCTTTAAAAATTGGGAAGTCAAGCATAATAACAAGTAATTTGGCTTTCCAAAAATGGCAAGAAATCCTACAATAGGAATAGTTGGACCACTCAATCGACCAACAACCGGATAATGAAAATAATGAAACAAAGAAACGAATGAACTGTTTTTCTTGGAGAATTTTAGGGGATTATATTTATCCGAGGGGGAAATGACATGTGGAATAATACAGAAGTAACCAAAAAACTATCAATCAAATTTCCGATTATACAAGCAGGAATGGCCGGGGGGATCACGACTCCTGAACTTGTTGCCGCTGTATCAAATGCTGGTGGTCTTGGGATGATCGGGGCGGGTTATATGACTCCGGAAGAATTAGAGTCGAATATTCAAAAAGTAAGGGACTTGACTTCTAAATCCTTTGGTGTCAATCTGTTTGTCCCTGAAAAACCTGATGTCTTACAGGAGGAAATTGAAAGTGCAAATCAGCTGCTGGAACCTATCCGGCAAATGTTAGGAATCGAAAAAAAGAATGATGTTCCGCAAATCGATACCGCTGTTTTTGATGAACAGATTCAAATCGTCTTAAAATATGAAGTACCTGTTTGCAGTTTTACGTTTGGCATTCCTCAGAGAGAAATTATTGATAAATTAAACAATAACGGCATTATCACAATTGGAACAGCCACAACAGTCAAAGAAGCAATAATGAATGAAGCGGCTGGAATGAATATGATTGTGGTCCAAGGTAGTGAAGCCGGGGGACACAGGGGTAGTTTTGCAGAATCCTTTGACCATTCAATGATCGGAACAATGGCGCTTATTCCGCAAGTGGCGGATCAGGTTTCTATTCCTATTATTGCAGCCGGCGGTATCACGGATGGCAGAGGAGTTTTAGCTTCTCTAGTATTGGGAGCGAAAGCAGTTCAAATGGGGACAGCCTTTGTTACCTGTAAAGAAAGTGGAGCAAATGAACTGCATAAAAAAGCAATATTAAACGCTACCGAAGAACAGGCAGTCATCACTAGGGCATTCAGTGGTAAGCCAGCCAGGGGATTGAACAATGCGTTTATCAAAAAAATGAAAGAGCACGAAACTACTTTGCCAGCCTATCCAATTCAAAACATACTTACACAAGATATCCGGTCAGAAGCCGTAAAACAGAAAAATAAAGAGTTTATGGCGCTTTGGTGCGGACAAAATCCTCGATTAAGCAAAAATTTGCATGCTGCTGAATTAATTGAAATGATAACAAATCAAGTAGAGACCATTATAAATAAATTTTAATTAATAAATGGGTGATTATGGAAGCGGGATGGGTATTCAATTATGTAATATTATATGGTAAGATTTCAAAAACAAATAACAGTATACTTTTCCCTTTAAACCGATCATGCATCCCATCATATATATAAGGTAAACGAATATGGGAGTCGAATTCATTGGAAAAGGGATTGAAGGCTGGGGAGAAATGGTATCCGGTACAAAAACCCGTACGGTAGTAGCCGGTGCCTATGAAATAGCTGATAGAATTATTGGACGCAATCCTTTAGAAATTGAAAAAATTTGGCAAGAACTTTATCGGGTATTTTTCAGAGGCGGCCCAATTAACATGACGATTATTTCCGGTATTGAAATGGCGCTCTGGGATATTAAAGGAAAATACTACAATGCACCAATTTATGAGTTACTTGGCGGATCTGCCAGAGATAGAATTAAAGTATATTCGTGGATCGGCGGGGATCGCCCGGCTGATGTAGTAAAAGATGCACAAGATCGTGTGACCCGAGGCTTTGACTCCATTAAAATGAATGCAACTGAAGAATTACACTATATTGATTCTTTTAAAAAAATTGATGCAGTTGTAGAAAGAGTCGCTTCTTTAAGAGATACATTTGGAAACGACTTAAATATCGGTGTCGACTTCCATGGTCGTGTTCATAAACCAATGGCAAAAATTTTGGCAAAAGAATTGGAACCATATCGCCCGATGTTTCTGGAAGAAGTTGTTCTACCTGAGAACGAAGAAGGTTTTGTCGAAGTGGCAAAACATGTATCCACTCCGCTTGCAACCGGTGAGAGATTATATACACGCTGGGGCTTCAAAAATATCCTAAACAGCGGTGTTATTGATATTATTCAACCTGATGTTGCCTTAGCGGGCGGTATTTTAGAAACTAGAAAAATTATTGCGATGGCCGAAGCGTATGATATTGCCGCAGCACCCCATGCACCATATGGCCCAATTTCATTAGCTGCCACTTTACAAATAGATGTTTGCAGCCCGAACGTATTCATTCAAGAACAATCACTGGGAATTCATTACAATAAAGGCTTTGACTTGCTCGACTTTGTAAAGAACAAAGAGATTTTCCAATACAAAGATGGTTATGTTGATATCCCGACAAAACCAGGTTTGGGACTTGAAATTGATGAAGACAAGGTAAAAGAAGTATCTGCTGAAGGTCTTTATTGGACAAATCCTAACTGGAAAAACTACGATGGTACAAAAGCTGAGTGGTAAGCTCATTTAGGCCTAGAAAAATGATAAAAAGAATTTGAGAGAAAACGAATCCAATAAGGGTTCGTTTTCTTTAGCTAATAGGAAAGTATAAATTTTTCAATTTCTACTTTCCTAACGCATAAGTGCACTGAAAGACTTCGGTAGCATTACCTCGCAAGCGAAAATGTTTTTTCGCTGAACTACGGCTCTGCCATCGCCTTAAGGCT
>Ga0207865_100354_pt1 | contig 52286 bp, 51 predicted proteins | sample HigsolmetaAR204D_FD_184836 | JGI IMG/M metagenome (GOLD analysis project Ga0207865, IMG submission 184836) | Ionic liquid and high solid enriched microbial communities from the Joint BioEnergy Institute, USA - AR20-4-D (SPAdes) (version 2) ...
CAAGATGGCGCGCGGCCGCTTCGGCCTGACCGTATTCCTGCTCGAAATCGTCCAGCCGGTACGAGCTGTCCCGCTGCCGCGTCCAGACCGCCTGCAGCTCCAGCAATTCGCGGGCAAAGGACCAGACCAGCTCGGGCTCCGGCCGCGCTTCCTCCAGCCTGCGCCGCATCCGGCCGAGCCAATGGTCCGCCGCCTCGCGGTTGCATCCCGACAAGGCGCGCAGCAGGTTGTGCCGCTCCTCCCTGAGCAGCGCGGACAAATCCGGCGACGCGGCGCGGCGGATTGCGGCCTGGGGCGCCGTGCGCTCGGCCGGGCTGCCGTAGAAACGGGCGCGGCGCTCATGCTCGTGCCGATCGGCCGCTTCCAGCAGAGCAGGCCAATCGGCGATCGGACCGAGCGCGCTGATGAACCAGCGCTCCTCGCCCGCTTCCGCCAGCGACCGCATCCTGCTGCTTACCCGTTCGGCGCCCGGCTCGCCGCCTGGCTGCTGCTCGAACAGCAGCAGCCAGCACCGCTGGCTGCAGGGCACGGCCGCCGCCGCGTCCGGCCAAATCCGCTCGGCCGGATGGAAGCGCAGGTCCGAGGCCCACCACAGCATCACGCTGGCGTAAACCGCATGGCCGGGCGCGCCGAACAGCTCCTTAAGCAAAGCGGAATCGGCCGTTCGCTCGTCCAGCGCGCGCCGGATGTCCAGGCCGAGGCGCGTCTGGCGCGCCGATTCCCACTGCTGCTCGCGGCGCTTGCGCTCTTCCGCTTCCCGGCGCCTTGCCGTTAGCGCCTCCTTCGCCTCGAGCAGCATTTGCGCCAGCGCGTCCGGCTCCATCGTCGGCTTCAGCATATAATCGTGGACGCCCAGCTTCATCGCTTCCTTTACATAGTGGAAATCGTCCATGCAGCTGAGCACGACGACGGCGGCGTCGCAGCCCTCCCTGTGCATGCGCCGCACCAGCTCCAGGCCGTCCGTTCTCGGCATAAGGATGTCGGCCACGACCAGATCGATGCCGCCGCGGCGTACCGCCTCCCATGCTTCTTCGCCGTCTCCGGCCTCGCCTGCCCAGCGCAAGCCGTGCGCCTCCCAATCGATCATCGTGCGCAGCACCTCGCGGACGATCGGCTCGTCGTCGACAATCAGCACATTCATCCCGCATCCGCTCCTTCGTTTCGATGCGCCGGCAGCGTCAGGCGCACGATCGTTCCTTCGCCGGGCTTGCCGACAGTATGCATATGATAGGCGTCGCCGTAATACAGCCTGATCTTTTCCCTGATATGCGACAGGCCGATGCCGCTCATCCGCTCGCGGCCGCCGCCCCGGGAGCCGCCAGCGGAAGCGGACACCGCCTCCTTGCCGCCCCCGCGTTCGGGCTCGCTCATTCCGACGCCGTTATCCTGCACCTCGCAGATGAGCAGCTCCCGCTCCGGCTCCAGTCGGACGCGCACCGAGATGCGCCCTTCCTTCTTCGCCGGCTCGATGCCGTGAATGATCGCGTTCTCGACCAGCGGCTGCAGCAGCATGCATGGAATGAGGCATTGCTCCGCCCCGCGCTGGGCCGCGCACTCCAGGCGAATATGATCGCCGTATCGAAACCGCTGAATTTCCATGTAATCCGAGATAAGCGCGAGCTCTTCTTTCACCGTGATAAAATCGCCCTTTTTGCCGAGGCTTGCCTGCAGCAGGCGCACCAGCGCCGTTACCGCCTCGGCGATTTGCGGGGTGCGGTGCATTTTGGCCACCCATTTGATCGTATTCAGCGTATTATATAGAAAATGAGGATTCAATTGGTATTTGAGCGCTTCCATTTCCGCTTCCTTCTTTAACGCTTCCTCCCGCTTCACCTGCCGGATCAGCTCCTCCAGACGGTTCAGCATCTGGTTGTAGCTGTCTCCCAGCCCGCCGAGCGGACCTCCCTTATGCAGCCAATACGCCTTCCAGTCGCCGCGCTCGGCCCGTTTCATCAGCCTCTGGAGCATCGTGAGCGGCTGCAGCCAATAACGCCGATACAATAAACCGCTTACACCAAGCCAAGCGGCGATGACCGCTGACGCGAGCGCCAGCGTGCGCGGCAGCAGCTCCTGCCCGAAGCGGGACGTCTCGGCAGGCACCTCGACTCGCGAATACCAGGACAGCCACGGAATGTCCAGCCGGCGCTGGGAGATGAGCCAGCCGTGCTCCGCGCGGACGAACTCGCCGGCTTCCTCGGCCAGCGAAAAGGATGGGGCCGCTTCCTGCTCCTGCTGCCGGAAGACGACGCTGCCGTTCTGGTCGAAGACGCGATGGCGCTTGACGTACACCTTCTCTGCGGCGGACGGCTTCCACAGCCGGCTGCCGTCGAACGAGAAAATGACCGTTCCGGTCACGACGCCGGAGCGCAGATCTACAATAGGCTGCGCGGCAATCCATACGGGCTGTCCGGCCGGTTCCTCCACGGGATACAGCAGCCGCTCGCCGCGCGCGGGAACCGGCACCTCCCGCGAAGCCAGGGGCCTTACGTCTGCACGTTCGACGGGCGGGGAGCAAATGCGCCCTCCCTCCAGCCGCTCCAGGCAAAGCTCGCTATCGCCCGGAAGCTTCGCGAGGGTGCGCTGGATCAGCGCGTCCAGCTCCGCCCGCAAGCTGCGCTCCTCCTGCGGCTCCCTGACGGATGGCCCCGACGCGAACCGCTGCGCAGCGGGCTCGGCGGCCAGCGCCTGGACGGCGCTGTCGATGGCGGCGACCGTCTGGCTCATGCGCAGGGCCGCCTGCTCATGGAAGAGGCGCAGCTCCCTCTCCCCCTGCTCGCGGGCGAATCCGGCCGCCCCTGCATAGATGTACGCAGCGATGCCGGTTAATGCAAGCAAAAAAGCGGAGCCTAAATAAACAAACAGGCGAAGCATCCGAATATCGTCTCCTTCGCACCGGCCGAATCGGCCAGCCGATCATGTTAAAACGAACAAACCCGCGAAGCCACCGGGTGTCAAGCGGCGGCTCGCGGGTTTGTCCATTCGCTTCCGGGCGGCATGCCGTCCCGGGCAAAAATATTATTGGGGCGTGCCGGCGATGTCCACCGATTGCTCGGAAATTTCATGCATAAAGCGGGACATGCAGTTGCATAAAAAATCTTTGCGGCAGATCGGGCACGGTTCTTGCTGCAATCTGCTGATGTGGGTGGGAGTAATGGCCCCATCCGCTTCCTTCTGATAAAACAGGCGGCATACGGTCCGATCCTTAAGCTCCGCGACTATCTCGAACAATCCGTTCTTCGGATTGTGGCTGACGATCTTCGCGTTGGCTACTTGCGGTTGATAAGCCATATTCCTGCACCTCTTTGTCGAAAATAGGGTTGCTTGTACAGAGAATGATATCGTTTTTTACTTACGCCCGTCAAGCAGGTTTCCGATTCCGCCCAAAATGCTGCCTTCCTCCTTGCGGCCTCCCGCGCCCGCCGCCGCAATAACCCGCTCGGCCATCCGGCTGAACGGCAGCGACTGCAGCCATACTTTCCCAGGCCCTCGCAGCGTGGCGAAAAACAGCCCCTCTCCCCCGAACAAAGCCGTTTTGATGCCTTTGACAAATTCGATGTTATAATCAACATCCCGCGTCATGGCGACGAGGCAGCCTGTATCGACGCGGATCATTTGTCCCGGCTGCAGCACCTTCTCGCAGATCGTCCCGCCGGCGTGCACGAAGGCCAGGCCGTCACCTTCGAGTTTTTGCATGATGAAGCCTTCCCCGCCGAAAAATCCCGTTCCCAGCTTTCGCTGGAACTCGATGCCGATCGAAACCCCTTTGGCCGCGCAAAGAAACGAATCTTTTTGGCAGACGACCTTGCCGCCGAGCTCGGACAAATCCATCGGCACGATTTTGCCGGGATACGGGGAAGCAAAGCCGACCGACTGCTTGCCCCGGCCGCGGTTCGTAAATACGGTCATAAACAGGCTTTCGCCGGTTAAAAGCCGCTTGCCCGCTCCCAGCAGCTTGCCCATCACGCCTTTGTTCTCGCCGCTGCCGTCCCCGAAGATCGTCTCCATGCTAATGCCCTCGTCCATCATCATCATGCTTCCCGCTTCGGCAACGACGCTCTCGCCGGGATCCAGCTCGATCTCGACATATTGCATTTCGCTGCCGCTGATCCGGTAATCTATTTCATGCGCATTCATTCGGAAATTCCCCTCCTGCATCCACTATACCATAACCTGGCATGCGATATAGCCGTTTTCTTCGCCGATTTTGAATATTTTTGCAGGAAGGCGGGAGCTGGCGCCGTTTGCCGAAAAAGATTGCCCTCGAACCGGTTACTGGACGCCGCGATTTCTCGCGTTCTTCCGCTTGATGCGCGCTTCGTATCGCTCCGGCGCCGATTCGTGCAGCCGCTTCTCCTCGTCCGTCTCCGGAATGACCGGCGGTACGGGCGTCGGCTTCCCATCTTCGTCGAGCGCAACGAAAGTAAGAAACGATGTGGCCGTCGTCTTTCGTTCGCCGGTCAACAAATTTTCCGATTCGACGCGCACAAATACCTCCATCGAGCTGCGGTGCGTCCAGGTGACGAAAGCTTCCAGCATGATCGCCTCGCCGACCTTGACCGGCGCCAGGAAATCGAGGCTGTCGCTGGAGGCGGTGACGACGCCGCGGCGGGAATGGCGCATGCTGGCGATCGTCGCGATCTTGTCGATATAGCGCATCACGACGCCTCCGAACATCGTGCCGTGATAATTCGTATCGGACGGGAAAATAATATCGGTCATCATGCTGCGCGACTGGCTCACCGGTTTAGCTTCCAAATAAATCCGCTCCCTTATCAACTTACTATTCGTTAGGTTATTCCATTAAAAAAGCTTACATTTGATGGTGAAATTATGATAAAATATCGTAAAGAGGTGATTAGTAGCATGACGGAACAATGTCATCGAATGTGTCCCAAATTCGAAGCCGCTTTCGAGATTCTGGGCAAGCGCTGGACGGGTCTGATCATACGCGCGCTGTTGCAAGGACCGCGGCGGTTTAAAGATATTTCCGAGATGATTCCCGGCATGAGCGACCGGATGCTCGCCGAACGATTCAAGGAGCTGGAAGCGCTGGGACTGATCGATCGCCGCGTTTACCCGGAGACGCCAGTCCGCATCGAATACGAGCTGACGGAGAAGGGAAAAGCGCTTCAACCCGTCATGGACGCCGTGCAGCAGTGGGGCGATACGTGGGTGTAACCGCCCGGGAACAGCAAGCCGTTCCCGGGCGCGGCTTTTGGCGAAACCCGCATCAGTCCCGCCGCTCCCTGCAGTCTCCAGCCGTCACGCTGCGGACGCGCATTGGTTACCGCGTATTCGCGTCTCTCGGGAACACCCTTTGAACGAGCGTATTGAATTCATTGTAATAGACGCTGAGATCTCCCCGCTCCTGTGCTTCCTTCTCATAGAATCGGACGCGCTGGACGAAGTTCGGATTGGCGCTGACGTAGATCGTTTCTATATTGCCAGGCAGCGTGCGGGCCGCTTCGCTTCGGACCCGGTCGGCGTCGCTGTTGCGGAAGTCGCCCTGCTCCGTCCAGTCGAACCTGCCCGCATCGCCTGCTCCGAACAAACCGACTCCCCCGCTCTGCTTCACCTGATACTGCATCATTTCCGCTCTCGCCTCCTGTTCCGGACGATGTCCTTCCGGCACGACAGCGATATAAGCGTTCGCTTCGGACACGAGTACATACGCCGCCTCAATGCCCGGCAGCCGCGAGAGCCGCTCTGCCGTCTGCGGATGAAAGTCGAACGATTGCGAATCATGCTCGTTGGTCATATCGAGCGTCTGACGCCCGGCGTAAGGCTGCGATTCGTGCTTGCCCGGCGTTGCTGCCCAATGCGGCTTGACGCCGAGAGATGGATCTTCGTTATTGCGCGAATCCCGGTCGAACAGCGCATGCGTGCGGGCATCCTCCATGCCGCCGCCAGGCCGGCTGGGCTCCGGCTTATTGCCTCCGCATGCCGCGGTCAGCAGCAGCCAGCCAGCGGCCGCGGCGCACAGTCCGATGCGAAAAGGCTTGAACAGCTTCATCCTAAGGTACCTCCCGTCATTGACGAATGTTCCCGTTTAGGATGAATCATCCTGCCGCAAAACATGCACAAATGACCGGCCAAGCCCTAAGAAAAGCATCTATCGACGTCCTTTCCGAGGATGTGTTGGAGCGCGCTTTTGGCGGCCGTTTTTCTTGGTACAGAAATTCGCATTTCGCTTTATTGCCGGCAGCGTGCCGGCCAGCACGACGGCCAAGACAAGCCGCTGGTTCTTTTTAGCAAAGTTAAACTTTATGTACGTTTAAAACCCCGCTCGTCCTCGGCAAGAAGGCAGCGGGGTTTGTCGCATCGTTGGCGTCTTGTGTCTTAGTCAGCGTCAGTCGGGTTCCCGGGACGGTTAGGACGGATTCCCTCCAGCAGCCGGCGAACCGCTTCTTCGGACAAATCGCCGGCCGACTTGAAAGCCTGAAGCTGGCGGATAATGTCCTGTCCCGCCGCTTCGCTTTCCTCTTCGTCCCTCGCGTAGCCGGGATCGAACCAGACGTAGGCTCCCTCCGGCCCGTTGCGCAAATACGGCCGGTCCCAAGCAGCCGGATATTCGTATGGCTCATCGCTGAACAGAATGCCCAGCACATCGTCGCTGTCCAGCGGCATCAGATAATGAAACGATTCCTCGGCGCCGGCGCCCGGGCCGACCGCTGCCAAGTTGCGATGAACGTAGGCGTAGTGCAAATAATGCTCCCCGGTCAACCGGTCCTTCGCGATTTCGTACAGTTCCAGCGCGTCTTCCTTGAGCAGACGAACCCGCTCCAGCCGCACCTGGATCGCATCTGCCTGCACAAGCTTCATCGCCTTGAACGATTGTTCTTGTTCGATCATCGCTATTCCCCCTGTGCCCGAGCGGTTCGGTTTGACTCTGTCAGCCTCAGGCTCCGTCGCGGCAGCTTCCATTTGAAGAATACGGATAGCATGCGCAGAACGACGATGCCGGCGAACAGCCCCATCATCGCCCACGAGCCCTGGAACCAGCCAAGGCCGATCAGCAGTCCGGCCAGCATGCCCCAGACCGCGTATATTTCGTCCCGCAGCACGAGCGGCTTGCGCCCGGCGAGCAAGTCGCGGATGATGCCGCCGCCGATGCCCGTCATCATCGCCGCGACGATCGTCGCGCTGAGCGGCACATTCATCTGCGTCGCATAGAGCGCCCCCTGGATGCTGAAGGCCGCCAGCCCGATCGCGTCGAACAGCGCCTCCCACGTTTTCCAACGGCGAATCCAGAGCGCCGGCAGCAAAAACACGAGCAGCGCCGTGATCAAGGCCGTCTTCAGAAAAAATCCTTGATTCCACAGCGAAGTCACCGGCATGCCGATCAATACGTTGCGCACAACGCCGCCGCCGAACGCTGTGACGAACGCAAGGACGAATACTCCCAGGATGTCATATTCCTCTTCCATCGCTACGACCGCCCCCGAGACGGCAAAGGCGATCGTGCCGATGATGCTGAAAAACTGCAGGTTTAGCTCAAGCCATCCGTCCATCGCGCCCGATTACACGCTCCAATCCAGCTGCACCAGGTTGCCTGTACGCGAAGATTCGTAGATCGCCTCGAGTACGAGCGAGTTGGCGAGACCGGACATCGCCGACGTGATCGGCTCCTTCCCTTCCCGGACGCACTCGATAAAATGACGGCTCATCCGGCTCCGCGCCCCTTCGTCGTCGCTCGGAACAGTCAGCTCGACATCGGCGGTGCGGTCGAACAATTCCGTGAACAGCCGCCCCTTGCCGTTGGTCAGCGCAGCCCCGCCTTCGGTTCCCATCAAGTAGACGTACGGCCCGTTGCTTACGAAATCGGTATGCGCCGCCCAACTGACATCGAGCGTCAAGGTGCTGCCGTCCTCCATCTTAATGAGCGCGGAGGCGAGATCCTCCACATCGTACGTGCCGTTCCAGTCCGGCTTGCCCCAGGTGCCGATGCCGCGCTTTTTCGGTCCGAATTCCGCGTAGGTCGTCCCGAATACGGACACCGGCTTCGGATTGCCCATCAGGTGAAGGGACAGATCCAGCATATGAACGCCGATGTCGATCAGCGGACCTCCGCCGGATTTGGCCATTTGCGTAAACCAGGTGCCCCAGCCGGGGATGCCTTTGCGGCGGCACCAGCCCGTCTTTACGTTGTAAATGCGGCCGAACGCCCCTTTGTCCGCCTGCTCCTTCACCTGCAGATTGAGCGGCTCCCAGCGCATCTGGTGAGCCATCATCAATACCTTGCCCGTCTGCCGGTGCGTCCGTACGATCTGCTTGGCCGAATCGGCATTGATGGCCATCGGCTTCTCGAGCAGCACATGCTTGCCGGCCTCCATCGCCTCTACAGCGATCGGCGCATGCATGTCGTTCGGCACGCAGACGACGACTGCATCGATGCCGGCATCCTGCAGCATTTCACGGTAATCCCCGTAAAGGCGCGGAATGCCGTGCTCCTTCGCTCTGGCTTCAGCCAGCGGTCGGTAAGCGTCCGTTACCGCGACAACCTCCGCCTCGGGCAGCGCCTTGAAGCCGTTTATATGCACATTTCCGATATTGCCGGCGCCAATGACGCCGATCCGAACTTTGTCGCTTGCGCTCATCGAAAATTCCCCCATGTAATCATTCAAACAGTCCTAATATACCATAAGTCGAGTGCCTTGGATATGCAAAAATAACGACAGCCGCATGGCCGGCCATCGTTACAAAATCCCCATATCCTTCGCCTTCTGCGCCGCTTCCTTGCTGCTTTTTCCGCCGAGCTTCTTCAGAATATTGCCGACGTGCACCTTGATCGTCCGAATGGACACGACGAACTTCTCGGCGATTTGCGTCTGGGTGTGCCCTTTTTCGATCAGATCCAGCACCTGCAGCTCCGTCGGCGTCAGCAGGCTGCGCAGTTCCTTCACCCGCACCTCATGCTCCAACTGTTTCAAGCGGCGGAATTCCTCTCTCATTTGCGCAGCGACACTCGGGTGAATGGCGCTCCGATTGGCATAAGCGCTGCGAATTGCCTGCGGAATTTCCTGGAAATCAGATTTGACCATATAATCGACGGCGCCGGCCTTGAACGCTTCGAAGATGAGCTCTTTCTCCTCCATCGACGATAGCATGATGACGCGCGCCCCGCTGCACTTCACGATCTCGGCCGCAGCCCATAGCCCTTCGGGCGAATCCGACATCATAATATCCAGCAGCACGACGTCCGCTTCGACCTTCTCCAGCAGCTCGACCCCTTCGGGGCCCGATTGCGCCTCGCCGACCACCTCGATATCCGGCTCCCGGCTCAGGTAAGCCGCCAAACCGCGCCGCCAATCGGGATCGTCCTCGATGAGAACGACGCGAATCCGCAATCGGTCCTGTCCTTGAACGTGTTCGGCATAACCTTCGTTAACCAACGCTCTCTCCTCCTGTTCGGGCGGCACGCTTCAATTTCGGCAGCTGGATGAATACGCTGGTGCCTTGTCCTGGCTTGCTGTGCATGCTCATCGAGCCTTTATGCTTCTGTATCGTATTATAACAGTAAGACAGGCCGAGACCGAAGTTCATTTTTTTTCCGGCCTTGGTCGTATAAAAAGGATCGAACGCGCGGCGCAGCTGCTTTTTGTCCATTCCTGTGCCGGTATCCTTGAATTCCGCAACGATCTTCCGCTTCGTCTCGGTCAGCCGGATCGTCAGCGTGCCGCCGTCCGGCATCGCTTCGAAGGCGTTCGTGATCACATTGGTGAACACTTCCGCCAGCTGCACCGGGTCGCCGCGCACGATGCCTTCTGTCAAGTATTTTTCTTCCACCTGAACATTGGCCCCCAGTCCGGGAGACAGCATGCGCACGCTCTGGGCGAGCAGCTCCGACAAGCGGACAGTTTCCGTATGAAGCGCCATCTCCTGCGTCTGACCCTGAATGCGCCGGACCATCTCGTCGATATGGCGGGAAGCTTGCAAAATAATGTCCATGTCGGCCGACAGCTGCCGGGGGTCGAGCCTGCCGGCTGCCGCTTCGGCTCTGACCTTCTCGCCGAACAGCCTGATTTTGCCGACGTCATTCTTGATCGCATGGTTCAGGATCGCCGTTCCGGAAGTAATGGCGCGAAGGGTGTAGTCGAGACGCTGGTTTTGGATCGATATTTGCAGTCCCATGAAGCCGTACCGGAAGCTGGACACGACGACGACGGCGACGGTAAAGGCGATAATCCACGTATTGTACCGCCACCAGTCGTAATCGCCCAGCCATGCCGGCAGCAGGTAGAGCGTGAACAACGCGACGATAAGCGGCGGAACCGCCGCCATGAATGTAAGCAGCCGGCTCCTGCGGAAATACGAGTTTTTTTCTTTCCATACCGCCAATACCAGCAAAATGGTCCCGGCCGCGATATACGCCGGCGCCCACCAGACGACGTACTGGTACGGAATCGGCGCGTTCCCTGCCGGCTCGTACAGGAAAGAGGACAGGACGGGAACAAGCAGCGCCCACGGCAGCCAGCCTTTGCCCCGCCATTCGGCATAGCCCGGGGAATACACGATGGCGAACATGAGAAAAGTGTACGGCAGTCCGTAATAGCAGACGAACGAGCATAATCGCTCCGCTCTCCACAGCCATTCCGCCTGTTCGTTGGATAGCCAACCTTGGCTTGTCCAATACGGGCGCCACCGCTCCCCGATGAGCGCCGCCAGCGCTCCCGTTCCTCCTGTAAAGGTGATGCCGCTGCTCCAGCGGGTTGCGGGTCGTTTCGGGTCCGTTGCGATCAGCAGCAGTCCGATCGTCCATAATCCGATCAATGCGAAGAACATGGCTGGCGCTTACCTGAACCGGCTTACAGCCGGTATTCCTTTCTCAGCTGATCCAGCTCTTCGCAGCACCGTTCGGCCCAGCGGACGAGCCGCTCGAGACGCTGCCGCTCCTGCTCCAGCGCCGTCTGCAGCGAGGCGCCGTATTCCGGCACCTCCCCGTCATACGGGCGAATCGATTCGCCGGGCACCAGGGCGATCTCTTGATACGCAAGCGCCCGGCGCTGGTGAAAGAATGGCACGTCCGGGTCCATCGGATGATGAAGGTCTCCCTGCGTCGGATGCTTGATCACGGCGAGTATTTTCACAGCCTGCTTCGCTCCGTTCGATGCTTCCGCAATCTCGCCGATATATTCGCCCGATTTATAGGAAGCCGTCACCCGCGTCCCGACCTCCCATGATCGCTGATGCATAAGTATCCCCCCTAGCTTGTTTATGCCATTATCTGCTTTCGCCGTTCACCCAGAGAAGCAGCTCGTCTGCGCCCCCAAGCCGGTAGCGCTTGCCGGCCAGCCTGCCTTCCCTGATTCTTATCATACACGGGACGCTCTCGATACGCCACTGCTTGGCCAGCCCGTAAGCGCAGTTGATGTTCAGCTTGACGAATTCGGGCGCGCCGGGAGACGTCCCGGCCAGCTCGGCCACAACCTCCATCATCCGTTCGCCGGCTTTGCACGTGCCGCATAACGGAGTATAGACATATACGACGGTGTCCCGCACGGCATGGACAAGCTCCGCCTGAGTGCGTTCCGGCAGTTTCATTCGCGGGCGGCCTCCTTTCGAGGCTTGAGAAACGGACGCATACCCGGGCGCATATAACGAAAGGAAAGGACGAGCGGATTGTTGTCCCGGCTCATCCTTTCCTTCGCGCAGCCGCCAAAGTCGAATCTTAGGCGTACTGCAGCTCGCGCTGCTTTTTGATATCCTCATTCGCCAAATATTCTTCATAGGTCGTCGTCCGGTCGATCAAGCCTTTCGGCGTAATCTCGATGATGCGGTTGGCGATCGTCTGCACGAACTGATGGTCGTGCGACACGAACAGCATCGTGCCGTCGAATTCGATCAGCCCGTTATTGAGCGCTGTAATCGATTCGAGGTCCAGATGGTTCGTCGGCTCATCCAGCAGCAGCACGTTGGCGCCGCTCATCATCATTTTGGACAGCATGCAGCGCACCTTCTCGCCGCCGGACAGCACGCTGGCCTTCTTCAACGCTTCTTCGCCGGAGAACAGCATGCGTCCGAGGAAGCCGCGGATGTACGATTCGTCCTGGTCCTTGGAGTATTGGCGCAGCCAGTCGACCAGCGTCAGATCGTTGTCGAAATAGGCCGAGTTTTCCTTCGGGAAATAAGCCTGGCTCGTCGTGACGCCCCAGCTGTATTCGCCGGAGTCCGCTTCCAGCTCGCCCATCAAAATTTGGAACAGCGTCGTCTTGGCGATGCCGTTCGGGCCGACCAGCGCGATCTTGTCGCCTTTGTTCACAACGAAGCTGATGTTGTTGAGGACCAGCTCGCCGTCCACCGTTTTGGACAAACGGTCTACCGTCAGCAGCTGCTTGCCCGCCTCGCGTTCCGGCGTAAACTTGATAAACGGATACTTGCGGTTCGACGGACGGATGTCTTCAAGCGTAAGCTTCTCCAGCAGCTTTTTGCGGGAGGTCGCCTGCTTGGACTTGGATGCGTTGGCGCTGAAGCGGGCGATGAACGCCTCAAGCTCCTTGCGCTTCTCCTCGATCCGCTTGTTTTGTTCGCGCGCCATTTTGAGCGCCAGCTGGCTCGATTCGTACCAGAAATCGTAGTTGCCGACGTACATCTGGATTTTGCCGAAGTCGATATCGGCGATATGCGTACACACTTCGTTCAGGAAGTGGCGGTCGTGGGAAACTACGATGACTGTGCCCTCGAACTTGCCGAGGAAGTTGATCAGCCATTGAATCGATTCCAGATCCAGATGGTTCGTCGGCTCGTCGAGCAGCAGAATGTTCGGGTTGCCGAACAACGCTTGCGCCAGCAGCACGCGCACCTTCTGATTGCCGTCGAGCTCCTTCATTTTGACATTGTGCAGCTCTGTCGGAATGCCCAGGCCGAGCAGCAGCTCAGCGGCGTCGGATTCCGCCTGCCAGCCGTCAAGCTCCTGGAATTCGCCCTCCAGCTCCGCGGCGCGCATGCCGTCCTCTTCGGAGAAGTCCGGTTTGGCGTACAGCGCATTCTTCTCTTCCATGATTTTGTACAAGCGGGTATGCCCCATGATGACCGTCATCAGCACTTCCACTTCGTCGAATTCAAAATGGTTCTGCTTGAGTACGGCCAGCCGCTCGCCCGGAGTGATGCTGACCTCGCCCTTCGTCGGCTCGATCTCGCCGGACAATATTTTCAGGAAAGTCGATTTGCCGGCGCCATTCGCGCCGATCAGACCGTAGCAGTTGCCTGGTGTAAATTTGATATTGACATCCTCGAAAAGCGCTCGCTTGCCGTATCGCAAGCTGACATTCGTAACCGTAATCATTTCGGATGAATCCCTACTTTCTATACTTAATAATTCGCCGAAAATAATTCGACGAAGTCCTTCGGCGAAATTTTCAGGCGCCGAAGGTGACGACTGATGACGAAATGAAGCGCTCGCCATAGGCGTCTATCTTGAATATGGCACAGGTTTATTTAGCCAAGCTCCAAATTCCTATTATAGCATAACAGCGCCGCCATTCCTACTTATCTTTTGGCCGCTTCGATCTTCTCTACCAGCTCGGACAGCTCCGCCCAGCGATCCATCGCCTGCTCCAGCTCGGCGCCGATGCGCTGCTCCTCGCCGTACAGCTCCTGAACCTTGCCGTAATCGCTGCCCGCTTGCTCGATATCGGAGCGGATTTGCGCCAAACGCTCCTCGAGACCGGCGATGCGCCCTTCGATCTCGTCCCATTCCTTCTGCTCCTTGAACGACAGCTTGCGCGGTCGTTCGGCGCTGCGGCCGCCGGCTTCGCCGCTCTGCTTGCGGCTGTCCTCCCGGCGCGGCTCGTTCTCGTCCTTGGCCGCGCCGATCTCCTCTTTGCGCTTCTCCAAATAATCGGAATATGATCCGATGTAATGCCGCACCTTGCCGTCTCCCTCGAAGGCGAGCAGCCGGTCGGCCGTCCGGTCGAGAAAATACCGGTCGTGGGACACCGTAATGACCGCACCGGGAAAATCGTCGAGATAGTCCTCAAGAATCGTCAGCGTCTGGATGTCGAGATCGTTGGTCGGCTCGTCGAGCAGCAGCACGTTCGGCTCGCCCATCAGCGTCCGCAGCAGGTACAGGCGACGCTTCTCGCCGCCGGACAGTTTGCCGATCGGCGTCCACTGCTGGTTTGGGCTGAACAGAAAGCGCTCGAGCATTTGCGCCGCAGAGATGACCCGCCCGTCCGCCGTGCGGATTGACTCCGCCGCTTCCTTGATATATTCGATCACGCGCTGCTTGTCGTCCATTTCCGCGCTTTCCTGCGTATAATACGCCAGCTTGACCGTCGGTCCGGTGACGATCGTTCCTTCGTCCGGCGTCAGCCGCCCGGCCAGCAGATTAAGCAGCGTCGACTTGCCGCTGCCGTTCGGCCCGATGACGCCGATCCGGTCGCCGGGCAAGACGATGCAGTCGAGCCCGCGGATGAGCGGCCGCCCGTTCATTGACTTGCCGACATCCTCCAGCTCGATCACCTTCTTGCCGAGGCGGGACGCTCCCAATGCGATGTCAAGCTTCTCTCCCGGCCCGTCCGCCTTCTTGTCCATAAGCGCCTTCACGCGGTCCACGCGGGCCTTCTGTTTCGTCGTCCGCGCCTTCGCTCCCCGGCGCAGCCAGGCCAGCTCGCGGCGCAGCAGGTTTTGCCGCTTGTCCTCCTCGGCTGCCTCGCGTTCCAGCCGCTCCGCTTTCTTCTCCAGGAAGGCGGCATAGTTGCCTTCATAGCTGTACAGCTTGCCGCGATCCAGCTCGAAGATGCGGTTCGTCACGCGGTCCAGAAAATACCGGTCGTGCGTGACAACGAGCAGCGCTCCCCGCCACTTGCCCAAAAAGTCCTCGAGCCATTCCACCGTCTCATGATCAATATGGTTGGTCGGCTCGTCCAAAATAAGCAGATCGGCCGGCTGGATCAGCGCCCGGGCCATAGCGACCCGCTTGCGCTGGCCGCCGGACAGTTCGCCAACCTTCTGCCCGAACTGCCGGATGCCGAGCCGGCTCAGCACCGTCTTCGCCGCCGTCCCCGCCTCCCAGGCGTTCAGCGCGTCCATTCGCTGCTGTGCGGCGAACAGCTTGGCCTGCCGCTTCTCGTCGGCCGGATTCAGCTCGAGCTCGGCCAGCGCCCCTTCATATTCGCGCAGCGTCTGCATGAGCGGCGCGTCGCCGTGGAAAACCTGCTCCAGCACGGTCGATTGCGGATCGAATTCCGGATTTTGCGGCAAATACTGGACGCTGAACCGGTTCGCGTGAATGAGCCTGCCGCTTTCCATCGGCTCGACGCCGGCCAGCAGCTTGAGCAGCGTCGACTTGCCCGTGCCGTTCACGCCGACGAGGCCGATGCGCTCCTTCTCGTTGATTTGAAAATCGATATGATCGAACAGCACTTTATCGCCATACGTTTTGGTCAAGCTCTCTACCGTCAATATATTCAATGTGGTTCAGTCCTCCTGCGTTCCGTAAGGTGCGGCCGGATCGGCGACATAGGCTGCAAGCAGTGCGATCGTATTCATGATACCGTCGCGATGCGTCCGCTCCATGGCGTGCGACGCGTGAACGCCGGGGCCGATGAGCGCCGCGCGGATGTTGCTGCCGCCGCGCAGCGCTGCGGAAGCGTCGGAGCTGTAATGCGGATAAATATCGACCGCATAGCTCAGTCCCTCCCGTTTCGCCAGCTCGATCAGGCGGGTCGTCATCGCTTCGTCGTACGGGCCGGACGAATCTTTGGCGCAGATCGATACGTCGAATTCGGTGCAGCTCAAATCGTCGCCCATCGCCCCCATATCGACTGCGATCATCTCTTCGACGTCGCCCGGAATCCAGGACGCTCCGTGGCCCACTTCTTCATAGGTGCTGACGAGCAGGCGGAGCGTGCGGGCCGGCGCCGCCTCTCTGCGCGAGATCAGCTCCAGCAGCCCGAACAGCGCCGCCACTCCGGCCTTGTCGTCCAGATGGCGCGATTTGATGAACCCGTTCGGAAAAAAGCGGGTGCGCGGGTCGAACGATACGAAGTCCCCCGGCGAGATGCCGAGCGCTTGGACGTCTTCCTCGCCGCGAACCGGCTCGTCCAGCCGAATCTCCATCACCGCCTCCTCGCGCTTCAGATCGCGGGCATCGGTATAAACGTGCACCGACGGCTTCATCGTCATGATCGTGCCCTCGTAAGTCCGTCCGTCCCGCGTATGTACCGTGCAGTATTCATTCTCGACCGAGCCCAGCATATAGCCGCCGACCAGCGTAAACCGCAGGCGGCCGTTCGGCTTGATCGCCCGCACCATCGCCCCGAGTGTGTCGACGTGGGCGGACAGGCCGATTGCGCGCTCCCGGCTCGCCCCCGGCACGGTGATGATGCCGTTGCCTTTGGGCGTGAAGCTGAGCGGAAAGCCGAGCTTCTCCGCCTCGCCGGCAAGCAGCGTCATAATCGCCCGGCAATAGCCGCTCGGACTCGGCACGGCGAGCAGCCGCTCCAGCAGCTCCAGCACATAAGCTTGATTGATTTTCGAAACGATCGAATCCGTTCTGGACATTTCATTACCCCTTCCATTTGCTTCCGCAGCCGTAATTGTGTAAGCTTACCATGGGATTCCATGATATAGAAAGGTGAGAGAACTGTATGAGCGAAACGAACCAAACATTGCCGCCCAAAACCTGTGCCATCGAGCGTCTGGTCACTGTGAAGGACGATATTGACAAGGTGCTCAAAGGCGAGAAAACCGCAACCCGGCGCAACGGCCGTTATGCCGATCCGGGCGAAATCATGGAGCTCGAAGGCAAGCGGTTCGAGGTCACCCGGGTGTATCAGCAGTCGCTGGGCGAGTTGACCGACGACCACGCCCGTGCGGAAGGCTTCGAAACCGTTGAAGCGTACAAAAGCTACATTTTGTCCATGCATCCCGGCATGCCGTGGCTGCCGCACATGAAGGTGTGGGTTCACGAATTCCGGGCCGTGTAATATGCAAAAACAGTGTAGCCGTATAAAACATACAGCCGCTACACTGTTTTACTATCTTGCGCCGGCACTGGAGCCCCTCCCCGGGCTACACCGGGCACATGAGGCGACAAATCCTGCAAAAAATGCAACATTTTCCGGCCTCTTCGTCTCAGAAAAAGGAGAATGTTGTATTTTGTGCAACAATTTAGGGGCGGTTGGCTCCAAATCCGGGAATATCGCCCAAATTGTTGAACTTTTTACAACATTGAGCCGCAAATAAGGGTTATCCCCCCATTTTTGTTGTACAAAATACAACATTTGCTGGATCTCGTGGAAATAGCCCCCGGTACGCTGGCTCGTTTTCATCATCTGATGGTGCTGCGCCAGCGGCATGGGAGTCTATCTTGAAAAATCAGCTTTGTGTACAAGTTGATTTTTCAATACCGAAGTTGGCGACCGATGACGAAGGATTCGTTCGCCAAGGCGTCAATTTTGCGAGAGGACCTGAGAAATCATATGTATCCATGGATCGTATTTATTCACGCCGTCAGTGCGATGGTCTCTATCGGACCGTTTATTTTATTGATTCCGTTGATGCGCAAGCTTCGTTCGGCCAAAGGCCCGGTATTCGAAGCTCAACTGGACTTGTTTCATGCCGCCGTTCGCTTGTCGAAACATGCAGGACATGTGCTGGTCGCTTCCGGCCTGCTGCTGATGTGGCTGGGCGGATGGCCATGGCATACGCCATGGATTGCGGCAACGCTCGCCGTGCTGTTCGCTTCGCTGTTATTCATGGCGCGCGCTTTCTCGCCGACGATCCGCAAGCTCCGGCAGGGCAGCGAGGGGCGCGAGGCGCTGCTCGCCAAGCTGGCCCGCTCGCTGTATATTTATTTGACCGTGCTGTTCATCATGCTCTGGCTGATGATCATGAAGCCCGGCCTATGGGTTTAAGCGGGTTGTCTCAGCTTTCGAAATCGACGCACACGCTGGTGCCGTCCAGCACCTTCTTCATATGCGCCTTGACGGCCTCGTGCACAGGATGGACGTCGTAGGCCTTCAAGTCGTCCAAAGAATCGAATTTCGTAATCAGGGCAATGTCGTAAGACCGGTCCAAATGCAATACGTCCAGGCCGACTTCGATATGGCGGAGCACGTCGATCTTGCCTTCCATATTTCTGAGCACATTAGCCGTTTCCTGAATCGCTTCCGGGGAGCGGTCTTTCAGCTTAAAGAGCACTACGTGGGTAATCATCGGTTTCTTCCTCTTTTCCTCGGTTTCTCGGGCGGATAAGCCTCCTTTCCGAATTATAGCATTTTATAGCCTTTCGCGCACTCTCGCGAAAGCGCGATTGTACTGCGCCAGGCAGACTTGCCTGCCTCAAGCGCCGGATTTGAACACGAACTCCGTCCTGGCGACAGCGATGACATCGCCATCCTGCAGCGGATACGTTCTGTATGGAACAAGCGTTTCCCCGTTCAGCGAAGTTCCGTTGCGCGAGCCGAGATCCTTGACGACAAGATTCCCGTCCTCCCGGACGATCTCCGCATGAATCCGCGAGATGCCGGCGTCGTCCAAAGCGTAATCGACCTCATGCCCCTGACGGCCGAATACGAAGACGGATTTGCGAAGCGCGATCTTTTCGGTCTGCCCGTTTTTCGTCGTTTCCAGATACGGCGTCTTTCCCTTCCGTTCGGCTCCCGGCAGCGGCTTCAGCAGCACGGTCGCCGCCGGCGGCGCCAGCAGCGTCGTCACGGCCGATGCCGGCGGCTCAGCGAACGGGTTAGACGCAGCAGCGGATGATGACGGCACGGCGTTTCTCCTTGCGACAGCCGGCAGGGCTTCAGCGAATGGAGGCGATGCGGCGTGGGACGACGATGGTACGGCGGTTCTTCTTTCTACGGCGTGCGCTGTCGAAGCGTTAGCGCTCCCTTCGAATGAAGGGAACGCATTCGCACCGCCCGAGCCCGCTCCAGGCATGTCGCTTTCGCTGCGCCTCTCCCTGACGCCGGGGCTGACGGACGACAAGCCGACTTCCATCAGCCCGATTCGCGACAGCATCTCGCCCACTCGCTCCGGCTCCTCCGCTGCTGGATGGGGCTGCTCCGCGCTCCATTCGGAGCTATCGTCCACATCGTCATCGCTATCCCTGGTCGCACCGCGCTTCAGCAGCAAGTAAGCCCCCAGCACGGCGAACAGAGACAGCCCGCTGCATATATACAGCATCGGTTCCGTCGGCTTGTCGGCGTACAGTTTCCAGATCAGAGCCAAGCCGATCACAAAACCGGCCGCAACGAGCAAGGTCCGTCTGCTTTTCGGTCGTTGCCCCGCTGTGCCAGGCGCCTCCGGTTCGTCCGGCATAAACGGCAGAGGAGCTCCCTCATCCTTGGCCGGCCATTCCGAACCGGCGGCAGCGAATGAGGACGGCTGCGTGAATGACGACGTGAATGACGGCGTGGATGCTGACGAGGATTCCGGCATCTCTCCGGCAGGGCGCTTCCTATCTACAGCCTCAGAGCCGGCAGAGCGTGCGGCGGAAAAGCTTTCGGACGGCACCTCCTGCCGCCCGCCCCATTCTTCCTTCTCGAGAATGTGAATGTGACGCTGCAGAAGCTGTTTCATCCCGCCAAAGTGGAACGTTTCGTCCTGCAAATAGTCCATCAGCTCCTGATAGCCGCTGCCTCTCAGCTCGGGAACTTTACGGATCAGTCGCGAGGCCAGCTGCATTAGTTCCCCGGCAAGAGACTCCCCGTCTTGGCGCCGCGCAAGCGGCACATATGTCAAATACAGGTCGTCCAGCCCCGCTCCGCAATAAATGAAATCCTCGTGCAGCACATACCCCTCGGCGCGAAGCATGTATACCTTGCTATCGTCCAAAATATCGGCAAGCTCGTGAAGCAGGCCAAAATACCGGAGCAGCGGCAGCTTCTCCGCGCGCAGCCTTTGCGACAGCATTCGTCTGCCTGTTATGTTATAGACCAGCCGCAGGTCGCCGTTCATGCTTTCCGTCTGCAGCTCCAGCTGCCGCGGAATGCGGTTGGCCGCAACCATTTTGAGCTGAAAAGCATGAAGCTCCTCCTGCTTCAAGCCGCCCGGACGGCTTAACATCATAAAATGACCGTGGCGCTCGATATATTCGACGGCAAATCCTTGTATGGCCGCAGCCGTCATAAATTCTGACCTCCTTTATTCGCCATGAATCTTGAAAATAGCCCAGGGTGAGCAGCTCATTTCATCTTCTGATAGCGACAAATCCTGCAAAAAATGCAACATTTTCCTCCCTCTTCGCAGCAGAGGAAGGGTAATGTTGCATTTTATACAACAATTTGGGCGTGTTGGGCTTCAAACCCGGGAACATTGTCCGAAATGTTGCACAAAGTGCAACATTGAGCCGTAAATAGGGTTGATTGCCCCGTTTTTGTTGTACAAAATACAACATTTGTTGACTATCTTGAAAAATCAGCTTTATCTACAAGCTGAATTTTCTGGCACCGCAGGCGACGACCGATGACGAAGGATCGCCTGTCATAGGCATCTATCTATAAAAAGTTGGAACGATTCCCTCGCCAACAGCGTCTAGACGCTGCTCCACTGCCACAAAGCGTACAACACCCCGGGCAAAACCGCCCACATGAACGGAAACTGCGTGTAACGTTTTTGCTCCGTATCCTCTCGCCATTCGCGGATTTGTGTCCAGTCTTTTCGCACAGCGATGCGCCAGACGGAAATGCCGAGCATGCAGACTCTGGCCACCCAGTCCCGTTTCCACAACAGAATGCATGCGGCCAGCAGCCCTGCGAACAGCAAGGAAGCAGCCATTGCATACAGGACGAACCCCGCTCCGGTCAGCGCTCCCAATGCGCCGAACAGTTTGACATCGCCCGCGCCTACCGCGCGGCACGCATACAGCAGGAGCAGCGGAATGAAGCCGCAGGCAAAGCCTGCAGCGGCAAAACCGAGACCGCTTAAGCCGTCCGCAATAGCGTGAACAGCCGCACCGGCCGCCGTGCCGCCCGCCGTCAGCCAATTCGGTATTTTTCTCGAACGGACATCGGTGATGAACGACGCCAGCAGCAGCAGCGCCGCGATTGCTCCCGCCGCCGTCATGAACTTCCTCCGATCCAGGCCCGCTCCACAGCCCTTTTTTTGATGACAATGGTCTTCCGATAAAACGGCACCGCCAGCTTCATCTCGTACTGCGCCTCCAGTCCAAAATACGCATTGTCTTTATTGTCGAAGCTCGGAAATTCAAGATCGGTCACTTTAAGTCCCTCAAGATGGAGTCTTCGCGGGTTGGCAAAGCTGGACAAGACGGGAAGCGCAGCGCCGTACATCGCTTCCTCCGCCTGCTGCTTCGCCGCCTCGCCGGCTTCCGTGCCCAAGTTCTCCAGCGCCTCCCGCTTCGTTCGTTCCCAGGCGACGAGCTTCACGACAGGTTCGGGGATCCAGCGGCTGTAGTCGTCCACGAACGTTTCCGCCTCGATCGCCGTCTGCCGGGCGCTCTCTACCCGGCTCGTCACATAGTTCAGCCAGGCGGCCGGCCTGCTTTGCGACCACTGTTCCTTGCCCTGCTGGTACAATAGATCGACAGGATACAGATTGGCGGCGACGACCTTGGCCGTGCTCGATACGGCCGACTGCAGCGCCATCTCCGCGAGCGCGATCTGTACGAAAGCGACGAGAACCATAATCAGCGACATGAACAGCGGAAGCACAAGCGCCGCCTCGAGCGTGATGCTTCCCTTGTCTTCTCCTCTCAGCTTCATCGGAAATGATCTTCCCCTTTCCGCCAAACCTATCTTGAAAATTCGGCAATATCACACGAGCCGAATTTTCTGGCATCGCAGGTGACGCCCGATTGACGAAGGAACCGCTTGTCATAGGCGTCTAATAGGCGATATCCGCGGTTTTGACGATGCGGCAGCGGTTGCCCTTCACCTCGCATCCCGCGAATCCGGCATGGCCGTAAAGCTTCATGACGCCTGGCAAAAACCAGAGCCGGAACGACGTCTCCGCGCGTCCGGATACGTATGAAGCCGCCTGGCGCAGATCGATGCCCGTATTCAGCTCAATCAGCGCCTGCATGCGCGACAGCAGGACGGAATCGCGGCTGTGCAGCAGCAGAAACAGCCGCAAGTAGTCTTTGTAAGCCATTGTAAATATGCTTCCCAGCTTCTCCGCAACGGGAACCGCTTCGCCCTGAATGAGCCGGATCATATCCTGCTGAGCCTTTATAGCGCCCTCCGCCAAGGCGGCCAGCAGGACGGCCAGCGGCGACCCTGCAGCCAGCAGCTCGTTCTTCGGTGAGAGCAGCGCTTCCGCAGTCCGTATGGCAAGGCGGAATGCGAACATTTCCGCATAAGCTAGCGACTGATTTCCGGCGCAGGAGCCGGAGCCGTAGATCAGGAACTCGACCTCCTGGTTTTGCAGCGGATGCGACTGCGGCTGCGACAGCTCGTTGATCGGCTTCGGCGTGCCGTCCGGCAGCTTCTCGAGTCCCAGCGTGCGGTAACTGAACTTGCTGACCGCGAACTCGTCAATATAAAACTCGTCCCGAATATCCGTTAGCAGAGAACCGAGGCCCGATACGAGCTTCAGCGCGCCGAGGCCGGCCCGGTCGGGGTCATCCAGATCAATGTCGGGGAGCGGCTCCGGAGCGGATTCCAGGGCGTTCAACTCCATATAGGCATGGTAAGACCCCCCCGTCCCCTGCGAGGAATCGCCCAGCAGCTTGACATAATGCTCCTTGTACGGGTCAACCGATGAGGCGAGGGAGCAGGCTCCCATCACCCGCTTGACTTCATCCAGCACATTCTGTACGGCGGAGCGGCTCTCCCGCTTGGAATCGGCCGCCGCCTGCCGGTTCCGGTTGCGTTCGGCCTCCTTCCCCTTCTGCGCCTCGTATACGCTCTGCACCTGCTGCCGGAACGATTCCAGCGTCTTATCCGTTGCCGTATATTTTTGCGCCGTGAACATCAGACCGTCCTGAAGCTGGGCCTTTAATGCCGAGAACAGCGAGACGGCTGCGGCGACATCGCTTTCGTAGCGGTCCAGCTCCTCCGGAGCGATCAGATGAACGCTGCCGAACGCCTGATCGGCGGCATAGCCTGGGGATGCTCCTTCGGCAGCGCTCCGCAGCGCTTCGTTCAGCTGCTCGCTTGCCTTCTTGGCTTCCGCCATCGCCTCCTTGAAGCGGGCGAACTGCTTCTGCAGCTCGCTGTCGTCATGATCGGATTTCAGCTTCAGCATCGCCAGCAGTTCTGCATACCGCAGCAAATCGGCGAGCAAGCTCTCCAGCTCGCTCACCTTGGCGGACGCCTCCCGCAGCTCGCCGATCAGCTCCCTGCGCGTCTCGGACAGCCGGCGAATCGATTCCCTCGCTTCAGCGCCGGAGCGGATGAGGGAATCGATGGAGCGATCGATGCTGCTGATCTGCTTGTCCAGCTTCTCCACCTCTTGCTGAGCGGTTCGCAGGGATGCCCTGACGTTCTCCACCGTATGGATGCCGATTTTGTCACTGAGCGCGTTCAGGTCGCGAAGCTGCGTTTTATAGAACGGATAGACGTCGCCCGCTATCCGGTTGATCGCCTCCAGCGCGGCCCACGCCTTGTCGAGCTGTTGGTCTCTTTCCTCCAGCGGCTCTTCGATCTTGGCGGCATTGTCGGCGAACGTCGACGCCTGTTCGAGTCCTGACGTTACATTCGTCTTCTTCAGCTTGTCGAATACGTCGAGCGCATAGATCATCGGCGCCCGGTATTTCATCTCCTCCAATATTTGTCTCTTGAATACCGCATGGCTGGCGAGCGAATAGACGGGCGTCAGGCTGGCGCCCTCCGCTTCAAGCCGGTGGTCCAGCAGCCGGAAGCGCGGCCCTTCCGCCGCCTCGGACAAGTTGCCGCTAACGACCCGCCTGAACACTTCGCCGGAAGCGTCCGCTCCCGAGGTCAGGCCGTACAACCCGTAGCTCTGAAGCTGCGGGGAAAATCCCGCGAGCGCCGAGCGGACGCCTGCTTTCACGGCAAGCTCCGCCTCCTGGTCGGCCGCTCGCCAGCGCACGACGTCCACGAGCACGCCGCAGAACAAAAATACCGGGACGATCAGCAGCATCAGAAAGACGGAAACGGCTCCCCGCTCTTCCTTGCGCCAGCGCGTCCATTTCCCGTTGATAGGCGCTCCCCCCCTTTCAGACACCGGCGGCTACCTGTTATGAATGACGACAACGATGCCGCTGCGGGCGAGCTCGTTGCGGAAGGCAGCGGACAGCTTGACTTGCCCTTTCTTCGTTTCGAAAAAATGCCAGACGACGCCGCTGATTTTCGCCCCGCTGCGCAGCAGCTCGGCATCCTTCGGCAGCTGCACCTCGCGCAGCTGCTTCTCAGTAAATGTGTAAAAAGCCTGGTGCGCGATGCCGTTGGCATCGAGCGCGTCGATCTCCCGCACCGTGCCGGGCTTCACCTCCACCTTCTGAGCCGTCCCCCCGACGAGTCCGCGCAAATATCGCGCCGCCTCATTGTGGCTTGATATGACCGTTCTTTCTTTCGGCACCGACTGCGGCTCCTTCATCAGCTGCTTCGCCGCGGACGGCCGGATGCGGTCCTTGACTTCTCCGATGAACGATCGCGTCAAATCGGTCAATCGCGCCGTTTCCACCGGATCGACGACAACCGCCGCCGCGTCCGAGCGAACCTCGTCGGCTCCCCATCGGTTCATGCGATACGCCGGAGAGTGAAAGGGCCTGGCGAGATACACCTCGATATCGCGGATAAGACCGCGGTTGCTGAAGCGCAGCTCGCCCTTCCAACTGCTTGGGAGACGGGCGGCGGCTTGCGACAGCTTGTCGGCCGGAGCAGAAGACCCGTCTCCCGCTGCGGCCGGCAGCGCAACGCGCACCGGATCGATCGGGAGCAGGAAGCTGAACAGATGAAGCGCGTTGTCGTTCGTGAGCCGCCAATACAGCGGATCATGGCGGCCGGGCTCGACATAGCCCGTCGCATGATCCTTGGCCGAATTGTCCCAGACGAACGCGGAGCGCTCCGCGGTCAGGCTTGCCGACTGATACAGCGACGCCTGATGATAGACGAATAGCGCGATAAAGAGCAGCAGCACCGAAGCGATCAGGATCGTCGGCAGAATCAGCGACGCTTCCAGCGTGAAGCTGCCGGCGGCGGAACGCCGCAGCCGGGCGAAAGCGCTGCGGCAGCTTCTGAGCATGCGGCGTGCGGCGGCCAGCTTCTCCCGCTGGCTTCCGTTATTTCGGACTAATGCTGCTCGCATCATCGCTAATCGAACCTGACTGGTTCGTAATTTCCGTATCGGCGGATTTAAACAGATCCCCGACCCACTTCATGATCCACTTCCTGAACGCGATCGCGATGATGACGAGAACGGCTACAATCAGCAATATTTCCAGCGTGCCCAGACCGTCCTCCTCGTGCCAAAATCGTTTCCAGCTTTCCTGCAATCGAAGCTTCATTTGTCCCATCCTCCTCTGTATTTACCCGTTCATCATGAGCAGCGCAGGCGCCGCCACGACGACCATCACCGCAAAAAAGATCAGCACCATCGGAAACACCATTTTGGACGATGCCTCTTCGCCCAACGTCTTGGCCAGCGCCTTGCGCCGTTCCCACAGCGTGAAGGACAGCTCCTTGAGCGACATGACCAGCTCGTCGCCGCCGCGCCGGTAATTGAGCAGCAGCGTCGTGGTGAACATGGCCGCCTCCTGCAGCGCGCAGCGCTTGCTGAATTCCTCCATCACCTTCGGGAACGATGCGTTCATCTGCAGCGCCCGCACGGCCCAGGACAACTCTGTCCACAGCGGATGCGCGCTTGCGCCGCTAAGCTCCCTGGTTTCGACGATCCGCTGCAGCGCTTGAGGCACCGTCTCGCCGGCGTTAACCAGCAGCATGATGCGGTTCAGCGCCTCGGGCAGCTCCAGCAGCATGGCGCGCTTTCTTTGCTCAAGCCGGTTCGTAAGCCGCTTGTACTGCACAAGCGGTATGAATATGGCGATTGCCGCTCCGTACGCCGGCATCTCGGCATTATCCGCCGCCCAGCCGAGCAGCGAAGAAAACAGCAGCGCAGCCGCCATCCACGACCAGATGCAGGCGTAGAACCATTTGGTTCGCACCCCGGCTTCGCGCCGGCCGTACAGTCCCGCCATGACCGCATGCACCTTGCCGGTCAGCTCGGACAGGCGGTCCATGAGCCGCAGCCGGTCGATCGTCCATAAGCCGGCGGCGGCGAACCAGCCGTCCCGAAACGACAAGCCGTTCTCACGCACCCAAGGCCGGTACTTCGGCAGCGAGACGGCGAGCAGCGCAGCCATCCCCGCCGCTTCCAACACGAACAGCATCAACATGGTTATCACCGCTACCGTTAAATTTGGATCGACATCATTTTGCGAATAATCAGAAAACTGGCAATGAACACACCCAGCGCTCCGGTCATAATGAGCACGCCTCCGGAGCGGTAAAGCGGCTCCATATAGTCGGGCGTCGTAATCGACAGCACCCCGATCATGGCGACGGGCGCCATCGCCAGGACGTTGGCCTCGAATCTTTTTTGCGCCAACAGCACCTTGATCTCCTGCTGTATATCCAGCTTGTCCTGGATAATCCCGGCCGTACGACGCACGACCTGGATCAGGTTGCCGCCGGAGCGCTTGCAGACGAGAAGCACCTCCGCCAGCTGCCGGATATCCTCCAACTCCGTGCGCACCGCCAAATTCATGACCGCCTGCTCCAGATTTTCCCCGTTGTCGATGCGGCGCTTAATGATTTCCAGCTCCTGCACGATCATCGTCCGCGGGTCGGGATACAGCAGCTTCAAATCGTCCAGCGCCTCGCGAAAGGCCGATTCCACCGATTTGCCCGCTGCGAGAGATGACGAAAGCGAGGCCAGCAGCTGCTTGAACTGCTGCTGTAGCTGCGCTTTGCGGGAGCGAATCGCGCTCTTTCGGCGCAGCGCCGGCAACGCCAGTCCGGCGCTGGATAACAGAATGACCGCTGCCGCGTGCTTGTAGAACACGACGCCGATCAGACCGGCGATGACCGCCCCTGCCAGCGCAGTGAGGACCGTCTCGGCCAGGCTCATCTCGTACCGGTCGTAGCGGGGCAGCGTTGCGGCAAGGTCCGGGACGCCCGGCACTCCCCCGGCACCGGGCGCCTTGGTCTTACGGCTGCCCTTCGCCATGCGGACAAGATGATTCGGTTTCAAAAAAGCGGCAAGCTTGCGCATACGGTTCGCAGGCGCCGTTTCGCCCTTTGGCCTGCAAATATTATGCTTGCTGGCGTCACGGCGCTCCGTCCCTCCCTCCATTCCGATCATGTTCATGGCCGCAGGCGATGCCTGCCATTCGCAGCTTCTCCACGTTGTGCAGCCGGTGGCCCGTCCGAACGAGCTCCCCGCGGAGCCGTCCGCCTTCGTCCTCGCCGCTTTCCTCGAACCGATAGAGCGGGCGAAGCTCCACCTCGCCTTCCCGCAGTCCGAGCACCTCGCTGATCTCGGCCACTTTGCGGCTGCGGTCGCGCATTCGCTGCAGGTGCACGACGATATCGAGCGCCGAAGCGATCTGCTTGCGCACGACCTGGATCGGCAGCTCCGCTCCGCTCAGCACCATCGTCTCCAGGCGGCTCATCATGTCCGCCGCGGAGTTGGCGTGCCCGGTCGACAAGCTCCCCTCATGGCCAGTGTTCATTGCCTGCAGCATATCCAGGGCTTCGGCTCCGCGCACCTCGCCGACAATGATCCGGTTCGGCCGCATCCTCAGCGACGTCCGGATCAGGTCGCGGATCGAAATCTCCCCCTTTCCTTCGGAGTTGGCGTTGCGCGTCTCCAGGCTGACGAGATTCGGCACGCCGCGAATTTGCAGCTCGGCCGAATCCTCGATCGTAATGACCCGTTCGTCCCCGGGGATATGCTGGGCCAGCGCGTTCAAAAAGGTCGTTTTGCCCGAGCCCGTCCCCCCGCTGATAAAGATGTTGAATTTCGCCTTAACCAGGTCCGTCAAAAAGCGGGCCGCTTCCTCCGACAACGCCCCCCAGGCGATCAAATCGTCCAGCGACGGCGGGCGCTCGGGGAATTTGCGGATCGTCATGACCGGACCGTTCAAGGCCGCAGGCGGCAGCACGATGTTGACGCGGGAGCCGTCCGCCAGCCTGGCGTCGACGATCGGGCTCGATTCGTTCACGACCCGGTTCACCTTGCCCACGATCGTCTGAATGACGTCCTCCAGCTTCTCCCGGCTATCGAAGCGGATGTCCGTTTCCACGACCTGCCCGTCTCTTTCCACGAAAATGCGGTCGTGCGAATTGATCATGATTTCCGTGATCGACCGATCCTCCACCAGCGGCTGCAGCACATCCAGCCCGCGGAAGGAATGGAACAGCGCAGCGACCAGCTTCTCCATCGCGGCTGCGGTCAAATGCGCCTGCCGGGCATAGGCGAACACCTCTTCCTCGATCCGCTCCCTGAGCTCCGCGTCCGTCAGCGATATCCCCAAATCCAGCCGCTCCCGGATTTGCTCTTGCAGACGCCTCTTCACTTCATGCGCGGACATGACGGTTCACCTGCCCGCCGCTGGCAGCGAAAGCATCCAACACGCCGGCGGCACGCTCCGCAAAGGGCGGCGAATAGCGTCGCTCCGGATCGGCAGCGGCCTTCCATTCCGGCACATACGGCAGCCGTTCCGCGATCTCAATGCCGTACGCCGACATGTTGTTTACCTCGCGGCCGATCCAGCGGTTGACGACGAAGCTCGTTTTTTGCCGCAAGCCGAAAGACGCGTTCATTCCGCTCATCCCGCTTAGCTGCAGCGCGCATTTGCCCAAATGCACCTCGTCGTCCAATACAAGCCAAATAATGCGGTCCGCACAGCGCAATGCTTCCGCGATCGGTCCGTGAAGCTGGCTGTCCAGATCGAGAAAAATGCGATCGTACGCTCCCGACGCCTGCAGCAGGCGGATCAGCCGGCTTACATCCTCCCCATCCATATCTTCCCATTGCTCCGTATTGCGAAACGGAGGCAAAGTATCGAACTTCCATTCCGGCTGCTTGCGCTTCCACTGCTCCAGCTTGGCCGATGCGGCCGGCGGGTTCGTTCGCAAGTAGTACAACAATTGCGAAAGCGCCTCTTCGTCGCTGTCGATGCGGTATTTCGCATAGGACGGGAGCCGCTCCAGGCAAAGGCAGAAGACGCGCTCTCCCCGAATGGCGCAGCGGCGGGCCGCATGCACGGCAGCCGTCGTTTTACCGCTTCCGCCTGCTGCGGAATACCAGGCGACGACCTGCGCCCCGGAGCCCGAACCGTCCCGAACCGGCTGGCGGTATTCGCCGGTCTGGGCCGCGATCGCGGAGAGCAGACGGTCGAGCGGCTGATACTTGCACAGAACGGGGCAGCCAGCCGAACTGTCCTGCGCTTCCCGCTCGCTTAGCGCGACAACCTTTGCCGTGCCGCGAACGGCCTCCGGCGGCAGCGGCAGGCACGATTCGTGAACGAGCAGAACGAACGGCTCCTTCATCAGGCTCAAGCCCTCCAAGCCGGTCCCCCGATCCTGGTAGCAGCTAACGTGATATTGATCGGCATATTCCGATACCCGAACATACGCCGTGAGCATTTCGCAAAAATAATCGTCAGGATCGATCACAATGAGCGGCAGTCTGTTCATTCGATCGGCGGACACCTCCTTCTTCGCAGTTTCATTGGATGAGGCGAGCAGGCTCGCCCCTCTTTCAGCATTTCGCCATCGCCGCGCGATGCCAAAGCTGAACATAAACATGTTCACGCAAGCAGCGGATTGTCGGTCTTCATCAGCCCCCTCTCCCCAAACCGCAAGCAAAACAAAAAAAGCACGCGCCGGAAAGAAATTGCATTCTTTCACAGCGGTGCTTCCGCTTGGTTCCTATGGATGAATTTACAAACTGAATTATAGCAGACTTTAGCAAAAAATCAATAGGCGATTGCAAAATATTGTCTTATGCCAAATCTGGCCGCGCCCGGCCGTCCAGCCGTCCGGTTTGTCCAGCTTGATCAGGGATCAGGCGCAAAGCTTAGGGACACGGTCAGCCCTGGGCCGCATATGCCTGCTTGTTCCGCTCGATTTGAGCGACATGAGAGTCGACATGCTCCGCAAACATCTGGACGATGTCGCGAAGCGTCTGCTTGCCTGCCACGTTATGGATGCCTGTCCGCTCCCAGTCCTCCGGCTTCAGCGCTTGCAGCACGGGAACCATGCCGGCGCGGAGCAATCTGAACATCTCCAAATACACATTCATATCGAGCGAAGCATAGTCCAGCCTGCCCGCCCAAGCATCCGGGTCGAATTTGAACAGCAGCGGATTCTCCTCGGCGATCACCTTCTTCATCCGGTGAATGGCCACCATCTCCGCATCAGCTACATGAACGGCGACCTCCTTGATGCTCCATTTGCCGGGTCCCGGCCTATACGACAAGAGCGGCTCCGACACGCCTTCCAGTGCGGCCGTCAGCCGCTCGTAGCCCGATGCGTAATGCTGAATAAGCTGTTCCATTTCTTTCGCCTCCTGATCGGATATGCCGCCCGTGTCCGACTGCCGCGCCGCCGGGCGAGGGCAATCGGGCACAAGCGGCCTGTGCCTTATTTTTTCAACAAAAACAGCGTTAATTCCTCCCGGTTGTGAAACAGCTGCTTCGCTTTTTGCAGCGAGAACGCCGTCTCCAGCACGCCGGTCACTTCGCGGATCGTCTGCAGCGCCTTCTTGTGCATCAGCTTGACCGTTATAATCGCCGTACCGCCCTGCTGCAGCGCGTCAGCGAGCCCGAGGACGAGCTTGGCCATTTGGTGGGGACTCCAGCTCATATCGCAGACGAGAAGATCGAAGGATCCCGCAGCGAATGAGACTTCGTCCGCTCTTTGGCCATAGTAGGTCAGGCGGGGATGGCGCAGCAGGGACGGGTCCAGCTTCGCCGGATCGACGGCCGTTACCTTGAGCCCGCGCTCCAGCAGCAGCGAGGTCCAGCCGCCGGGCGCCGCCCCGACATCGAGCGCCGACCGGTATCCGGCGAGGTCGAGTCCGAACGCCAGCTCCGCTTCAAGCAGCTTGAACTTGGCCCGGGAAATTTGGCCTTCCTCCCGGCGGAAGCGGACCGCGCCGCCCGGCCAGTCGGACAGATTGTCCTCCGGCCGGGACCAGCCGACGAACGCCTTGCCTGCCTCCAGAAACAAGGACAAAATCCGGTCCGCTTCGCGAACGACAGGCTCCACGCCCCACTCGTCCGCCAGGAGCCGATCGATCGCCGGCTTCAGCTGCCCCGGGACTGCGCTTTCGGGGACGCGCTCGCCCTTGCGGATCTGCACGGCCGCCCGCAGGCCTGAGCGCATATCGCCTGCCGCGCGGATAACAGAGCGAATGCCTTCAAGCAGCGCAGCCTCGTCCCCGTCCCAATCGATCTCGGCGTTCACCGGCTGCAGATGCCGCAAGAAGACGGGCTCGTTGCGCTTGATCCGCTCCAGACCGTCCGCGAACGCCGCGTCCGCCTCCATCATGAACGTCTCGTTCGGCAATATCCAGCGAAACGACACCTTCGTCTCGAACAAACGCCGCACTTCCTCCTGCGCCTGCTGGCCATATCCGCGATTGGCCGTGCCGATCGCCCGAAAGACGTTCGCCCCTGGCTGCGCAGCCGACGTCACTTGATCCGAATGCGCGCTGCCCATCATCCGAGCACCTTGATCCAGGGCCTGTCGTGGAACCAGTCAACCTTGACCTGCACCTGGTACGCCTTCAGCAAATTTTCTTCGTTCAGCACGTTCCGCTTTTCGCCGGAGGCGACGATTCTGCCCTGTTCGATCAGCGCGACATGCGTAAATACCGGCATAATTTCTTCGATGTGATGCGTAACGTACACGATCGTTAAATCTCCCCGCCCCAAATCTTCAATATCGGCCAGCAGCCGTTCCCGCTCATACAAGTCCAGGCCCGAGCACGGCTCATCCATAATGAGCAGCTGCGGGTCGGACATCATCGCCCGCGCCAGCAGCACCTTCTTCCGCTCGCCCTGCGACAGCGTGGCCAGCGGCTGGTTCGCCACATGGCCGAGCCGCACCCGCTCGAGCATGGCGTGCGCCTTGTCCTTCACGGCGGCAGGAATTACCTCGTAAAACCGCAAAAAAGCGAAAGCTCCCGTCGCTACCGCTTCCCATACAGGGTCCGCCGCCCCCAGCTTCTCGAACAGCGATTGGCTGATATAGCCGATCTGCCTGCGCACCTCGCGAACGTCGCATTCCCCGTAAGTGCGGCCCAATACTTCCACTTTGCCGCGGCTCGGAAACTGGTAAGCGTTCATCAGCTCAAGCATCGTCGTCTTCCCCGAACCGTTCTTGCCGAGGATGACCCAATGCTCGCTGGAGCCGATCGTAAGGCTCACGTCGGATAAAATCGTTCTTCCTTCTCTAATAAAATCGATATTGCGCATGGCAACGACTTGCTGCGACAATCTGCATCACACCTGTTCTGTTACGATTTACGGCTTGCTGGCCCGGGCGATCTCCCGGAGCGTCTCTTCCGGCACCGGACCGTTAAAAAGCTGCACGCCGTCCGGCCTGGCCGCGTACAGCGCCTGATACATGCGCTGCCGACCGACATCGCTCGACGTATGCAAATAAATGCGGCGCGGAAAGCGGCCGGCGGCAATCAGACCGCACACGGCGTCCATGCCGCTGGGCTGTCCCCAGCCGAGGTCGTAGTCGAGCGACAGCACGTCGACCTCGCATTCCTTGAGCAGCAGCAGGCATTCCTCCGCGCTGCGGGCATGGACGAAGCCGGGCGGACAGCGGCGGGCATCATCCAAAAATACGTGAATCATCGCTCCGCAAGCTCCTTCACATAGCGGATTTCGGAGGCGTGCGTCATCCCCTTGAGCACGGGCGTCTCCAGCACGACGGGAAGCGAAGCGGAGCGCAAGTACCTGAGCAGCGGGATAAACCGCCGCTCCCCGATCTCTCCCCGGCCGATCGGCGCATGCCGGTCTTTGCCCATGCCGCGCGGGTAGACGGAATCGTTCAGATGCACCGCCCTCAGCAGAGACAAATAACCGAGCGTCGCCGCATGGCTTTGGAGCCGGCTCCAGCCGTCCTCGCCGGCGGGCCACAGTCCGGATGCGTAAGCATGGCACGTATCGAAGCAAAAGCCGATCAGCTCCGGCCGCTCGCACAAGCTGCGCACCTGCATCAGCTCCTCCAGCGTCGTGCCCATGCCCGATCCTTCGCCCGCCTGATTCTCGATCAGCAGCAGCGCTTGTCCTGAAAAGTCAGCCAACACCTCATTCATACATTGTATAATATTTTTATAGCCTTGTAACGAGTCTTTTCCCTTATATTTGCCAAAATGCACGACGATGCCGACCGAACCGCATGCATCGGCGATCTCGAGATCGTTGCGGAGGGAAGCGACCGTCGCTTTGCGCAGCTCCCCTTCATCCGTCGCCATATTCGTCGGATACGGTGTATGGGCGATGCTGGCAATCCCGCGCTCGCGGCAGAATGCCGCGCACAGCTCGGCATCCTTGCGGTCGAACGACTTGATTGCCAGACTGCGCGGGTTTTTGGGAAAATATTGAAAGGCGTCGGCACCGATCTGCGCGGCCGTCTTGGCCGCCGCCAAATATCCGCCGCGAATGCTGATGTGGCAGCCTGCTTTCATCGTCTTCTCCCCTTCCGCGTCAGTGCTGGCATTGCGGGCAGCAAAACGATTTTTTCGACGAAACGTTCCGGCGCTCGATCAGACCGCCGCAGCGCGCGCACGGCTCGCCCTCCCGGTCGTACACGCGGCAGCGGCGGTCGAAGCCTCCCGTCAGCGCATCCCCTTGAAACAGCGGCATTTCCATATAGCCGCCGTACTGCACCGCTTCCCGGAGCAGCTCGCGCATCGCGCGAAACAGCGCATCCCATTCCGCTGCGGACAACGACGCCGGCTTGCGCGCCGGCAGCAGCCTGGCCTGAAAGCATATTTCGTCCGAGTAGCAGTTGCCGATGCCCGACAGCACGCTCTGGTCGGTCAGCGCGCTCTTGAGCGTCCCGCTGCGGGCGCGCAGCAGCGCGGCGAACCGCTCGGCGGTCAATGCCGTATCGAACGGGTCCGGCCCCAGCTTGCGCAGCCGCTGCTCCGCCTCCTCCGGGCGGTACAGGTGCAAATAGCCGAGCCGCAGCCCGATAAAGTACAGATGCTCTGCGCCAAAGCTGATCGTCACCTGCACTGTCCTGTCCGGCTTCTGCTCCTTACGCCCGAAGGACATGATGCCGCCCAGCATCAAATGAAGCAACAGCACCTGATCGCCCGTCAAATGAAACAGCAGATGCTTGGCCCGCCGCTCCACGCGGGTAATGGCTTGTCCCGTTATCCGCCGGCGGAACGCATCCGGGTCCGTATTGATCGATTTCACCCGCTCGATCTCCGTATTGGTGATCGTCCTGCCGACTACCAATTCGCTGAGCAGCATGCGGTATGTTTCCATTTCCGGCAATTCCGGCATCGGCTTGATCCCTCCCAAACGCACCATTCTTTCCCTAGACTTCCTTGTTGCCAGGGAAATCATGCAGGGCCGGCTTCAAAAGCCTTCCAGAAACAGCTCCTGCTGCTGCGGTGCGTCAGAGGCCCGTGCCTTGCGCGAAGAACGTCCCTTCCCGGCAGAGGCGGCATAGAGCCTGTCGTCGCCTCGGGACTCCCCGCCGCCCGCGCGCTGCGCCTGGCGCTGCCGTTCCCGCTCCAGCTTGCGGCGCAGCCGCTCGATCCGTTTGGCCAGCTCGCTGCGCTCTTTGCCCGCCGCGCCTGCCCGGCCCGCCTCCCGCTGCCGCCTGCCGGCTCCGCCGGACGGGAACCGCTCCCGGCGCAAATGCGCATCCAGCGCTTCCTCGGCGTACTGCAGCGCCACGTCGTAGCGCTTCTCCTTGTGCTCGTAATGCATGGACAGCTCGATGTACGGCTCGAGCGACGGAACGAACCGCTCTGCCCGCTCCGATATGTACAGCCGCCACAGCCGGCAGGCGACATCGCTGCGCCGACGCTGCTTGAAAAAGGCGGCCAGCGGCAGCAGCGCGGCCGCTGCGCCGGCAGCCTCCGCTCCTTGCGCCGTCAAATCTTCGGCGAGCCGTTCCAATAGTTCGTCGGCCTGCCTGTGCAGCCCTGTCTTCTCCAGCCACAGCCCGTGGCGAACGATCTCGTCGGCCCCGAAGAGGCGCAGCTCGGACCACTCCGCCTCCCCCTCCGCAATGCGGGAGAAATGAATCGCCAGCCCTGCCAGCGACAGCACGTCCAGCTCGTTGTGCTCGAATACCGGACGCAGAATCCGCGGGTCCCGCTCGGCCAAATATTGAAAATAAAGAGCAGGGGCCAGCGAACCGGGCACGTCGTCAGTCCGGACGACCCCGAGCCGGTCTTCCTCGACCTGGCCGAGCCGGCACGACGGCAAAGAATGCTTCCACAAGCTGCGCGACGGATACAGGAAATCGATATGTCCCAGCGGCTCGTCCGGCTGCGCGATGCGGTTCATCACGTAGCGGCTCTTCAGAATCGGCCAATCGAACGATTTGCCGTTGTACGAGACGAGATACGGGCGTTCGGCCAGCCGTGCCGCCACATGCTTCAGCATCGCCTCCTCCTCGCCGGGATGCCGAATCAGCAGCTGTTCGACAATAAACCGGCCTTCCTCCCAAAAGCCGAGGCCAACCATAAACGGCACATTGCCTGCGCCCAGCCCGAGACCGGTCGTCTCCGTATCGAGGAACAGCAGCCGGTCCCATGCCGCGCTGCGTTCATCGGCGCGGCCGCCTGTGTCGTTAGAGAGCGCGGCGCTGCGTTCTGCGCCCGGCCCGGCGCTATCTTCGCGCGCAGCCGCTTGGCCGGCCCCACGCCGCGGAGACGCGGACGTTCCCTTGCTCAGCAGCGGAGCAAGCACTCTTCCGCGCAGATCGCCCAGGCGGTAGCGGCCGTGCCGATGCTCCGGCTCGTACGCCTTGCGCCGCAGGATGAACTCACCTTCCCCCGCCGTATGCAGCGCCGCCGCGAGCGGCGTCCATTCGCCGCCTTCCGACTGCAGCTCCTTCGTCCCGCTGCCGCCGGTTTCTTCCGTGATCGGCCTGCCATCAGCTTCATCCGCGACCGGCCTGCCAGCGGCTTCATCCGCAACCGGCCTGACCCCAGCCGTCCCTTCCGCTGCCGCCGAATGTCCCCTTTCACCTGCCGCCGCTTGGCCGCCGCACGGCTTATTGCCTTCCGCTGCCGACGCCTTGGCCTCTGCCGGCGCGGACTCTGCCGACCTCGACTTGAGCTGCCGCTGCAGCCGTTCCCTGAGCGAGCTCATCAGACATCACTCCGTAATGTGTTTCAAGATTTTGCCCGGATTGCCTGCTACCATCGTATCTGCCGGGACGTCTTTGGTGACGACGGAGCCTGCGGCAACAATGGAATTATCGCCAATGCTGACGCCGGGCAAGATGACGCTGCTGCCGCCAATCCACATTGTTACCAAAATCAGGTGTGCCAGCTTCACACTGTGCAGCTGCAGACAAGTGTGCAACTTCACAATAAATCCAGCAATTGCATGCTCATTTTTTTCGCATTCGGTCCTTCGATCTCCGTACCGATGCAGGAAGGGCAGCCGTCCTCGCAAGGACATTGGCGGATCAGGCTTGCCGCCGCCTGCTTGATTTCGTCGAACCGCTTGTACACTTCCTCGGCCAGCCCGATGCCGCCAGGATAATGATCATAGATGAAAATCGTGGGCAGCTGCGTATACTCGGCGCGAATCTGCGACACGACGTGGATGTCGCTGCGGTCGCACATGACATGGACCGGGACGATGTGCCTCAGCACGTTGGATATGCCAAGCAGCAGCTGCTCCAGGATGTTGGTGCCCAGCTGCGGATCGGTCTCGGTCAGCTCGATCCACGCCGCGCTGGTATGCAGTTCCTGTTCGGGCAGATGAATCGGCCCGTACCCGATATTTTCGAACGTGCTCAGCTTGATTTTTTTGAAAATGGTCGGCATCGCATTCACGACGACATCGCCGAAATGCAAGGCGGATGCCCGTCTCTGATTTGTTCTGTCTATGTCCAGCACCTTCAGCTTGACGGCCAAATTCGCATCCGTGTAATACTCGACATCGACTTCCCGCACATAAGCCTTCTTATGAACCCAGTCCAGCTTTTCAACTTGATACTGCACGCCTTCGTGCAAATAAATCGCTTCGTCGTGCAACAGGGTCATGGCGCTGAAACGGTCCATCTCCCCGATAATTTTCACATTCGCCACGTCGGACTGGTCGACGATCACGACATTTTCCTGCGCTGCCGAGCGCAGGCTGACCTCGCTGGCCGGGAACGATTGATTCGCCCAGTAAAATGTCTCACCCGAGCGGTGCAGCACGCGCTCCTCCACCAAATATTCCAGGATGTCCTCGATATCCAGCGGTCCGAACTCCTCCCCTTTTTTGAAGGGCAGTTCGTAAGCCGCGCATCGTAAATGATCGACGAGAATGATCAGATTTTCCGGGTTGATGCGCGCGGATTCCGGCGAGCGGTCGAAAAAATATTCCGGATTGTGCACAATGTACTGATCGATCGGCGTGTTGCCGGCGACCATCACGACCAGCGCCTCGCCATGACGCCTTCCGGCCCGTCCCGCCTGCTGCCATGTGCTCGCTACGCTCCCGGGGTACCCTGTCATGATGCACACCTGCAGCTGTCCGATATCGACCCCGAGCTCCAGGGCGTTCGTGCTGACGACGCCCAAAATTTCCCCGTTTCTCAGGCCGCGTTCGATCTCCCGCCGTTGCTTCGGCAAATATCCGCCGCGATAGCCGCGGATGGACTGCTTGCCAATCTCGTCCTTCACCAGCTCCTGAAGATGACTCAAAATGATTTCGACCCTTACGCGGCTGCGGGCAAAGACGATGGTCTGGATCTTGCTTGCCAAAAACTGCTTGGCCAGGCGGTTTACTTCGACTGTGGCGCTTTTTCGGATGTTGAGCGCTTTGTTGACGATCGGCGGGTTATAAAAAACAAAATGCTTCCTCCCTCTCGGCGCTCCGTTATCGTCAATGAGGCGCATCGGGCTTCCCGTCAACTGCTCGGCAAGCTCTTGCGGGTTGGCGATCGTGGCAGACGTACATATAAAAAGCGGGCTGCTTCCGTAAAATCGGCAGATGCGCTTCAGCCGCCGGATGACATTGGCCACATGGCTGCCGAACACGCCGCGGTATGTATGAAGCTCGTCGATGACAATATATTTCAAATTGCTGAACAGGCTGACCCATTTCGTATGATGCGGCAGAATCGCGGAGTGCAGCATGTCCGGGTTCGTGATGACGATATGCCCGGCATTGCGGACGAGCTGGCGAATCGCCGGAGACGTGTCGCCGTCGTAAGTGTAGCTTTTGATATCGATGCCCATCTCGGCGATGATTTCGTTCAACTCGCTCTTCTGATCCTGCGCCAGCGCCTTGGTCGGAAACAAGTACAGCGCGCGGCTGCTGTCGTCTTCGGCGATCGCCTGCAGCACGGGCAGGTTGTAGCACAGCGTTTTGCCGGAAGCGGTCGGCGTAACGGCGACGATATGCTCCCCCTTGCGCACCGTTTCGTAGGCGGAATATTGATGGGTGTACAGCTGCTTGATGCCGCGCTTGGACAGAGCCGCTTGAATGCGCCCGTCCACGCTGTCCGGCATCGGCCGCAACCTCGCCTCCCGGGGTTCAACCTCGTGCCAATGCACGATATGCTCATGCCCTTTCAACTCTTCGATGAATTGGGCTAACGACTTTTTGCGAAACATCGTATCCTCTCCAAACTGCGAAAACCAAACTGAGAACTGCTGTTCCCCCCATTATAAACTTCAAGCGCGGATTAATAAAGCCCCCGGCTATTTGTTCGTTACTGAAAGTTTAACTTCGCTAAAGCGATAAAGCGAAGTGCGACTTGCTGTACCAAGAAAAACAACCGCTAAGCCGCGGTCGCTCATCCTTGAATGGACTTCGATAGACGTTTTTCTTTCAATATCAGAAAGTTTAAATCCTTTACAGGTCTAAAACGAGAGGGTTGAGCCCGGGGAGAGCGGGCCGGCCCATGTGCCCGGGGAGGGGCTGCGTTAACACGAAGCACGGGGCCGCCGGCTAAGCTTCCCCCTGCAGCAATGTTTAGGTTTGCACCATTAAAGGATCTTGCCGAAGGCAAGGTCTTTTTTACGATAATTTTCGTATCATTCGTCCGGATGGCCTATATACATAGATTGACGGCATTTCCGTACAAGTTCTGCCAGACGGGCCGGCCGAAAAGCGCCTGCAATAACGGTAACGGTTGGGCGATTAACAGGCGGAAGGTGCGGCCGGCTCATCGACTACCCCATTCGTCGAGGTGATCTGTATGACTGTTCCCCGGAAGCGAACCGCCCGAAGCGGCAGACAGGCCAAGCCATGCGGCCTCGTCCGGCTCGGCGCCGAATCGGCGACGCTTGGCACCGGCTTGAAACCGCTTGGCGCAGACGAGCGGCATGCGCCATGCTGATCCGCTGGCTTTCGCCGCTGACCGTCCTGTATTCGTTCTCGTTCGTAGGCGGCTTCGCCCTGGCGGCCGTCATCCACGCGGCATTGTGGCTGGAGTGGGCCAGCAGCGTTTGCTTTATTTTGGGAGGCGTAACGGCGCTGCTCTGGTATGTATCGCAGTACGGCATCCGGCAGGCGCTCGTCTTATTCGTCGTCTGCGGCAGCTTGTCGTATGCGGCAGAGTGGATCGGCGTTCATACAGGATACGGCTTCGGCCCTTACGGCTACAGTCCCTCGTTCGCGCCGCTCGTCTTCGGCGTGCCGCTGGCAGTTCCGCTTGCCTGGTGCATGCTGCTAGTCATCGCCAAAGCGCTGGCCCCGGTCCGCTCCGATCCTTCGCTGTGGCAAGGCATGACGCTGGCGCAGTCGCAATCGCCGGGCAAGCGGCGCATGCTGCGCGAGCGCCGCAACCGCAGAACGCGGCTGTTTCTGCTGCCCGCGCTGTGGGGAGCGACGATGGCGGTAGCGCTCGCTTTGCTGCTCGCTCCGGCGGCAGGCCAGAAGCGGCGCGAGACCTTGTCTCAGCTGCCGGCCGGCGGAAGCGCGGAAGGGGCCGCGGCTTCGTATGCGATTCCGATCAGCAATTTGGTGTGCTGGTGGATTGCCGCCCTGCTAATTTTGAGCATCGTCAACTATGTGCATGACGAATATTTCGAAGCCGGGAAGCGCGCTGCGACAGGAACGCCCCTGATTCCATCGCTGCTTCTGGTTACGGCCGAATCGATGTTTTTGACATTGGCTCTTCGTTCGGGACTGTGGGGGGCGGCCGCGCTGAACGCCGCCTTGCTCGCGCTGCTGTTTCTGTGGAAACGCCGGTCGGTGCGAAGCGAAGCCCGCGGCGCCCGGCCGCGACCGCGTTAAATCCGGAAATAGCCGCAAACGCGAACAAGACCCGTTCGGCTCCTCTTCAGGCCTGGAGCTGGGTCTCGTTCGGCTGCCAAAAGGCTGGCATTGCAGTTGTTCGGACTGTCTGTTAGTAGATGACTGCTGAATCGTCATAATCGAAACGAAAGCCGTCGCGTCCGACCGACCTGTCGGAGCGAGCCGCTGCGAACGCTGGCGCAGCCGCGGCCTTCGCCTTCAGTTTCAATAGTACCTCACAAAACGGACGCGCCTTAGACTCGTCACCCATCGATCGTGCGGCCATTTGCAAAGCTTGCTCAATGACGGCGATATCCTGACTGGTGAAATCCATGCCGATCCCTCCTGTGCCTGCTATGAAACACGGATTGTATCATTGCCTGTTTCGTTCCGTTTCATGCATGGCCTGCCTTTGGAGAGGGAGCAAGCCTTGCGGGGCTTAGGGCTTATTGCAGCCAAGCATACAGCGGAATGAAGAGCAGCGAAGTGACGATGGCCGCGACGCCCATCGCAAAGCCGCCGACGCTTCCGGCCTGCTCCGAGTCGCGCATGATGCGGGCGGTGCCGATACCGTGCGCGGCAGTGCCGATCGCCGCTCCAAGCGCGATATCGTCGCGGACGCCGGCCGCTCTCAGCAGCGCCGGCCCGAACATGCTGCCGATCAGTCCGGTCAGCACGGTCAACACAGCCGTCAGCTCGGGAATGCCGCCGGCCTGACGCGAAATTTCGAGGGCGATGGGCGAAGTGACCGATTTCGGCATCATCGTGATGATCAGCTCCATAGAGCCGCCGAGGCTCCAGACGAGAGCGGCCGACAGCAAGATCGCGCTGACCGATCCGGTCGTGACGGCGGCAAGAATAGCCGCAGCGTGGCAGCGGACGCGGGCGGCGTTTTTGTACAGCGGCACGCCCAGCGCCACTGTCGCCGGACCGAGCATAAAGGTGATATAATCTCCGCCGATCCGGTATGATTCGTAGGGAATTCCGCTCGCCAGCAAAAGGACGACGATGGCGGCGGAGGCGGCAAACAGCGGATGAATGCGCGGCCATCGTTCATGCAGCTTCAGCGCCGCGGCGTATGCCGCTACGGTCAACGTCACGCCGAACAGCGGCTCATGCACCAGCTCGGATAAGCTCATCCCGAAATATCCTCCTTCGCCCCTGCATTTTTCCCGGGCCGCCGCTTGCCGAATGCGGCGTCGACAGCTTTAGCCGACCAGCCTGTCGTAAGCAACACCCCGAAGGTGCTCAACAGCAAGGAAGCGATGATTTGCAGCGCATGCTCGCCGATATAAGGAAAAAATACCATCGTGCCGACAACAAAAGGCGCAAAAAACAACAGCATGTGCCGGATGAGAAAAGCGCTGGCCTCCTCCACCCATTCCAGCTTGACCCATTTCAAGAACAAAGCCGCCGTAAACAGCAGCATTCCGAGCACATTGGCCGGAATCGGCAATTGCAGTCCGGATTGCAGCGCATATCCGAGCAAATAAAAACCAAGCAGCAGCGCGAATCCGGTCACGTCCATTCCCCCTCTCCCGCATGACAGCGCTTGCTGTTTACTGCGCATCGCATCTGGGCTGCGGCTCTCGCCTGCCTGGCGAACGGCGCTCCCCTGCATATTTCCTTCCCTTCGGTGACACATTAATGGTTGGCGGTCTTTCAGGCCGGCCGATTCCACTATACGACAAGGAGCTGCAGCGAACTATGGCAAAGCCGGATAACCGCGCCGACAATGTCGAGCATTTGCAGAACAATATTAACCATACGATTGAAAACATCGAGGAAGCCGAAGCGTATTTGGCCGAGCATGCGGAAGAAATCAGCCCGCAGGAGCAGGAGCAAATTCGGGAAAAGAACGCCCGCCGGCGGGAAAGCCTGGATTCGTTCCGCAGCGAAATTCGCGACGAAGCCCGGCATCAGCATAACGAGTAATCGCGCCAGCTGTTTGCGCGAGGGCAAGCCCCGCCTTTCCTCCGAAGGCGGGGTTTATTTTCGGCCATATAGAAGCCGTTGCCGGAAACGGGAGACGTGACGGCAAATTGTCATGCCCCGCCTCCGCCCCGCCCAGGCGCGGCCAGCTCAAAGCGGAAGTGGTCGTATGCCAGCAGCGTGTTGCCGTGGATCGCCTTCGCTTCCGCAAGCAGCCGCTCGGTCTCTTCGCCCTGGTATCGGGAACTGATATGCGTCAAAATCAGCACGCCCGCCCCCGCCTCGCGAGCGGTTTTGGCCGCGTCCGCGGCCGTCGAATGGTCGTACTTTACGGCCAGCTCCTTCCGGTTCTCCATGAACGTCGCCTCATGCACCAGGACATCGGCGCCGCGCGACAGCATCAGGCTGCCGGGGCAAGGCTGGGTGTCGCCGAGAATCGTCACCGTTCTGCCGCGGATGGACGGACCGACGAAATCGGCAGCCCGCAGCACCGTCCCGTCCTCCAGCACCACATCTTCGCCGCGCTTGATTTTGCCGTACAGCGGCCCTGAGGCAATCCCCAGCTCCTTCAGCCGCTCTGCTTGCAGGCGACCCTTTTGCGGCTTCTCCTCGATGCGATAGCCATGGCTGTCGATGCGGTGGACGAGCGGCGCTGTCGTGACGCGAAACTGCTCATCCTCGAATACGACGCCCTCAAAATCCGGCTCGAATTCTTCGATCTCTAGCGGATAAGCCAGGTGCGCCTGGCTGACCTCCAGCGCGGTGTGAATGAAGCGCTTCAAGCCGACAGGGCCGTGCAGCGTGAAGGGCGTGTCGCCCCCTTGATAGGACCGGCTTGTCAATAAGCCTGGCAGCCCGTACAGATGATCGCCGTGCAAATGCGTGACGAACAGCCGCTCCAGCTTGCCGATGCGCACGGGAGCCCGCAGCACCTGATGCTGCGTCGCTTCCCCGCAGTCGAACATCCAGATGGCATTGCGTTCCGCCATCAAATTCAGCACGAGCGAGGTGACGTTCCGTTCCTTCGAAGGCATGCCGGCTCCCGTGCCAAGAAAATATAACTCCACGTGTCCATCGTCTCCATTTGCGTAATCGCGTAAAGATAAATAGTGGAGCCCCGCTTAAGCTCCACCCTATTATACCCTATCTTTTGCTGTTGATGTCAGCAAAAGCGCCGATCTTGAAACCGTTCGCCGGCCTCCGGCTACATTTTGTCCACGTTAAAATATCTCGCTTGCGGGTGTGCGAAAACGATCGCCGATACGGAAGCCTCCGGCTCCATCATGAAGCCTTCCGTCAGCTGTACGCCGATATCTTCAGGCTTCATCAGCGCGAACAGCTTCTCCTGATCCTCGAGATCCGGGCAGGCCGGGTAGCCGAACGAGAAGCGCTGGCCACGATACTTCGCCCCGAAGCGCTCCTGCATCGTCATCTCTGCAGGATCGGGGAAGCCCCACACATCCCGCATCATCTGATGCACGCGCTCGGCGAAGCCTTCGGCCAGCTCCAGCGCCGTTGCCTGCAGGGCGTGCGAGCGCAGGTAATCGCCTTTTTCCCGCCACTCTGCGGCTTTCTCGCCAATGCCCTTGCCCGCGGTCACGACGAGGAAGCCGACATAATCCATCTCGCCGCTATCTACCGGCCTGAGGTAATCGGCCAAGCAGAGGAACGGCTCGGTCTCCTGACGCGGGAACGAGAAGCGCTGCAGCACGGTCTTCCGGTCGGCCGGATCGTAGATCAGCACGTCGTTGCCGTCGGCCTGCGCCGGGAAAAAGCGGTACATGCCATGCGCCTGGATAATACCTTCCTGCTGCGCTTCAGCCAAAATGCCGTCAACCGTCTCCTTCAGCTGCAGCGCTTTGGCGTCCCGGTCGGCCAGCAGCTTCTCAACCTTGCCTTTCAGGCCGAGGTGATGTCCAAGCAGCATCTGCATATTCACATACGGCACTAGATGGCTGATCGGATAGTCGCGCAGCACATGCCGCTCGAAATCGGGCGGCGTCTGCACGGGCACGGTCCGGTCGACCTGCGAGGTGCGGACGCGCGTCAGCGGCGGCAAGGCGTTATCCTTTCGGCCGGCTTCCATCACATCCGAATCCATGCTCTCCCGCAGCTCCTTGATCAGCTGCTGGCGCTGCTGCGGATCGCTCAGCTTGTTGGCGAGATCGAGGCCGTCCATCGCATCCTTCGCGTACAGCACGATGCCTCCGTACTCGGGAGCGATCCGCGTCTTGGTGAACTTCCGGGTGAGCGCCGCGCCGCCGACGAGAATCGGCACGTCGATGCCGGCGTTTTTCAAATCCTGCGCGGTGACGACCATCTGCTGCGCGGATTTAACAAGCAGCCCGGACAGGCCGATGGCATCCGGCTTCTCCTTGCGGTAAGCCTCGATCAACTGCTCCGGCGGCACCTTGATGCCGAGGTTGACGATCTGGTATCCGTTGTTCGAGAGAATGATCTCGACCAAGTTTTTGCCGATATCGTGCACGTCCCCCTTGACGGTGGCGAGCAAAATTTTCCCCTTCACGGCGCTGTCGGCCTTCTCCATATGAGGCTCCAGATAAGAGACGGACGACTTCATGACTTCCGCGCTCTGCAGCACCTCGGCGACAATCAGCTCGTTGTTGTTGAACAGACGGCCGACCTCGGCCATGCCTGCCATCAACGGGCCGTTGATGATGTCGAGCGGCGTGTACTTCTTGAGCGCTTCGTCCAGATCGGCGTACAGCCCGTCCTTCGACCCTTCCACCACATACGCAGCGAGCCGCTCCTCCAGCGACAGGCTCGAGGCCGTCTCCTTCTTCTCCACCTTCTTGGCGCGGAAATGGGCCACGAACGCGGCGAGCGTATCGTCATTCGTATCGTAGATCAAGTCCTCGGCAAGCTTGCGCTCTTCCTCCGGAATGGACGCATAACGCTCCAGCTTCTCGGTGTTGACGATGGCAAAATCAAGACCGGCTTTCGTGCAGTGGTACAAATAGACGGCGTTGAGCACCTCGCGGCCCGCCGGCGGCAGTCCGAACGACACGTTGCTCAGGCCGAGCACCGTCTGCGTCTCCGGCATCGCCTGCTTGATCAGACGAATGCCCTCGATCGTCTCCTTCGCCGAGCCAATGTACTGCTGATCTCCCGTGCCGACCGGGAACACGAGCGGATCGAAGATGATGTCCTGCGGCCTCATCCCATACTTGCCGACTAGCAAATCGTAGGAGCGTCGGGCCACCTCCAGCTTATCCTGGGCCTTGATCGCCTGCCCGCGCTCGTCGATTGTGCCGACGACCGCCGACGCGCCGTATTTGTGGATAAGCGGCACGACCCGCTCGAATTTCTCTTCGCCGTCCTCGAGGTTGATCGAGTTGATGATCGCTTTGCCTTGCGAATACTTCAGTCCGAGCTCGATCACGCGATGGTCGGTCGAATCGATCATGAGCGGCGCCTTGATCTTCTTGACGACCAGCTCAAGGAAGCGCTGCATGTCCGCCAGCTCGTCGCGGTCCGGGTCCTGCAGACAGACGTCGATGACGTGCGCCCCGCCTTTGACCTGGGCTCGCGCGATTTCCGACGCCTCCTCGTATTTCCCTTCGGCAATAAGCCGCTTGAACGCCCGCGAGCCGAGCACGTTCGTCCGTTCGCCGACCAAGTACGGCCGGTTGGCGTCCTCGATGTAGACGGTCTCGATGCCGGATACGGCCGGCGGATGCGAGCCCTGCGGCTGTCTCGGCTCGTACCCGGCAAGAATCTCGGACATGGCCCGGATATGGTCCGGCGTCGTGCCGCAGCAGCCGCCGGCGATATTGAGCCAGCCCTGCTCGGCGAAGCCGGCCAGCTTCTTGGCGAGCGAGTCCGGCGACTCGTGGTATTTGCCGTTCTCGTCAGGCAAGCCGGCGTTCGGATAGCAGCTGATATAAGTGCAGGAAATATCGGACAACGTGCGAATATGATCGCGCATGAATTCCGGTCCGGTAGCGCAGTTGAGGCCGATGGATATCGGCTCGAGATGCTCGAGCGAAATGTAGAACGACTCGATATTTTGCCCGGCAAGCGTCGTGCCCATCGGCTCGATCGTGCCGGAGATCATGATCGGCAGCTTCCGTCCCGTCTCCTCGAACGCCTGGCGTATGCCGATGCTGCCGGCCTTGACGTTCAGCGTGTCCTGCGACGTCTCAAGCAGCAGCGCATCGACCCCGGCCTCGATCAGCGCGGCCGCCTGCTCGCGGTAGCTGTCGACCAGCTCGTCGAACGTGACGCCGCCGGTAACCGACAGCGTCTTGGTCGTCGGCCCCATCGCTCCGGCGACATAGCGGGGCCGCTCCGGCGTGCTGTATTTATTCGCGGCCTCCACGGCAATTCGCGCCGCGGCAAGGTTGATCTCTCTGGCCTTGCTCTGAAGCCCGTATTCTGCCAGCACGACGCTGGTCGCTCCGAACGTATTCGTCTCTATAATATCGGAGCCGGCTTCCAGATACGCCTCATGGATGCGGGCGATCACATCGGGCCGGGTCAGCACGAGATTCTCGTTGCACCCGTCCAGCTCTTCGCCGCCGAAATCGTCCGGCGTCAGGTTCGCCTGCTGCAGCATCGTGCCCATGGCTCCGTCCAAAATCAATATTTTACGTTTCAATTGTTCCTGTAACGATGGCTTGGTCATTCCAACATTCCCCTTTCCCCCGACTTCGGCCGACGTGAGCCGGGGAGCGCGACGATGAAGCCCCTCGTCATGATTGGGCTGCGGCCGATTCATGAAGGCGGCGCCCTGCGGCGTCCGCTTTAAGCGTTTTAAGGCTTAGTTTATCAGAAACCGTATGCAATGAAAAGCGACAATCTTTGTTTCAAGCGCTTGCAATCCGCCCAAAATGGCCAAATTCATATTAAATTCAATTAATCCCATAGGTTTTATGTTTTTTTGAGGCGAATCCATCGACATCCCGTTTCCGTTTGACTATAATAAGTGTGTGAAGCATTGAACTTGGGGAAAGAGGGATGAACATGGCGGAAATTCGCATACGCAATACGAATGAACGCATCTCGGGCGAAGAGAATGTGAAGGCTTTTCTGGATCGGCAGGAAGTGCTCTACGAGCATTGGAATCCGGACAAGCTTCCGGCTGAGCTGCAAAATAAGTTCGTTCTGACCGACGACGAGAAAAATAAAATTTTGGAGACGTTCGATGCGGAGATCCGCGACTTGGCCAAGCGGCGCGGGTACAGAACGTGGGACATCGTCGCATTGTCCGATGCAACCCCGAATCTGGAGGAACTGCTGAAAAAATTCGAGCAGGTGCATACCCATACGGAGGACGAAGTTCGCGCCATCACAGCCGGCAAAGGCATCTTTGTCATCAAAGGCAGCGACGACGTGGGCTATTTCGACGTCGAGCTGGAGGCCGGCGACGTCATCTCCGTGCCGGAGAACAAACCGCACTTCTTCACGCTGATGGAGAATCGCCAAATCGTCGCTGTGCGGCTGTTCATCGAAACGGAAGGCTGGATCGCCCATCCCTTCGACGACCCGGCGTTTCAGAAGGCGTAACGAAAATATACTGCGTCCTGTATGACAGCAGAATTTTTCATATGCTTTGCTACGCGGAGGACCGCCCGATATGGGCGGTCCTTTTGGGCTTGCTGATTCGGCGGCATTCACACGCTGAATTTTCATTACAGCAGGTAACGACCGATGACGAAGGAATCGCTTGTCATTGGCGTCGATCTTATAATTGCTCAATAATGCCTTGAATATCGCGAAGGCTGGCGATTTCAAAGGAAGGAACGATTTCGTCGGTGCGGCTGATTCCATGGCGGTTTATCCACATATTGCGCATGCCGACGCTGTTCGAGCCCAAAATATCGGTAGTCAGCTTGTCCCCGATCATGACGCCTTCGTCCGGCCCGATCTTCAGCAGCTCCATCGCATGGCGGAAAATCGAAGCGGCCGGCTTGCCTTCCCCGAACTCGCCGGAAATGATGATATGATCGAAATACGGCGCCAGCTGCGGCACGCCTGCCAGCTTCTCCTTCTGCAGGTCCGGCGAACCGTTGGTCAGCAGCAGCAGCCGGTACTTGCCCTTAAGCTGCTCCAGCACCTCGAACGTCTCCTCATAGACGATCGGGCGGCTGCGCCTTTCCGCCGGGAACCGCTCGCCAAGCTCGTACCCGAGCTCCGGATCGTCAATACCGAGCGCCTTTAAGCCGCGGGTCCACGATGCGGTGCGGTACTCGGGCGCGAGCGCCTCCAGCTTGCGAAAAGACGGGTGCTCCCCTTGGCTGAAGCGGGCCCACAAGCCTTCGAACGGATTGATGCCGATCATCTTCGTAAACGGAAACGTCTCGAACGATTCGTACAACGCTCTCGCCTCCCGGCGAACAGCCTGCTCCAGCTCAGCCGGATCGATGGCAGCATAGCGCTCCGCCGCCGCCCGGCAGGTAGCCTCGAACGCTTCCTTGACGCTGCGCTCGTCCCACAGCAGCGTATCGTCCAGATCAAACAGTACGGCTTGAATTCCCATGTTATCCTCTCTCCTCATCTGTCGGCGTGAACTACTTTTCGCTGTATGCGATGGAGTGCCGGTCGGCAAACACCTTCAGGCTTTCGCCCGCCTCCGCAACCGGGAACAAATGATACTGTTTAGTGAATACCCAGCGGCTGTTTTTCGGTTTCAAGGTGATGACGACGGCATCCTTGCTCACTTCGATGCTCCCGATCTGCGACGCTTCCATCGTCCGGTCGCCGCCAAACCGCCGCGAAGTGAGCGCCTGACGCCCGATTTTCAAATACGGCCGGCGTCCGTAAAAAATGAGAACGGCCAGCAGCAGATAGCTCGCTCCCGTAACCCAATACATCGCATCGGACCCGGCTTGTCCGCGAAAGGCAATAAAGCAGAAGACGCCGGTCATGACAAGCAGCATCGGAAAAAACCAGCTTCGTCCGCGATAGACGACCGCCCCGTCCTCTGCGGCCGCTTCATGAATGGTCGGTTTTCCCGTTTTTTTACGGTAATTGTTGACCGCTTTCGTATTTCTGCGAACCATGCGTTCCCACTTGCGCGACATGTCTCAAACCCCTCGCATCGATGATTTCCTTAATCCTTGTCCACCAGCTTGATATTGTCCAGCTGCGAACGGAGCGAAGCCCTGAACGCGTCGATATACTTCCGGCGAAGCAGGCTTTGCTCTTCCTTCTCCGCCGCTGTCAGCCCTTCGCTCTTGGCTTTGCGCGCCAGCTCGTTGATCCGCCGCACGCTTGCTTCGTGATCGCTTTCGTTCATGTCAATCCTCCTGTCTTCAGTAACAAATATACTTTGACATCCCGATGTTCTGTTGTCAAGCATTTGAGACCCGGCAGCCGCCATTCTCCGGTCGATTCGCTATCCAGCGAACATGCCCCCGCAATGAGGCGACTGTTCGCAGCTTGTTCCGATGATTTTCGGGGGAGCTGCCATTTCCGTTAGCCCCGTAATTGCTCAGCATCCTTTCCTGTAAAACAAAAAAACCTCCGTTTTCCCGCCGCTTGCCGAACGATTCACGGCTCGGAATTCGCCCTGCGGGAAACAAAGGAATAATAGAGTGAAGCCGATATGGATAGGACAAAACGATGAAAACCGCTATAGATTATCGATACGCATCAATCCGGCAGCAGCAGCTTCTGGCCTTCGTAGATGGTAGCTGAGCGCAAACCGTTGATCCGTTGCATCTCGTAAACGTATTTCCGCAGGTCTCTGCTTTCCCCTGCATGCTCGGCTGCAATGCTCCACAGGCTGTCGCCGGCTTCTACATAAACATAGGCAGGCTCGCCAGCCTTGCGTTCCGACGCCTGGACGCCGCGTTCGCCGAACAGATGCGTGACGAAAGCGCAAAAGAACATCACCATGACGAGAGACAAAGCAAGCAGCATCAACCGATCGTATGTTCGCTTATTATTATTGTTTTGACGGCGGAGTCTTCCAGCTTGTTCGGCTTGTTCGGCGCTTCTGCCGGACGTATGGTTTGTCGCGTCATAATTGGCGTGGGATTTCGCAAGCAATGCAGTGTTCTGGAACACGATGCACAACCTCCAAACGTTTGTTCTGGTATTTAAAATAACACGAACAAACGTTTGTGTCAATCCTTATTTCGAACTTATGTTTGTGCGAACTCCGGTTCTGTGTTATACTTTTCAGTAATGAATTACCAATAACGGAGTGATGTTCATGCGGAAGATTTCCAATCGCCAGCAAGCGATTCTGGAATTTATTAAGAACGAAGTCAGAGACAAAGGATATCCCCCCTCCGTTCGCGAGATCGGCGAAGCGGTAGGCCTCGCCTCCAGCTCGACCGTGCATGGCCATCTTGAGCGTCTGGAGAAGAAAGGCTTGATCCGGCGGGACCCGACCAAGCCGCGCGCGATCGAGATTACCGACGGGACGGCCGGCGACAACGGCGCCTATTCCGTCTCCATAGCCCGCGTGCCGCTCATCGGCCGCGTCACGGCGGGCATGCCGATCACGGCAACCGAGAATATCGAGGATTACTTTCCTTTGCCAAGCCATTTTGTCGGCGACCATACGGTGTTCATGCTCAGCGTCGTCGGCGAGAGCATGATCAACGCGGGCATTCACAACGGCGATTATGTCATCGTCCGCCAGCAGCAGACGGCGAACAACGGCGACATTGTCGTGGCGATGACGGCCGACGATGAAGCGACCGTGAAGCGTTTCTATAAAGAGAAGGATCACATTCGCCTGCAGCCGGAGAACGAGACGATGGAACCGCTTCGCCTGAAGCATGTGACGATCCTCGGCAAAGTCATCGGCGTCTTCCGCGACATCCATTAATGAATTTAAAGCGTATGCCGGAATATATCCCCTCTCCCCTGTTCGCGCCTGCGCGGGGAGTTTTTTTAAGAAATATTGCACAAACAAAGAAAGCCATGAACCGGCATTGCGCCGCATTCATGGCTTTTTCGTTGTACTTTAGGATCAGTACAGCGTCATATACTGGTCCCGCTCCCAGTTGTGCACTTGCGTGCGGTAGATATCCCACTCGATCTCCTTAAGCTCGACAAAATGAGCGAGCGCATGTTCGCCGAGCGCGTCGCAAATGACATCGTCGCGCAGCAGCTCGTCAATCGCCTGCTTGAGATCGACGGGCAAACTCGGAATGCCCTGCTCCTCGCGCTCTTCGTCGGTCATAATATAAATGTTGCGGTCGGTAGGCGGCGGCAGTGTCATCTTGTGCTTGATGCCGTCGAGGCCCGCCTTCAGCATGACGGCCAGCGCCAGATACGGGTTGGCTGCCGGGTCCGGATTGCGCACCTCCACGCGAGTGCTGAGGCCGCGGGACGCCGGGATGCGGATCATCGGGCTGCGGTTGCTGGCCGACCAGGCTACGTAGCACGGCGCCTCGTAACCGGGCACCAGACGCTTGTAGGAGTTGACCGTCGGGTTCGTCACGGCCGCGAACGCGCGGGCGTGCTTCAGGATGCCGGCCATGTAGTGGCGCGCCGCCGCGCTCAGGCCGAGCTTGTCATTCTCATCGTAGAAGACGTTCTCCTTGCCGCTGAAGAGCGATTGATGGCAATGCATGCCGGAGCCGTTCACGCCGAACAGCGGCTTCGGCATGAAGGTAGCGTGCAGCCCGTGCTGACGGGCTATCGTCTTCACGACCAGCTTGAACGTTTGAATCTGATCGGCTGCTTTAATGGCATCCGCATATTTGAAGTCGATCTCGTGCTGCCCCGGAGCTACCTCATGGTGAGACGCTTCGATCTCGAAGCCCATCTCCTCCAGCGTCAGCACGATCTCGCGGCGGCAGTTCTCGCCGAGGTCGGTCGGCGCCAGGTCGAAGTAGCCGCCCTGATCGTTCAGCTCCAGCGTCGGGCTGCCCTTCTCGTCCGTCTTGAACAGGAAGAACTCCGGCTCCGGCCCGACGTTCATCGCCGTATAGCCCATCTCCTCCGCTTCCTTCAGCACCCTCTTGAGAATGCCGCGGGGATCGCCGGGGAACGGGCGGCCGTCCGGCAAGTAAACGTCGCAGATCAGCCGTGC
>Ga0207865_100362_pt1 | contig 51479 bp, 48 predicted proteins | sample HigsolmetaAR204D_FD_184836 | JGI IMG/M metagenome (GOLD analysis project Ga0207865, IMG submission 184836) | Ionic liquid and high solid enriched microbial communities from the Joint BioEnergy Institute, USA - AR20-4-D (SPAdes) (version 2) ...
TGCGGAAGGCCTATGAGGAGAACAGGTTGGACAAGCGGATGCGCGTGTATCTGAGGCCTCGTCTGCTCATTGTGGATGAAGTAGGCTACTTGCCCCTGGATCCGCTGGCGGCGAATCTGTTTTTCCAGTTGGTGTCGGCCCGCTATGAGAAGGGAAGCATGATCCTGACGAGCAATAAGAGCATTGGCGAGTGGGGCGAACTGATGGGTGATCCTGTTCTGGCAACAGCGGTGCTGGACCGGCTGCTTCATCACAGCCATGTCGTAAACATTCGCGGGAACAGCTACCGCCTCAAGGACAAAGTAAAAACCGGAATCTATTCGACACCAGGCACACAGGTGGGTCAATTTTATTCCGGCGCTGGTAGGTCAAATGAATTCCGGCGTTGACACGTTTTGATCAATCCAATTGAATCCGATCTTGTTCAATAGCCTCGGCAAGTTTGTCTAAAGATATTCCCTTCTTCTGCAAGATGGCTTTCAGTTTATCCGTTTCTTGAAGAAGGAAATATTGTTCCAGTTCCGCAATTTTCGATTCCAGGACTTTTATCTCCTCATCAATTTTTTCGCGTTGTTCCTTCTTCTTTAAGAGCTGCTCTTTCAAAAGTTGTAGTTTCTCCTCTTTCGATTTTCTCCCAGGGCGTCTTGCCATGATTCAATTCCTCCATTCTTTTTTTTATACGTAAATATAAAAGATACCCAAATAAAACGGTGAAGATGATGATTTCAATCAAGCTTATTCGAAAATACTTAAAGTAATTCCAAAAGGAAAACTGAAAAGACCGAGAAGTGCTTGAAGTCAAACTGATAAAAGCATAATATACGAGCGAGACAGTAATAGCGATTAATAAAATGATATCGAACTTCCCTAATTTTCTTCCTCGATATGACTTTTTCCTTTTGAACACCTTGAACACCGGTAAAATCACCCTTCAAGCATACTCCAGTAACGCAAACTTATATTGCTGAAATTGTGCTTTCTCCTCTTCGGTTAAATTCATCTTACTCATTACTTCATCCGTGCTGTAATTCTTCACGTAGATCAAGATGGCCGGATGACCATCACACCAAATGGGATTTCCATCATCATCATATCCGTGATTGGGATGATAAAATGTGCTCTCCCTTTCATTGTAGTCGAAAAACATGGCAAATACATGTCCTAATGATTCTTCAAAGTCTTTAATGGTGTATTCATCTTGATTGAACCGCAACCGGTGAATAATCGCCAATGATACCATATCAATAATCGGCACCGTATTTAACTCCGCGTCACCGAAAGCGGTCGCATACTCAGCTCCATACATACTGATCATATTTGCTTGATAACCGAGCTTAAAAGGGAAGTCGATCCAATATGCCTTGCTTGGGTCCTCCAACACCCCTTTCAACCTTACGTTGATCATATGAATGTTACTGTTCGCGTCAGCTCCATACTCTTGCAGCATCGAATTTCCGGATCGATACAGCCATCCAAATGTGTCGTTAATCACAGATGCCATAGAGGAAATGAGGCTATTGATAATCAAAATCAGTAGCAGCGCAACTGCCAACATACCGGATAAAGCAATAGAAGCCAGGTTAGTTTTCATTTGAAAAACTGAACTGACAATGTTTCTGATCCGGACAGTCCGCTTCACTTTGACATATTTTACCCGAATCGGTTTTCGAACAACCGTTTTGACGCGCGAATAGATCATCTTAGATCGGTGTATAGATTTGCGAACGGCAATATGAGTATTCTTTGCTGTGCGTATCGCGTTTGTCGTGCGCCGATACGCAGCTCTTGACCCTCTTATAGCTTCCACACCGCTGTCGGTAGTTGTTTGTAGATTTATGTGAGATCGATTGCGATCATACCTTGCATATGAATATGAGGATTGCCCGGATAAGTAACGGACGTTCCGTCCGGTTCGGATTCCGCTGTACGTCTCTTTGGCAGTGTATGCCGGAGAACGATCTCCCCCCTTTCCGACTTGTGTTTGAATACGTCCAGAAAAGCGCTCTTTTCCAACAACAGATGAACCAGACGATCGTTTGGATCGGTTCTGAAAAAACAACGGTAACCGCTGATCCTGGCCCTTGTGGTTAGGTATACGCTGGACTGGCGGAGTTTGAACGTCTTGTGCAGCTAAACGTTTCGCCTGGAATAAATGTGCGCGGCTTGGGAACCGACTCAACCGAAATGTAGGATGCCTTACTTTCTTATAATCTGCAATCTTATCCAGGACAGCTGCCGCGATTTTCGCCTGGCTAAGTTGTAATCTTTGAGCTGTTGAATATCCCATGTCAACCGTGTTAGGATCATCATGCGTTTGATCAGCTCTACGCCGCAACATCTCTGACGTATCTTTTAACGTTGAAGGACTTATGATGGGCTTGGTCTTTTTCTTCTTGCTGAATCGATTAATTTTTTCGTGATTGATCTTTGTCAGAATGATGGTCGGACGTTTGGTTCGTATCCCTTTTTTTAAATGAGCAAGCCGTAACACATTTGCTTTTGTAATACGCACCTTACGTTGAGTCATCGGTTCACCTATCCTTATTCACGACCTCTTCCAGCTTAGTCGTCATCATGCGATACAACAAAGAATGTGAAGGGAACTGGTCAATAAACGGGATAATGCTCCCTCCGTATATTAACAATCCTTGTCCCGGTCCTGAATTGGTAACAAAACTTAATTGTGTTTCCGATATTTTCAATAGATTAGCCAGCTCCATTCGATCAGATGGCGCTTGGTTTAGTAATTGAATAAAACCGGAGTTGGAAAGCATACGTCTGGCGATATCCGAAAGTAAAAGATCCTCAACGTTTTGCGTAATGCCGGTTGGAATCGCGCCCCATTTTCGAGCGCGTTTGTAAAGCTCAAAATAAAAATTTAATGCTAAATCATTTGCACATAAAATATGGAATTCATCGGTATAAATCCAAGTGCGTTTTCCAAGCTCCCGATTTTTCGACACTCGATTCCAGATCCAGTCAATCACAATGAGCATGCCGAGTGTTTTTAATTGCTTACCAAGATCCTTGATATCAAATATGATGAGTCTGTTATTGACATCTATGTTTGTTTTGTTCGCAAAGATGGATAAGCTGCCTTGTGTGTACAGTTCTAAAGCTAACGCCAAATTTTGTGCTTCCGGTTCTGTTTGCATCTTTAGAATGTTGTAAAAATCCTTTAGTGTAGGGATTTTCGATTCGTCGAAGCTATGCATGTAATCCCTATAAGTTAAGTGTAAACAACGATCTATGATGGTCTTGTCAATTGCGGACAACCCGCCTGTCAAAAGATCACACATACTTAAGATAAATTCGCTTTTCAGAAGTATCGGGTTATCATCGTAGTTTATAGACATATCAAAGGGATTGATATGATGTTTGCTGCTTGCGGATAATTCTACAATTTCACCATTGAAATTTAAACCAATGTTCGTATATTCTCTTTCCGGATCAATGATGATAACATCGTCGTCCGTTGACAATAGAACTGAGATCATCTCTCGTTTTGCCGAAAAGCTTTTACCTGATCCTGGGGACCCCAATATAAAACCACTAGGGTTATCCAGGCTCTTACGATTTAACATAATCAAGTTTCGAGATACAGCGTTTACACCATAATAAATGCTGTTGGGCTGAAATAATTCTTGCGTGTTAAACGGCATAAAGATCGCCGTACTCTCGGTCGTTAAGGCGTGATTAATTTTTAATTTGTTATTGCCAATAGGCAAACAAGATGCCATCGCGTCTTCTTGTTGGTACTTGAGAATACCGATGTTAACCAGATACTTACGAGCAATTTGTTTTAGCACATCCGTATCTTGTTGCAATTGGTCATAAGAACGCGCCATATGCATAATAACAATGCTGACCAGAAACATTTTTTGGTTCTTGTTTTGAAGGTCGTCCAGCAGTTCAGTTGCTTCCTCTATTGCGTGTTTTAGATTTAATGGAATGATATCCGGACTATACCCACTTCGAAAGGCACCCTTTTGCGAATCCAATTTGTTTTGTTCCATTGCACTTAGCTGTTTTTTTACGATGCTCACCGCATCTCCGAGATCAAGAGGAGAAATATTGATCGACAGCACCATATCAAAATTTGAATCTACAAGAGCAGAAATTAACCGGTCTGCTAATGAGGATGGAAGATCCCGGACAAAAACGCAGCGCGCATACACGTCGTTAAACATAAAATAATCATTCTTAAATTCAAAATAGTCTGGAGCAATATAACTTCGCTCAGTACCGCGCATAAAGTCATAGACGTTAAAAACCGGAATGGTAACGTCTACACCCCTAAAAATGTCTTTCATCAAATTAACCCTTTGATTTGCGTCAAGCAAAGTAATCTTGCTCCCCAACTCCTTAAAATTGGAAGATAGCTGCACGTCGAACGGCAAGAACTTGCTGCGTGCTTCGTCAATGTCAGAGGCATTTAGTGATATCGTCAATATCTTTGTTCGCTTTAGTTCATTTTGTCCACGCGCTTTTTCCAGGAGAATTTCATTCATCTCCCGGCGAAATTCATCCAAATGGTCATTATTAATTTTCAATAAAAGAGTTTTGATGAAATCAGGATTAACCTTGCTATTAACTATGCTGATCTGGATGTCTACCGTCGAGTCGAAGGCATTGAGAATAGAGCAATATCGCAAAAACATATCTTCCTGATCTTCCGGCCTTGCGATATGGTAATTCACATCTGAAAAAACATATGACCGGGAAAATCTTCCTGGCGACACTTCGATAATGGAATCATCGGCAATTTTATGGTATGGTAACGTATCAAGTGCTGTTTTCGGAATATGTTTCCGCTTAGGAACAAGAGAAACAGCCTTTTTTGACTTGGATTTCGAAAGTTCCTTAATTCTCTTTTTATCTAATTCCCTAGCCGAATTGGCGACTGGCTTTATTTTATTTTTATTGACTCGAAAAAACATGTCGAATCACACTCCTGTACATCCTATGAGTCATGATAGTTTATCCTTATCCGCTTCTTTATCCTTTATCATTTCGGAAATGTAATGCAATCGAAGTTCCGAAAATACTGATTGTACCTGGTAAGGGCGTCTTTGATTGACAAAGTTGCTGCGAAACCAAACAACAACGAATTGTTCAAAATTCATTTTGTTGTAACGAAAAAAACCCAAAAGAATCAATGGAGTTGCTATCAAAAAAATGATCCATTCCAAAACATTTTTAGGGATGTACTTATTACCAAACAAATAAAGAGATACGCATATAATTACCGCAATAGCAACGTATACAAATTGTCGTAAGGTCAAACCGAACGCAAATTTCGGCTTAAATTCCCGGATATCTTTCGGGATCCGAACCTCGATCATAACGGTAATCCTCCTTTTACAAGTTCCCTACTATCTGCCGCGCCCATGTTCCTGACTTAACGAGAGTCAGAACAAAGACGACGGATAATACAATAAACGTAAAAATATCAGAGTGTCCGGAATACGCATCTCCGACGATGCCGCCAAAAATCCGGAAGGCGATGACAATGATGACCCCTTGCAAACATACAGAAACATAAGACTGAATGAACGATCTTGCTGATCCGGCTGTTGTTTCGCCGGCTAACGCAGAAAGCGGCAACGGCGCAATTGCAGAATAAATCATAATTTCAAAAAATCTTGCTATGACGATCACGCTTGCAAAAATACTTGCCCCCCACACAATCAACAAGGATGGCAAGAGCGATATGTAGTACATAATATAATTAAAGCCAAAAAGACCACCATCCATAGCGTAAACTTCCGCCAATATAGCGTCTTGGGCGGCCTGTCCTAATGGCGATCCGCCTTGCATCGCTACGGACGAAATAATATCTTGAAAAGCGGTGAAAAACATCATCATTAAACCGCGGCAATTTTCTACGATGATTTTCGCTAATAAAAATCTGAAAAGAAGCTTTGCAGTTATCTCATAATTCCGGATTTCTAGAAAAAAGGTCTTATTTGAAAGATCAATAAAAAAAAACATGACAATTAATACATAAGATGTAGCAAGTAAAACGTTAAATATATCATTGACTACTTGCATAACTGTTGGGTATGCCGTATTGGGATCTTCAACGAGCAAATTAATCACCCTGCCCAGGGCACGATTAAATGTGTCGAAGTAACCCATTATGAGTTCTATGAGTTTTTCTTTGCTCAATGATAAACCCCCAATCTAAAGTTATAAAAGAAGCCCCTTTCAGGGGCGAGCAAGATATCAAAAACCGAATAGATACGGTGCTTGTGTAATGGCAAGCACAATAATCCCACCTGTAAAGTAATTAAGTCCCCTGGATTGTGCCTCCGGATCACCATTACTTCTTGCAAATCCCCATTGAATAGCTCCAAATATAGCAACAACAATCGAAAGCCTACCAATCCAGGTTAAGAAAAATTCAATTACGTTTCTCCAAACTTGATCTGCGTTTGGTGTTGCCGACGAACTTGCATAAACGGAAACTGTAAAGATTAAGGAACAGATCAAAACAAACATCAGCGTTACTGCAAATTTTCTCATTTTCGTCATCTTTAATACCCCTTCTCAAGTTATTCGTTTAACTTCACGATTTCCGTCACTTCAAGGATTTCATCATCATAATTCAATTCAGAAAATTGATCATTCTCGGTTACAACGAGATTTTCAATCAAAAATTCATTCTCATTCTTATTCTCGTTCTCAACCCCTCCTACATCTTGCATATCTTCATCTTGCAGATCTTGAACAATAACATCCTGGGGATCCGGTCGCGGATCACTCGGAGGAATTTCAACAGTAGATGTCACGTCAACATCCCCTTGTATATCAGATAAAATACGTCGAATTTCTTCATCGATATTTTCATCTGGTGCAGCACCTTTATCGATATTCTTCTTCTCCACCTTCCTGGCATCAATTGTCTTGATGTTTGCTAATTCATAAGCAAACTTATCATTAGCTTCTGCCAACCATTTATAGTTGGCATGTCGTTCGATCACAAATTTCTTGTTGTAAAAGGGATAATTACCTCTGACCAGTAATATGCAATGATCACTTGGCATTCTCTCAATTTCATCCGAAGTCATGAGTTCGCGCCCCATGATCCCTTCATTTTTGGATATACTTTTACCTTTTCCTCGACTCGTATTGATCGATAAGGTATCGATGGTCTGCTTTCCAATCGCTTTGACCAAGTATTCCAAAGTTCCAGGTTCTTTTCCGCCAAGAAACAAAAGACTGTCACAATTCCCTATGATGCTTTCCCAGCTCTCCTTGTACATCTTCTTGAGCTGGGCAATATTTTGAATAATGACGTTTACTGATATTTCACGACTACGCATGGTTGCCACAAGTTTTTCAAAATTAGGGATGGTACCGATGTTCGCAAATTCGTCCAGCAGGAATCGGACGTGGACGGGCAGGCGCCCGCCATATTTATAATCAGCTCTGCGATACAATATATCAAACATTTGCGTGTACATCATGGCAACCAAAAAATTAAACGTATCATCGGAGTCCGGTATCACAACGAATAACGCCGTTTTCTTATCCCCTATATCCCATAAATTGAGATTATCAGTTGACGTTAAAGCAGCGACATCCTGATTATTAAAGGCCTTTAGTCGTACAGCTGTAGAAATCAATATACTTTTCGCAGTCTTGCCGGCCGCTTTTTTATAGATGTTGTAATATCGTACCGCCGGATGTTGCGGATCTTCTTTTTCCAGGTCGTCAAACAAAATATCCAGCGGAGATTGATAACTCTCGTCTTCTTCACTTGCTTGAGCAAGGTGAAGGAGTTCCATCATCATGCCGAAATTCTTCTCATGTTCATCGCCCTCATAAACCAAGTAGAAAGCGAGGGCCAAAAGCAACGCTTCGGTGCTGTCTTCCCAAAACTGATCCCCGCCGGAATGGCCTTCTTTTTTGGTATTTTTCATTAGAACGTTGACCATTTTAATGACATTCGCATCGGAAAAATTGCCGTTTTCATCCGACAAATATGCAAATGGATTGTAATTGAAACTATGCTTCATATTGACGAGGTTGAATACTCTTACATCGTATCCAAGCTGTTCAAGCATTTTTCCGGTCGAACGCAGAAGTTCGCCTTTAGGATCCGTGATGACGAAGGATGTATTGGCTTGCATCAGGTTGGGACGGACATAAAAACGCGATTTACCCGATCCAGAACCACCAATGACCACTACATTCAAATTCAGCTGCGTGTATCTTGTATTTAGGCTTAAAAAAACATCATTGCTTAAGATAATGGCGTTGCTTGGACCTTTTTCGTCCAACAGTTTTTTCGCCTCTTTCTTAGTAGCCCATCTCGCAGATCCGTGTTCTATTCCCTTTCGGTATAACTTTCGTCTCGATAGTACCGATAACACAAATGCGAGATATAATAACAGTCCGAATAAAGGCAACTTCTGCGTCAAGCTGTCCCTCGTAGATGCAGATAACGATTCGACTAATAACACTGGATTGGTCCAGTTCGCCTCCAGAGTGTCAAAGGCGTACAACATATTCACTTTTCCATCTGATCGAGATAGCTCTAATGCATAACCGAAATGAGCAAGTAAATATCCCAACAATACCCCCGCGATAATAAGGAGAAAAATCGTCGATTTTGCAGCGCTTCTTGGCTTCACCTTATCTTTCTCCTTTCTCCTTCACTAACGGGGGGATGGAACCGATTGTTTTTGACTTTTTCGCAACGGATTCCATGATCTGTTTGACATTACGAGACAATGCTTCCCTATATACTTTCGCGGCAGTATGATTATCCAGGATCAATTTGGTTTGAATTAAAGAAATCGCGCGATCTGGATCATTAAGCGGTATTTTGACGTTCCGATCTTTGTACCTTACGCTCGCTGTATTTGCATGCCTTGATGTCCTGATTTCTATTTTTGGCATTGATTTTTCCGGCAACTGATCAGAAACAAACCCAAGTTTTTGAGCCTTTAAAGCCAAGTCATTGACAGTGTTCTCATCCAATGGGTTAAAGACAAATTTTAAAGAAGAAACAAACTGGTCACGGTTCGTCACAAATGTACTAAACATTTTGCCCGATTCCTTATGATGGATCGTCAGCATTTTTGTGTTGTCGGTTAACTCTAGGGTTGAAAAGGAAAAACCTTTAATGCTATCCGATTCATTGGAAATCTGAATATCTCGTTCAAGACGTTGGATCGATTTCGGGATTTCCGGTTTCCACTCAAACTTTTGTTGCGACTCTACCCTAACCGCCAAGTCCAAAGCTTCGCTTTGGGAGTAACCAAATTTTTGCATGGCATCTACAAATGCGTTTTTGGTTATCGGCAACGACACCGATAGCGATTTTTTAAGTTCAAGGTCAGATATTTTGATGGATGACGCCTCGATCCGGATCTTGCGGAGAGGGATCTTCCTTTTTTCTGCATCGATGTCCTGGAGGATAGCCTTTACTTTCTTCTCATGAACCCCTTGAAATCCAACTTTGATTTTCCCGTTATTCTCCATGAATGTAACCGGAATACCCAGGGATTTCGCGCGATGTTTGAAGAAAGATGCTTCTTCTTTACTTATCACAACTTGTAACATGGATGATTCCATTTTCAGCTTTTCTTGCAGCAGTTCTTTCATCATTTCTCCGACCCGATGTTGGTCAGATTGCCGAAAAAATACCCGGAATCCTTGACCCTGATTACTTTTCACAATGGCCAAAGGAACTTGATACTCCGATGCCAAACGATGGACAAGATCAGCGTCTCTTGCATCGATCAGGATCGGCGCATTTAACTGATGACCATCTGACAATAACCGGTTGATGGTATTGTTTGCGCCAATTAATGCTTTATCCCGGTTTCTTATTTCCGCTGCTTTCAAAAGCATAATTTTAAGCAATTCCTTAGTAATATCCAAAGCCTTAAAAGTGGCTTCTTTTATCATCCCCATGGCCACAGATGCACTTTCATCCGTAAGGTTCATATGCCCACCTCTTTTCATATATAGTTTTTACCCAATCATATCACGATATCGTGATATTAGTAGACGAAAACATTATTCCGTTTACTATCTGGTAACATCTTCGCCACGATCTAGGTATGCGTCTTTCCGGATCTTGTTGTACGTATCAAAGACATCCTTGATCGTCTTATAATTTTGCTCCAATTCATGAAATTTTTTTAATAGTTCAGTCTTCTGTTTGTTGTATAAAACGACTTGGTTCGTCAATTTTACAAGTTCTTCTTTTTGTCTAATATTATATTTCTCTATGATTGATCGCGCAATAGAAAGTTGCAGTTTTTCACTTGAACTGATACTTTTCTTTTCCGATAATTTAAAATAAATCGATGCGTTCTGAATGACTCCATCCATTCGTTCCATCAGTTCGGTTAACCTGTCAATATTCTTTTTAGTATCAGTATAAACGGTTTTAACTTCTTCGAATTTTTGTTGCAACTGTTCTTCTGTAGAAATGTCATGTTCGTTAAGATACCGTAAATGAGAGGCAAGTTTATATACATCATAGTCGTTATTAATGCTATACGGTTTTTTGCGGTCATATTTCCTCGGTAGTTTTTTCCCTTGCAGAATTAAATCAGCAAGCAGCCGTATTGTACTGACGTATTTCAATTGGATTCCTTTATATTTTCGTTGATGATTATCCGATGGTTTTTGTGCGCCGTAGAAATGGTTGCCAAACTGACTGATGGATTCAAGTTGTTTGTTTTGAATTCGGAAAATCAAACCTTCTTCTGTGTATTCGATTCCTAACGTTTTGGTGCGTACAAACCGTTCTAAATTCGGAGGGCGGATACTGATATATTTCCCCCTCTTAATTTCATATCCTTCACTTGATAAAAGGGATAGCATCTCATCCAGACTATTTGCTCGTATTACAGCTCTGTCAATTGCAAGCCTAATTTTTTGCTTCCATGATTCCCCCTTTTTCATCTCCAACCATTCTTTATAGTGTACATTTTTTCGTTTGTTACCTTGAATGGGCTGGATATTATACGATCGGCATATTTCATCACTTATTTCTCGAAGTCGGTTTAAAGAAGATTTATTTGAATAAAACTTTTTCCCGTTAAAACCATACGCGTTTACAATGAAATGATTATGAATATGGCCTTTGTCATTATGTGTCGCAATCACAACCTGATGGTTATCTCCAAAAACTTTTTTTGCCCACTCGTATCCGATCTTTTGTGCAATATCCGGAGTGACTTCTCCAGGTTTAAATGATTGAACAAAATGATGAGCGAGGATGATCTTTTTTTTCTTCGCTTTTGTTTTTAATTGCTGATCAAACACATGAAATGATTGATAAATATTTTTAAATTGCTGATACGCAAGCTTCCGATCCGCAACAACATTGATGCCGGAAACTAATAATAAATCCTCGGTTTTATCCGGATTTAATACATAAGCTATACTTCGGTTAACGGTTGTTCGAATAGGAATTGATTTAACATATGGCACAACCTATCATACTCCTCTTTTAACGTTAAAACGTCTGACCGATTGATGGTTTCAAACTCGTTCACTTTTCTTGCGATCTGATTGACATTCACCCCGATCTTATTGATCTCAAATATTAAATTATTAAGGACTTTCATATCATATGTATAGATTTTTGTGTTTAAGGAAGCAGTTCGGATATAATCCGACAAGTTGAAATGGGTAAGCTTCACTCGTTCAAGCAGACGATCATAATCGTTGAGATCGAAATAAACTTCGACTCGCTTTTTGCCGGGACGAGGCATAACGTCATCTCCTTTCGCGGGGTCTTTAGGGGTTTTAGGGCTTAGCCCTAACCGATCATCATCCATGGAATATGGATGTTACTGGGAATCTGTCCGGACAGATTCTATGCTTGCTAACTTCTAAATTACAATATATTCTAACAAAGAAAGGCTCACCAGTGAAGTCCCGAATCAAAAAAACCATGACCCAGAGAGCCATGGTTTTTACATTGCGGTACTGAAAAAAGGGGAGGGGAGAAACAACAGAAGGTGAAGGATGAATCACCGAAGAATTGCGTATATGAACCGGATAACACGATAGACAAAGATCATGCAGCCGGCAATCAAACACACTTTAAACCCGGCATATACATAATCATCAAGAGTGGTTAATCCAAGATGAAAATAATCCGGAATCGATTGATCCGCTTTGAGATCCGTAAAGTAATTGAGATACATTACAATCAGCAAATAAAGAAACGGAACGATAAATCCTGTCTTCCATAAAAGCTTAATAAAAGGTCCGATACAAACAATGAATAACCGTATACATATGAAAAATGAACCGATGATAAGAGATGCAATTCCCATAACAATCACCATCATTATATATCCTTTCTCATATTATACAGAATTTATCGAAAAATATCTACCACCATTTAACAAAATATGATATAATAAATCCCAGGGAAATTCCTAATTGAGATGAGAGGGAGATTGGAATGATGAATCGGGAAGAATTAATTACTCGAATTATGGACGATTTATCATGCAAACGAGAAATTGCAGAATTTCATGCAGACAGCATTGAAAAATTGCCGGATGATTTAAAAGATCAATTGTTTCGTTATTTAGAAACAGGCGTAATCCCGGATATATCATCTTCAGGAGTTTCACTTCATGACATTTTATCGAAAGGAAACATAAGCATCTATTCTGCATTTTCGTATTTGCACTTTTTTTCTCTGAAACCTGAAATGGCCGATACATTTTTAAAAACAACATTCTATATTAAGTGAGTGATCATTTTGTCAATTTCCGATCGTATCAATCGTTATAAAAATAATCAAGTGGAGTTTCCGGACATCCTTTACAGTAAGTTTTGGAAAAGAGCATCAATTTCATCACGAAAAGAAGCGCTTATCACGCTCGAAAAAACAATGGCACAAAAACAAGGAAGAAGGAACTGTGCGATTGAATTTTTCGACATGAAGGATAAGCATTTAGGTTATTATGATCGCAAGTTTAAAACGATCATCTTGAACAAAAAATTAGTTAAAGCATTGGACATGAATATGTTAGCGATCGATACAGTCATTCATGAGGGAAGACATAGCTATCAAGACCAAGTAATAGATGGACTCGTCAAACCAAAAGAATCCGATGAACCAACCAAATGGCTGTATAATCGGTTTCTCTATTTTGAAGAAGCAGTGTATTTATACTACTTTCAACCTGTGGAGAGAGATGCTCGTCGATATGCTTTCGAACAAACAAAAAAACTATATTCATCTCTTGCAGAAAAATACGGAAAGGATGAACAGTACGAAAATTACTTAGCAGATATTGAGAGATCAATGTCCTTTATGAAGGAATACGCAAGATCAGCATTGGGCGAAAATTATCTTGATGTCATCGACAAAAAACTAAAAGATTATTTTGATCGAGAAATAGGGCATTGGCCAATCCAATTTGATCTTCGAATCAGATTAATTCAAAAATACGGACCGAAAACCCAGGAGCCAATTCAAGGGTTAAAAAACGATGACCAAAAACGGAATCAAGCTGCTATCGATCGATAGCAGCTTTTTTCATATGTAGTATCATATTGAATATCACACGAATATAAAAAGTGATATATATTGTAATATTAAATGCTCGAAAAATCTGCTTGAAACCGCATTTTTGGAGCTATATAATATAAACAGTAATATTACATTATATATAAAAAGGAGATGTCATTTCGCGTGAACACGGTTAATGCTGTCATCGATATTGGCTACGGATATCTCAAATACTACGATGAAGACGAAGGAAAAGTTCAAAAAGAGAAAGCTGTCGTGGCCTTGCTCGGAGAGTCTTTAACGGAATCTGAGTTGTTGAAGAACGTTGACATTCTTACAGTGGATGGGGAAAACTACATAGTCGGACAAGCAGTCTACCGGCTTAACAAAAAGCCGATCACAGCAAATGAAAGTGTGGGGCGCCCCGGTCATATCGCATACAAGGTACTTGGGCTTTATGCGCTTGCAAAAATGAGATTGCCGGCCGGCCAACCTGTCGTTGTATTCACGGGTTTGCCTTTCATTAATCTGGACGAGTCAGATCTTGTTAAGAGCGTTTTCACAGGTAAACACGTTTTTGCGCTCAACGGACGCCCCATAACGATCGAAGTCATCGATACGAAGGTTGTAAGCCAAGGACTGGGATCTTTCTATGCCACGATAAACCAGCGAGGCGGATCATTGCTCTCCAAAAAGGTTTTGCTTGTTGATATGGGATTTAGGACGATTAACTATATGCCTTTAATCAACGGTGATATCGAATCCACATGGGTGCGAACAAACCGGGAACTCGGCATCCAGAACGCGTACATTCAGATTGCCGAGAACATCAACCGGGAATTCAAGACAAACTATCAGTTTTATGACGTAGATGATCTGCTCGACCGCGGAGTACCAAGGCAAGATTTGGAGAAAGGGAAGTATTTCGAAAAAATCACGGACAAACCTTACGTGGCGGATGCGCTAAGAGGATACGCAAGTGATGTTTGGTCCGATTTGATCAATAAGTATCCTGACAAATATCGGGAAGAATTTGATGAAGTCATCTTCACCGGCGGTACGGCGGCAAGAGTAGAAACCTACTTGAACGAGCAAAAACGACATTATTGCTCATTTGTCGAAGATTCTCAAAACGTGCAGGTGCTTGGGTACAAAATTATAGCGGACAAACTTACGAAGTAAGAAAGGGGCTATGAAGTTGTCAAAACGAAGAGTGATGCCGCTATACTTTGGCAAGCGAGACAATGATCTTTGGTTGGCCATCCAGGCGATTCCCGAAGGGGATCGGAATCATGAAATACGAAATGCGTTGCGGCAATATTTTCTGAACGAACAAACCACACCAAATAAACACAAAGAAAAACCTTCGATCATAGACCAGGTGAATGTTGGACTAAATAGCGGTTTAATCAAGTAAGGGAGCAGCTTCCGGCAATCAAGACGGTTGCCGGAAGCTGTTTTGCTTGAAGGAGAGAACAAAGTGCTGCAAATAAAATGAGCCGCGGGACGCGGCTATTCGTGTTTATCGAGTATTTCACTTAAGGTATTCATCAATGTTCTCTGATCAAACGGACGGCATAAATAATGCTGGATGCACATTTGCTCAGCTCGCATGATAAACTGCTGTCTCAACCCTTTCCCGGCCAGCAATACGAAGGTTGGATTGTATCCAAGAGATCGAATCGAGTCGATAAGAGTCCATCCCAAAGAACCTATGGCCAAAAAATCAATTAGGATAATATCGATCTCCACTCGACTAAGATGAGATAGCGCTTCTTCTATATCATGAGCTGAAAACGTCTCGATATTGAGGTCATGTACGCATGGGTATTGATCAAGATTGCCTATGACTAAGAGGCGTGACAGATCCGTTTTTCTTTTGGCCGCAACCACTCGGTTCCGTCCTCGTCTTTTAGCTTTATAGGCAGCGTCATCAGCTGCTTTAAGGAATTGGTCAATCGACATCGATTTTTCGTATTCGCATACCCCTGACGAGAACGTAACGTGGATCTGGATATCATCTTTATCGACAACCGGTGTCTGACGACACGCAGATAATACCTCATTTAACCGATTCTTTGCCTCTTCTAAGCCCGTTTCCATGAGGAGGATATATTCTTCCCCTCCATACCTCCCAAAAACGTCTCTAGGAGCCAAATAACGCTGTATAAGATTAGCCATCCCTTGTAGAGCAAGATCCCCGATGTCATGGCCATAAGTGTCATTGATAGACTTAAAATGATCCAGGTCCAAAAAGGCCAACGATAATGGCCGATCAGTGTGCTTGCATAAGTATTCAAGAATCATTAGAAAATATCGGCGGTTGAAAACACCGGTTAAAGGATCGCGGTAAGCTTGATTGATAAAGTTCGCAGAACGTTTGCATAACGTTTCAATACGCAACTGCAATTCATCCCATTCCGATGCAAGGGAAAATTCATCCACGCCCATGTTGAGATAGTCGATTTTATCAGCGGAAGATAATTCATCCTGGAACAAGATGATAACTGGCAACCACTGAAAAAAAGGAAGTTGCTTGATTTGAGTGATAAGGAATTTCGATTCAGTGTCATGCCAGGATATTAACATCAAACATTGTTCGAAAATCAGTCGATCAATGATTTCACGTTCATTTTTCGGCAATATACTGATGGACTGAGATATCCTTAAATGCATATTGCGCTCGTCACCGATCAAACCAACACAGTACATTACCTTTACCTCCATATCTGGCGCTGTAAAAAGAAGGGCTAGACACAATTATACTTTGTGTTAGCCCCTATGAATATCATTTCGCGCGATGGATGCGGTAGAACTCATCCCACTTGTTCAAAATATTTACTTGTACTTGATGACTCTTAACCGTTCCGTTTTGCCACCTTGTATTGAAGGTGAATACTAGCGGGCCGTTTGGCAAGCGTTCAAAAGATTCATCATACATCTCGCCACTCCAAACGGTTCGCGAACTATCGGGAGTCAACATGACAGAAAACCCGTTCATTGTGACCGTCACAAACTGAGCAGGATTCGTCGTTCCTGTATTGGTCGTGTTAGCCACAAGGATAAATTTTTCCCCAGCCCAAAAAACATTGTAAGGTCTGGGATCATCCGGAGTACCGGATATTCGTAAGTTGTAATCAATCCGATTTTGATTCCAGGCATCTGTATGTCTAACCTCGCCAATAATATTCAGCGGCGACACTGAAAAAGTCTTCGTCAACGTAACAGCTGTAGCTTTACCATCACTTACGGTCTGTGTAATGGTATAGGTGCCTGGTTGGACATTGGATAATTGAAAAGCGTTAGCTGTATAGTTGGCCGGCGCTGCGTTATACCATGTTGTACTGCTCGGATAATCCGTAACACAGCCATTCGGCGCGGTCACACGATAACGTACTTGCAAGGTATCATTATCCGGATCGGATACGTCATGTCTGATTTGTACCGTATCTCCTTCCCAGATCACAGTCGGCGTCCAGCTGAATCCCGGAACCGGCGGCCGGTTCGCAATGACGTTCATCGTCTTGGTCAGCGTCCGGGTCGAATAGGAGTCCGCCACCGTCTGTACGATCGTGTAGTTGCCGCCCATCAGGTTCGTGATCGAAAACGCCTGGGACGAATATTGCTCCGGGGCCACGCTGTACCAAGACTGACTGCTCGGGTAGTAACTCACACTTCCGTTGGGCGCCGTCACCTGATAACGAACGCGCAGCGTTTCCTTTTCCGGATCGTCGACCATATGCCGGATCTGAACCGTATCGCCCTGGAAGAGGTTTGTCGGCGTCCAGGCGAATCCCGGAACCGGCGGCTTGTTTTCGATGATCGTAAACGTCTGATGATACGGCTCCGACCAAAGGGGCGTGCCGTGCGCCGGTCGATCTTTCACCGTCAGCGTCATCGTGTACATGCCGAATGGGGACAGGCCGCGGGATGAGGCGAGTGAGCGCAGCGTTGCCGCCGTCGGCAGGACGCTTTCATCGTAAAGGATGACTCCATCCTTGGACACTTGCCAGCGGTGTTCCGCGATCGGATCTCCGTCCGGATCATAGGACTGATCGACAACCGTATATTCCTGATCGTTGAAGAGCAAGCTCGTCACGGTAAACCTTGCGACAGGAGCGTTGTTGTGCGAGCTCGCCATGATCACGGCGATTTTCTCATCGGACCATGCGCCGTCTTCGTCTTTGACCCGCAGGGCGATGATGTAGGTGTCGCGTTCGTGAATGCTCGACGGAGGAAGTCCAGTCGTCCAGGATGAATCGTTGCTCCGTTTCCAACGCCATTGCCGGTCGGCGATGCCGCGGTTTGGCGCGCTCTCCCGGTCGATATCATACGACTCATCTGTAAGGACCAGCAAATAATACCCGTCTTGCAGCGGTTCCACCTTGGCTGTGAAATCGGCCACAGGCCTGCGGTGAGCATAAATGTCCAGGCGCGCCGTGTTCGACCATCGTTCGTATTCCATGAATCTCGGATCTTCTTTCGGCCTGTCTCCCGCCTCGTAGGACACTTCATATTTGCCCGTATGATACAGGATCGTGACCGGGGCGGACAAAACCTGATCATGCTCGGGCAGAAGTCCAAGAGGATGCTCATAAACCGACGGATCGTGGCGGAATACCCAACGTTCCTTCACCTTCGGATCGTTCTCGATATCTTCATAGTCCGCCTCAAAAACGAGTTTGCCCGATCGGTACATCCCCTGGTCTTCAACGTATTCCAGGATGACCTTTTCTTCATTCACATCGTATTTCGGCAATCCGGCGTGGCCGATGAGATACGCGGCAAGGCGCGAGATCGCGTCGCCGAGATCCGTGTTGTCGAAGAACGCGCCGTCTCCTATACTCTCGGTGAAATGCTCAATCTGCGCTTTGTTCGCGCCGGTCCCCAGTCCGATGAACGTCACCCGGTCGGAACGAAGCCGTTCTTCGATGTTGGTCAGCGCGGTGATCAAGCCGTCATGCATGTATACGTAATAGGCATCGGTATCCGGGCGCCATACGGCTTTCGCCAGACCGTCCTGGAGGATCGTATTGCCGATTTTACGGCTCGCCACGTTGATAAAGGAATACGGAATGATCGTTGCCCCCGTGATGCCGCCTGCGGGCATCGATCCCTTTTCTCCCGTTCTCCAGTTGTACCAATACAGATTGACGGAATCATCCGGTTTTTCATAGTAGACGCGTCCGTCCGGAGTGGTGGTAATGACCCGCGTGCCTATATCGATGTCAACCCAATAGGAGCCGCGCGATGGCATCATCTGAATATATTCCTCACCGATTTCCCATCCCGAATAATCAGCAAATAACATGCCTCTGTCCCCGTTAAATATCCGTTCAGGAAATCTTCCGCTGCCCATGTAGAGACCTGTGCAAGAGGTTCCGATATCAACTGTAAACCCGCCCTCGTAATAAATATAATAGAGGCATCCGTCTTCTCCCTGCACGACATCCTGGATGAGGGGATGGGAGATATAAACGGGAGAAACCAGCGTGGATCGCGAACCGGTTGTTCCGTAGATGACATCTCCCGTTGCGCCCACGCGGAGAAAACCGATGATAAGCGTTGTGCTGTACATCACACGGACAGTGTTGGTCCGGATGTCGAGTTTCTTGACCTCATTGGTGGAATACGGCCGGTATGTGGAATACCACACGTTCCCTTCGCGGTCAACCACAACCCCGTCGATCACATTCGCCTGATCGGGCAGTTCCGCGTACAGAAATTCCGCCATACGTTCGGTATCGTAGCGGTACACTTTTGAGGTTCCGGGTTCCCGATAAAACAGATCCCCCGAATGATGAATGGACACATTGGTTACGTTTCGCCCGATCAAGGTGCGATGGGTGTTTGTGGTGGGATCGTATACCGCGATATGGCCGGAACTGTTCCGGTAATACAGCCTGTTTTCGGGAATGCGTATCCCGTCAGTCAGCGTCAGGCTCAGCTCGATGCCGTATTGTTCCACTTGCGGAATCAGATTTTTCTCGATCAGCCGTTTGACGGTTTCCAGATCGTCCTGTGCCGTCGTCCCGATGTGGAAGATGACATCCATCGGCTGTTTATTGATGATGTATTGTCCGATCTGCCGCATCGTTTGATCCGGCCGTGAATCATTCCAACGGATCACTTTGCCGTTGCCGCCGTTGGATTCGACGATGGCTTTCATCCGATCCGCATCTTGTCCGTACACGCCCACATAGCGGATCGAGTCGTTCAGCAGCGCCATCAGCGTCTGTTGCAGGCGGTAACCGGGCGCGGCCTCGTGCTCTCCGAGATCCGCCAGATGGACGTAATACCGCTCTGCACCCGTCCGCCATGGAACGCTGGTCAGCCGTTCATGCAACCGCTCCTGCCGGGCCGTAACGTTGACAGCGGGGAAATATTGCGGCAAGATGAGTGTCGGAGTTTGCACGCGACCGGTGGCATCGTGACCCGTTCTCCTGAATCCCGCGTTATCCCCCCAACTGTACACTCCTCCTCCGGTGCCGAGCGCCATAGCAAAGTCGAACCCGATGACCATTTCTTTGATGCCGGAGAGGTTATCGTTTCGGACTGGCGTTTTAAACCGATACTCGGAAGAGTCCGGTTTAATCAACCGGTACGAATTATATCCCCATCCGTAAACGCGTTGATCCGTGCCGATTACCAAAATCAAGCGCTGATCGGGATAATCATACCGAGCCAAGGCTTGAATTTTCGGCAAACCGGGAACCATAGTCGGAGTTTTGGTTTTGGATGTGTCGCCATGTCCTAATAAATCGGGATTGTTCCCCCAGGTCCACACTTGACCATTGGTGTCCAGCGCAATCACGACACCTGCTGTCGCCGCCACATCTTTGACTTTGAAGGGCAGCGTTAACTTTGTCGGAGTCGCAACGAAACCACTTTGATTCGCAGGCGCATCCAGCAATGCGTCTTGTTTGTATCCCCATCCCCAAAGGTCACCGTTTCGATCCAGCGCGATGACAAATCCCGTATAACCGTAATAAGAGTTGAAAGTGCCCGAAAAGACAAGCTTGACGATGTTTGAAACCTGCACCTGCGCCCAATAAAACGGCGGAGACTGATTCCCCATTCCATATTGTCCGGCATTGGATGTGGCCCAAGGCGCGTAAACATAAACATTTCCGTCTTTTGACACTGCGTATTGGACGTTGCCCCCGACGTAAACGATCTGTTCAACCGGAAAAGAGACATTCTGCAACTGTAAAGAATTGACGGTACTACGTCCTCCGAACCGATAAAGCTTTCCCGATTCCATGACGATGAGGCCTTCATATACGTAGCCGTCGTCATTGAAATAATTCAGAACAATCTGCTTGATATATTCCCCTTCGGGAACCACAGGATCATATGACCAGTACGGGTCCTTATCCCCCCAGATGCGAATGTCTCCGTTGAACGTCGAGAACGTACCGCCCCGGAAGTAGCCTGCAAAAATTCCGGTTGTGGGATAAGCAACTCGGAAATCCGGATTCAACGAACCGTCCGCGTATAAGGTGATGCCGTTTCGTTTCTCGATCACATTTCGGTCTGCCAGCCTCAGTTGAGTCGTTAAAATTTCGTACAGATTGCCGGACTTGGCCAGAACATATCGCTCATACGTACTGGAGTTCTTGATCACGAACAGTTTGGTAAACTGTTCCTCGTGCTGAATACGGGTGATCTGCGCTCCTCCAGTGCGGCCAAGGTTGCCTGATCCCCAACTGTACAAATATCCGTCCTTGTCGATCGCGTATCCGGCATACTCATCAAACTCAATATCTATAATGTTCGATAAGCCTTGGATCTTTTTGGCGGTTCCCTCATTGCCGCTGTTTTCCGGATCGAAGACCGTACCCCATCCGCGAGCATACACGTCCCCGTTTTCAGTTACTGCCAGATAAAGGTTAATGCCCCTGCCGGCTATATCGACGATTCCGGTCAGCCCTTCGATTTCCACGGGAGGCCTAGGGGGATACGTAGAAGCGACAGAATACGCCTTTCCGTTCGCAGATAATCCGAACGTGTAGTATCCGGCACTTTCGATTAATTTGACGAGATCGGTTTTCGTTTTTCTGTAATAAGCATAATATTCGTGTTGATATAAGTATCCTTGGTCATCCAGTAAATAGTCGTTGGTCGCACTAACGATCCTGGCATTGTTTCGATCATACACCGTTCTTCCTTCATATCTGCTCGCGGAAACCCGAAACACGTTTCCATAAGGATCTACCAAGGTTTCGGAAGCGATAATGACCGGCCATCGTCTGGGCGAAGGTTCCATGTACGTAATCTTGTAATCGATGCCTTCGGCTTGAAGCATGGGCACAAGCTCCTGGTTCACCAGCTGCTTGGTCTGTTCCCATGAAAGGCCCATCAATTCGGCATCGATCGCGATGTCTACCTTGCGCGGCAATGGCTCAACGGAGAAGTTGAGATTCACTTTCGGCTGCAAGTTATCCAAAATGCCTTTTTGATAATTAATCTGATCGGCATACGAATACGTGGGAAGGATCAATAATGCGATTAGGAAAATGATGATGTATTTTTTCATCGTATCTGTCACACCTCATTTTAGCGAAACGCTCGTTTGTAATCTGCCGGCGTGATAAACTCAGGAATCGCATCCTGGCCGAACCCTTCCACGACTTCCAGGGAGAAATAATAGACGCCGACTTCCGATACTTCGATCATGACTTCTGTCCTGTTTCCGTTGTCGATGATGATCCATGTATCGTTATCGATCCTGCCGTCATTTTGGCTGTCGTAGAGATATTTCCATATCCGCTGCTGAATGAAGTCGCCATCCATAGAGACGGACATATCTCTGAGGACAAACGTCCCCTTGTTGTTATTGTTAGGGTCGCGGTAGATCCGGTCTTGCACGGTAAAATCAGCCACCGGCGGCACGTCTTCCGCGATCGTGATGATGACGGCCGTCTCTCCGCTTGTGCCGTAGGTGTTATACACCGTCACCATAACTTCGTATCTGCCCGGCTCTTTGAACAGCAGTTCCTTCACATGTCCGATGTTCGTATTATGCTTGAACTTGATCGACTCCACGGCTTGTCCGTCCAAAGGGGTGACAGTCCATTCCGTTTTGCTTGTATCGATCGGATAAAACATCGCGCCGATGCTTCGCGAAGCGTCCACAATGACTTTGCGGTTTTCTTTCAGCGTGCCGCCCACATCGATGAACGGAATCGGCATCGGCGTCCAGACGTTGATCGTCGTGTACGTGGAATCGCTCAGGCCATGGTTGTCCGTTACAGTCAGATACACCCGGTACGATCCCGGCTGCATGAAGAAGATCACGCCGCTGTCGTCATTCGTTCCGAGATTGCCAGGAGCCGCGGGCGTGCCCTGGCGATCCCAGCTCCACTCCAGATGCACGATTTCCCCGTCCGGGTCGGTGCTGCAGGAAGAGATGTTGGCCGCATCCCCGGCGATGATCGAAAACGGCGCCTGGATGCAAGCAACCGGCGGATATTTCGGATCGGGCGCCAGAACCGTGACTTGGTGCACGACCGCATCGGATCTTCCGTTGGCGTCGGTCACGGTCAGCATGACGTTATACGTGCCTGCCTTTTTGAACACATAAGTCGGATGCTGTTTGGTGGAAACAAACATATTGTCCACGTACCAGCGCCAGCTGACGATGGGAATGCCGTCGGGATGAGTGGAAAGATCGGTCAATTGCACATCGGTTTCCGCCTTGGGGGTTGTCGGGTTCCAGGTGAACGCCGCGACCGGTCCGCCCGGCTCCGGCGGCTTCCTGTAGGTGAAGTAAACCTGATGTTCGGTGTCGTTTCGTCCAATATTCACCGTCACGCTGGACGGGCTGATCAGGTCGTATCCGGTGATCGTTTTGGCCGTGACGGTGTAAGGCCCTTCGCTCGCGGGCTTGATTTCCTCTGAAGACAGAAGCGCGGTTCCTTCTTCATCCACATAGTGGACGCGGATCGTATCGAGAGGCGGCGGCTCGGGAGCCGGAATGTAGAATTGGACATTTATCGGGAAGTAAAACTGCAAGCCGACAGCGCCGCCGCTGGCGAACGTTCCGTATCCGATCTGGATTTCGGAACCGTCGCGGGTGATCGTTTGCCCGCTGTTGGTGATGACCGTAAACAATTTTCCGCTTTTCAAATGACCTTGCGCGTTCACAATATCTTCCGGACGGATCGGATGATCGACCGCCGCTGAATAGGTGTACCCGAGATGTTGCCCCGATCTTGTAAAGATGGAGAACGTCACCATCCCGTGCGCTTCCGTCTCAGGCTGCCATACAGGTACATTTAGTCCTGGTATTTTCGACGTAGATACGAATGGCACTTTACTTACATAGAAAACGAGTTTTGTGTCGATAGTAATTTTCGAACCGGTAATAGTGTACGTGGGTTCTTCAAAAATACTTTCAGGATTTAATCCCCGATCAGAGCTAAACCTTAGAAAGACATCGTTAATAGATCCCCCACCATTCAAATAGTCAATAACCTTTTGAGGAAGATCTTTTTCTAATCGTACTGGTCTTTTCAGTTGGTCGTGTACGATCTCACCAGTTGAAAGCATATCCAGTTCACTATCATAGATTCGGATATTGTAGATTTGGTTCGCCCAGTAGCCGCCGCTATAGTGCCAAAGCTGAAAACCATGTAATGCTTGTGCTGTGCCAGCATATTCATAATTGCTAGGCGGCGTCTCACCAAACACAACTGCCTTTGGCCACGAGTTAGCATCCTCAGCCATAGCAGAAGGAACTATTCCCTCTGCTATGGCGATTCCCCCGAACAAGAGAACTGCTAGAATCAGCCGCACGACAAGAAATCTAACGTTCTGCATCCCTTGCCTCACCCACTAATAGCGAACATTTTCGACGATTCGTTTGTTGTCCAGGTAGTACATGATAGTGACTCTCCGATTAGCAGGCATTGTAGCATTTTCCAATGTAACACTAAGTACGATTTCTTTCGCTTTATCTACCGCTTTGATCGGCAGAGAAAAATGTTCGCCTGGATTTAGGTTTCGACCTTCCAACAAATGTTCCGTAGCTAAAATGTCAGTTACGATTTTATCCTTTGGATCATATCTCACTCTAAAGCCCATACTGTACTTCGTTCCTTCTGGAATATGCGGCAAGTATCCCTTCAGATGACCATCTTCGACGTATATGGATTCTAGTAATTTCAGTTCAAAATATCTGGCAACATCGTTATATACCGACAGATAGCCATTTCGATTGTCCCATATATCTCCGATCGCAATTCGATGTTCGATCTTCGCCACGTCGAGCGCATTTTCATCAACAGGAAGCGTACCGCCGTTTCTTAGCGTCAGCATACGTTCAATGACCGTCACAGCTTGAGCGCGGGAAGACAGTCCATCTGGTACGGTTTTACCGTCGATACCGCGAATGATGCCGTTCTCTACTGCACTCAGCATTAGTTCTGCATCTAGCACATCGGCATTTCTCTTCGTTTCGTCGAGTGCTTTTACGGCTACCCGTACCATTTCCATGCGAGTCATGTTTGTTGTGAAGTCTCCGTTTGCATACTCGTCTTGAGTAATCAAGCCGCTGTTCAGCGCCGCCCTGGTGTAAGGAACATACCACGCTTCGCCTTCTTGCTGCGCTTCGACCGGAAGATTCAGCGCCGCTGTGATCATCTTGATGAACTCCGAACGGCTGACCGGCCGCTCAGGGGCAAACGTGCCGTCGGGCAAGCCGTTGATATACCCTTTTTGCACTCCGCTCATCACATCCTGATAAGCCCAATGGGTCGCAGGAACATCACGGAACGAAACCTGCTCCTGCGCCGCGGCATTTGTGACCGGCATCAGTGAAAGAAATAGAACCATAACGAAAATGACAGAAACAAGTTTTTTCATCTCGCAACACTCCTTGTCAGATTAAAATTTAATCGATAGATGTTTTGCCGCGCGACTCATGATGATCGCGTTGAATACTCATCCTGGACTTCGCATCTCCCCGATCTCCGACCAGGAGGCTCGGATCACGGAAGCAAAGCTGGAGTGATCTGAGTGGTCGGATCCGGAGCACAAGGCTGGCGAGGAATAGCGGACCGGCGCCCGCCGGGAGCATATGCCGCAGACAAGAGAATCGGGCCTTGTGCTTCGGGAGGGGCGTGATATCATAGAGGCCGCGACAAAACCGTGACTGAAAAAAAAGGAACAGCTCAACTATAATGCTTGTACATCCTGAGCAAAAGGAATTGAAGATGGTTTGCCAAGCAAAAATCCTTGAGCATACTGGATCTTTAAGTCCTTGCAGAATTGCAATTGTTGTTTAGTCTCGATGCCTTCCGCAATGATGAGGGTATTATTTTCAGATGCCCATTCCAGGACGAGCTGAATATAATTTCGGATCAGCCGGCTACTTTTAGATTGAATTATCGATTTGTCGATCTTGATAAAATCCGGCTTGATAACCTCCAACACCGATATATTGTTATAGCCAGCTCCAAAATCGTCTATGGCAACAAACAGATTCCTCCGTTTTGCTTCTTCGCAAAACCTGATCAGGACATCGGTGGATATTCGCTCGCATTCCGTAATTTCTAAAACAATCCCCCCTGTAAAATTTGTATAATCAACGTGATTCAACAACCTATGCAAAGAACATGGATGCACATTGAGAAACAAAAGTTTAGAGTAAGTGCTTGGCAACGTCTGGATACTCAATTGATGGATTTTTGCATCCAGCTCGCAAACAACCTTTTCTTGCACGGCATCCTTTAACATGATCTCGGTTGAAAGTGAACCACGCAGAAAAGCTTCATACCCAAAGACCAAGTTATTTACCATATCCCATATCGGTTGATAAGCAATATAGATATCATCCAAACTTAGCACCAACTTTCTTGTTATCGATACATGGCATACTCGCTGATGGCCGGAACGCGGATCGGATCCTGGCCGCTAAACAAGTCAAGAATGCGTACATAATCGCTTTCGATAACCGCGATCACGGCCGGCCCGCGCAGCCATTTCGCGATATGATACGTTTGATTTTCGTAAAGGTAAGGAAAAACAGTGTTGCTTTGGTCTAAAATTTCAAAATGCCTGATGATCACCGGATTATGCAAAGGCGACCCTGCAATCGGTTCTAAATTTTCATCCAGCCCTAAATTTTCACGCAGGCTCGTTATAAAAGCCTGCATGGCTAAATTCGGATCTATGATTAACCGTCCATCGGCCAAATGTTCTTTGTCAATTTGCTGAGCTGCATCATGCGTAGCAAAATTATTAGCTTTTTTCATCTCGGTTCTGGTTAAATCCCATAATTGGGATTCTTCTTGGAACATCCATGCCATCATAAAAATCAAAAATGCTGCCAGGACTTTTAACAGAAAATCCATAACATCTACCTCAATCTAACCATTCACTCATCACGGTGCTTTTTGCGTAATAAAAAGTTGGCATGTTACTGATAAACCTATAAACAAACATCATGTCACGCGGTACTTGAATCGAGACAGTAATACTCTCGCCCCGTTCATGGATGGAATTGTCGTAATTTATGATAATGTCATCTTCTTTGAATCCTACAGCCGTCAACATATCGACGGCTTCTTGATGGAGTTGGGGAGAAACCATGCCTTCGGGCGCCGCTTTTTCCGCGACATATGCTGTCACAGCCCGAACATGGAGATCCAGGTAATAATCAATAGATGATAGAATGGGCTGAATTAAGATAATCACTACTAACCAGAAAAAGAACACCCTAAGCATGGCTTCTTTCATAGATCAAGTTTCACCCCTAATATCTTTCGACACTTCTTAAAAATTGAATGACATTGGATAAGTCCACCAACGAAGCGACAATGATACCAGTTACGAGTCCTACTGCGGTTAGCGCGACGGCAAACCAAAACACTTTGCTTTTTGAATCCTCAAACATTCCAACGTTTCACACACCTTCAATGAAGAAAGACAACGAATCGTCAGCTTCGGACTCCGGAGCTGGAGCCGAAAAAGAAGAAGGAATCGATGGCGTCCTGTTTGTAACCTCGGTCGCAAAACCCCTCAGTATACCCCAGAGGATGCCAAGGGTTAACCCCGCGGCCGCCAATCCTACTGCCGCCCAAAAAACGATGCCTTTTGTTTTGTCAAACATGTAAATCAACCTCCAAAAAATTAATATATGATTAAGGGTCTTGTGACCCATAATCTCAGGATCACTAAGGCTAGAACGGTAAAGAGTATCAATACAATCGGCAAGATATTGATAAGCGTTGCCCAATTTAATATCCCTGACCATTTAACACGGTAGTAATCGTTACATATTCTTGCGATGCTCTCATTTTGCGAATTCATAAATTCAACGGCTATATCATGCGATACTTGATCGGTAGACAGGATGATCGTGCGTATATAGTTCATAAAAGGATGATTAGGGTATTGATTGACCAACCAATCCAAAGCGTGCTGTAAACCTTTGTTGAGGGATAATTCCATTAAAACAAGAACTTGATGCTTTATGAAATTAAAATATCCAGATACATCCATGCAGAATGAAGAAAAGGTTAACCCTTCCCCTCTCAAATTAGCCTCATACAGCTTCAAGAACGAGAGCCATTCCCCGTCTTGAAGTTTTGATCTCCTGCCTTGCAAAAACTTCAAAAATAACCCGAAAGGCATAAATCGTTGACCGCTTGTGGCTACCAAAACTAAAGCGGAAAACAAAACCGGATCCATCGTAAAATCCGATCCTTTGATGAGGGCAATGGAATAGTGCTGTAACAGGTAAAACAACACCACTCCATAACGGATCGTGTTAAAGGTGGCCGAATTGATGCCAAGACCCGCCTTTTTCATTTGTGTATCAAGCTTTTCGTCTTGCAGAATGATCCGGAGACGAAGCTTCTTTGGCCGAACTTTTAACGAAAAAATAATCGCGATTAAGTAAGACACGGAAGCAAAAATTACGAGATAAAAGACAACACGCATAATCATCCCTCAAAAATAATCTAGTTTGGGTTTAGAAATTGCTAAACTCAAAACAAACGATAAGAAAATACTGACGACAATGGATGCAAATAAACCGAGACCAAGGACGGTCTTAAATTGCAATTTGAGATAGGTATCAACGCCAAGCGATAAAGCTGCCACAGGTATCACAACAAAAAAGGTAATTAATCCGCCATACTTGCCCAGCAATATAGGATCCCTGGCATGTTTATGCGAATCAATAACGGTTTGTAATTGGTCCTCCATATTGTTCGCCAGGTGTAAAAAGCTTTTTGCTAAATTCTTTCCCCCATTCTGTTCCGCAAACATAAGGGAGTTTGCGAAAATTTTGGAGAACGTAGTACCGATTATCGAATCGAATTTGAATAATGCCGCTTTAATCTCTCCAAAGTTGGAATAGGATAAAAATGCATTGCTGAGTATGTACAGCGGCCGTCGTAAAACATTTGATGTCGACAACATATCAGCTGTTAACCTTAATGCCTCATGGATCTGGTAATTCCTGTGACCTTGGATACTACGCGTCATCATTTTAACAACTTCCAGCAAGTCATAGCTTGCTAAAATGTTGTAATGGTTAAATCGATATCTGAGAACCAAGTAAGGAATTATCGCAGCAATAACCGCCATTACGAAAGGGAACTGCCAAAAAAACTTTGATTCTTTATACTCGATAAAGACCGGATCACTGAATGGATTTTGAAATTGTAAAGATCCGGGCAGATCCCCCACTGTCATGATCAAGACAAAAAAGGTTGATAAAAAGTACCCCAGAACGGTCATGAAAAATCGAACAACACTTACTCCAGGATCGTAATCTTTCTTTACCAAATACAGCATCCTGTCCAGATGACGGTAAATGGCACTCATCTTTTTATTGGTTTCTAAAGCCGCGGCTCCCTTTATAATCCTTAAGCGAAGTTTTTTATCGAGGGTATTGCTCAAGACTCGAATATTAGGTTCGACGATCGGCTTGATTATGAGCCAAACTCCGATGGTCGCTAAACTGTAACACACCAATCTCAATCCGAAGATATCCAACATTGACCACTCCTACAGAACCATTTGCGACTTTAAGCTGTACTGGATCGGATCATCTATTGGATTGACAGATGTCTGCTTCCCCAGCTCTCTCAAAAACTTCACTGTGGCATTGTAGTCGACGGTCTGCATCGACCTGATAATGCCGGCAGATAATTTATCGTTGTATAGCCAACGCTTTTGTTTACGGTCGTAACGCATGATATCGTTAGCGTACACCGTACCTTTTTCCTCGTCGAAACAGATTTCGGACAACCTGACAACGCGCTTTTTTCCATCTTCCCCAGGTTCCATCGTCACGACGATCTCACACGACTTGAGCGCACTAATTAAATGAGCGCGCAGGCTGCCTCCGCGTATCGCATGAACGGCGTTTGCCGCTTGATACGGGATATCCTGGGGATCCGTCGTGTGGTATGTTCCGATCAAATTCTTATATCCTTTCTCCCCGGCGTAGAGGTAAAACTCCCATTCGTTATACCTCATTTCCGTCATAAAGATAATTTGCGGATCCATTCGTAAAGATTGAATCCCGACATCCATTAACTCGCTATCTTTTGCTTTGACCGGAATAATACGATGATCAGGAAAAACGATCGGAAGCAATGATTCTGGATGTTTTTCGATCATGATAATTCCTATTCTTTCGTTAGACTGCTCCAGCTGCTCGCCAACTAATGTATTGGCAAACGTGGATTTGCCGCTATCCACAGGACCGGCCACAACAATGCGTCTTCCGGTGCGACAAAGATGCTTGAATATTGGAATCGATTCTGTCGGTATAGATCCGGACGCTGCCTGGTCTTGCAGATTCAGATATTCGACGACTTGGCGGCGAATCGTGATTGTCGCAAAACCATCCCACACCCTGTCAGGCGCCCATATGGCGATACGTAAAAATCGATCTGGCCAAAGCGGATCAATCATATTGAGTTCGGCTTCTTTATGATCTGTGATGGAAGGAGCGTTCGCCAATAACTGGCGGCGTAACCGATCCGCCCGCTCTAAGGACGGCAATTTGAACGGGTACGGACGATAAACACCCTTTTCACGGTAGAAACAGTTACTACCAATGATCTGCAAACCGCTTGATTGCGAATATTTTTTATCCGTAAACCATTCATGCAGAGCGGAAAAGCCTTTCCACTCTTGAAAAATCGCGACTTCAACCGGAACGTTTTTATAGCATTCCGGCAAAATCCCTTTAAACGGATGAGTTCTCAAGTATTTGTTCAATAAATCATTAAAGTACGGCAAAACCTCCATATGCCCGGTTAAAGCGAGCCTGCTCAGCTCAAAATAATCCGGATCTATTGCCTCTAGTTCCCTTTCCATCTCATCTATCAACTTCTCCAGAAATGTATAGAAATCAACGGCATCTGTGGAGGCATAACGATGTAAAACACGTTTTAAAGCAAACGGCTCATGGAATTGAACTTGATTAGACACTGATCATCAACCCTTTTACGAACTTCTCCAACTGTTGCAGTTCCTTTTTCCCTAATGGAAGCCCGTAACCTTTAAAATTTTGATAATGCGTAAATGAATGGCCGAACAACATGCCCTGTTCCTCCGCGAATCTCTTTGACGATGATGTTTCTTCGCCGCGGTTTACGATCATAATAAAATCTGATGAAGACAGATCTAAATGAGATAAGGACAGCATGATTTGCCGAATCACGTATTGATGGGATTGATGGGATACAAACAAGCGAATACCAGACTGTTGCAGTCCTACATAATAAGCTGCGCTTTCGGGGATTGCCCCGAAATCGGCAATGACGATATCTGCAAACTCACTTGCTTGTTGCAATAAATATTCAATCTCATCTTCCTGGTAGTCAGATGCCCCGACGAAATCGTAATTTCCGGGCATATACAGGTATTTATCCATCTTGAGAAACGAATCAAAATCGGATGGCTTTAACAAACGTCCCTTTATTTTCGATCGCAATTGATCCAAGCTGATGTTGGGCAAATAATCATATCCCGGATTAAACAGATTCAACCCTAAAAACAAAACCTTTTTATCGTAATTCGACATTTGTCTTGCCAATGTATGGCCGATCGTCGTTACACCAACACCAGTACCGCTGCCAAACACCCCAATGATATTATTTTTTTTTGTGACAGTCTGGCCAGAAATGATATTGAGTTTATCAATGATGGTCGAGGACGTTGCCCTTGGCGAAAGAAAATGTATGTTGTAGACATTGCACAAACATTGAAGATGCTGATATCCGCGAACACTGGTATGAAGATGCATGTAAAAGATTACAGCGTCCGGATAACGTTCCCTTAAACTCTCCAGGGATGTAACCGGCACTTGATCGCTTGTTACGATTAAACATTGATCGCGGATTAACTCCGGATCGGGTAATTGGTACAAAACAGAAACCTGGAGTCTATGCGATTTAAGATCGCTGATGATCTGAGTATGCAATCCAATTGTATATATTTCCATGATGTCCTCCTATTCCTTACGCACAATGTATAACTTGAAGCCTTCCTCAAGTTTCTTGATTAAAATAGCACCGTCATTGTTTCGTAAAATGATTTCGAGAGACGATATTCTTCCGGTGGATGATCTTCGGTCATTCACATTTCCTTTTTCGTTATCGTAAACCTCGTTGTTATCATCCGTTCTGACGGAAGATACGACAACGTTGCTAACCAAAAGTTTGCTTTGAACAAGAAGTTCATCGATCATAGCATCACTTAAATCCTCTGATTCCTTAGAGTCATCTCCGGATACAAACGGATTCAATTTTGTTGGTTGATACAGATAAATATCTACACGGTCGTATGCCCTCAGCGAACCGTTAATCCCATATATCGCATCTTTAGGGATCGGAAAATAAGATTCATTTGGCCCTGGCATCTCGAAAATATCGACCATATGCATTGTCAAAATCTGATTATCAGAAACATCCTGCTTAAGCATTTTCCCAATAACGTCATCAAGATTCTTGATAACGTCAGCAGGCACACTTTCTTTTGCGACTTTTTTAAGCGCAACGTTTGATGCCGTCAAAACATGGTATTTAGGCAGAACGTCTTTACTTTTGATCACCACAACCGTGTCACTGAGCACATAAGGCTTAATATATAAGTCATGAAGCAACAATCCTCCATACCCAATCAATGCCACAAATACAGCAACGGCAATGCGATAACCAAGCTTCATTTTTTCCTGCCTCCCAATAACCGTTTGAACAAACCTTTGCTTTGTTTTTGCTCATAAGGCACCCACCTGGATACGATCGATCGTAAAACTTCAAACAATTGTTCGGAATATTTCGCTTCGTAGTCTCCATTTAGGGCACACGAAGCGATAATGTCCGGTTCCAAAACTGGAACAAAATAATGATGCTTTATCGATGGAAAATTGAAATACTCAAGATAAAAATCTTCCGATGGGACTTTATGATATTGATTAATAAGGAAAGAGACATTTTCTTGCCCTATAACAAACTCAAAATAACGTTTCGGTATGTATTTGGGATTGAATAATCTTTCGAGTCGTGCCGGTTCCGCCAGTTGGACGAGGAGTAATTCATCTGCTTCATCTAATAAACAAGAAACTGTTGGATTAAGCCAATGAACCCCGATATCCACTATGACCAGCACATCATGCTTGGTCAGACTCAGTAACTTTCGGGTGTGCAGATCTGTCCAACTGGAAATTTTGTAATCTGGATGAGATACGATGTAACGCACCCCGTTTTTTTTGTACAGATCGTCTTTTACTTTGGCCCCATTAGAAATCAAGTATGGCGCATCAACAAACGATCGCTGAAACTCCTGCTCCTCTTGAACCGACATACTTTGAAGGATGCCCGGAGTCATCAGCGAGCGATCAAAATGATAAGGCTGACTAAGCGGAAACTCTACAAGGGATGTCGGGATCCCCATTTTACCGGCAACATGAGCAAGGTTTCTGCAAATAAAACTGACACCATGCCCGCGATCGCAAGAACCAACCAATATTAACTTTCGTGTTACGTGATAAATTCGCGTTTCATCCAATGGCTTTCGTTGTATCGGATATGGATCTAGAACTTTTATATCCGGAACAGTCGAGGGAAGATTTTCACTTACTGGTTCTGGACCAGCATCCTCTTGCACGTTTTCGTTCTTGTCCTCAAAAGTGTACAGTTCTTCTTCTGCATCCACTTCAACAACCGCACTATTTTCATCTTCCGTTGAATCAGGCAACACCAATAACTCTAGTGGAATATCTTTTCTTTCTTTTTGAAATGCCTCTTTCAACACGTTAAAAACTGATCCAGGTTCTAAATCTATAAATTTTAAGCATATCACATCCCGGTTTTTTAGATCGGAGAGGATAGAAAAACCTTCGGTATGTCTCGCGTGTATAAAGACAATGATGAGTTTCGGATTATGCTTGATTAAATCATTGACAACCGTTAATAACTGATTATCGTCGGTAACTACAGAATCTAAAATGATCACAATATTCGCTTCGACTAATTCCAACGTCGGAACAAGTAATGTAATCTCATTTACATTACGGATGACCCTGCAAAAGTCTATTAATTCGTTTTGTAGCCATTGAAACTCATTCTTCAAAGAGGCTACTAACACTCTGTTCATTAAAAGAATTTCCCCTCTTTTGTCGAATAATAATTATATTATATCACGTTAACGTGAATGGTCACACACAATATATAGTTCGAAATTATCAGTATAAATATCGAACTGAAACATATCTGGTCATATCATACCACAATAACGACAAATTATGTAATACTTCAATGAAAAAATCGAAAAAAAAGAGTCATCATGATCCTTATTCGATCGTTAAGAAAATTGCCTAACATGCCGTACATCAGTCCAATTATCCATCAAGCAAAAAAACGCCCAATGGAACCGGCAAACGGAGTGCAGCTCCTGGGCGTTCTTTTTTATTTATGATTATGCTCATGAATAAGTATGATACAAAGACGCAAAAAGAACAAATGAAATCAAAATACTCCAGAAATCGATCAACGTTGAAGGAGAGCCAAAAGCAGGTTATTTTCATCCACGCGTTTTTTGACTATTGACAAATTTATCGACTTCGAAAGAAGTGACATAAGGATCTGTTGAAACAAAATAGGATCTTGTCCACAAACTTTCTAAATGATTCAAATGTTCAAATGAGCGCAAATGACGAGACGTAAATGACTTAATTCTCGCCATAATATCAGATGGACGATCCGTAGGTAATGCTTTTAAGTAAAGATGACAGTAATCTGGATACACCTTAAGAAAAATGATCTCCCACCCGTATTCTTTACAGATATTATCATAAAGCAATTTTTTAAAAGACTCCTCCACATCTCCGAGAAGCACTTTCCTTCGATATCTCGTGCAGAATACAAAATGATATTTTATTTCATGCGTCACGTTCTGTAATGGTTTCATAGCTATATTATAGCAAAAAACTATTTTTTCTTAAGCAACAATTCATTCCAATCCTTGCACCCTTCGTTCCGTAACCTCGGATCAATCCCCCAAGAGAATTGAGGGTGATCTTCCAGTATTAAACTATCCATACGCTCTCCTATAACATAACGCCGGTCATCCTCCGTACAAAACACGTATTTTCCCTCAACAATTCCGTAAACACGATCATGATTTTTTCCTACCACAATTTTTGCATCAGGAAAATCTAAATGAATCCGGAGTGATTTATTAAAGATTACACCGGCCATGTCATTGTCAACCATCGAAACAACAGTATAACCATCCCTAATAAACTGCATCGCAGCTTCTTTCTTTAGTCCGGCCATTGATGCATATATGACATCCTGGTCGTCGCAATCATAGCGATACATTTGAACATACGACAATAAATCGATCGCACTTTCGAACAGGTAAACTTTCTTTCCAGCCCCTTTTTGAATGGTGAAAGAAGAATGAGATGTCCCTTCCACCACTCCTTTGAACTTCTTTTCTGTCGTCCCATGAATCTCACCGCCTATGGGACGTTTCACATCGTCATAATGTACAAATACAGCATTTCCGTGGACGTCCTGATACAAAAGTTTATGCTCAATGAGAAGAGAAACAATCTCAGGATCAAGCCCTCTCTTTTGGATCAAATAGGCATAGATCCGCTTCACATCAGGCGCCCGATCAGGCATACTGACCGAATCAGCCGGCCGGCATGAAGGTTCATGATCAGCAGATGATGACGGCAAATTTGCCAAGATCTCCACAGCCTCAGCAAAAGAATAACCCAAAACATGTACAAGACAGTCAACCGCATTGCCGCTCAGTCCTGTCGAGAATTGATAAAACATATGATCCCGCACGAACAAGCCGCCATGATGAAGAACCTTGTATTGGACACCCCGACGGGACCGGTAAGCACGCAACGCATAACCCTGAGAGCGGAAAAAGACAGCAAGATCCGCCCTACGCGCACGAAAGACAAGATCCTTATCGAGCATATAATCCCTCCAAAGCAGGTATAAATGAGCGGGAGCAGGGATAGAACAGGTGATAGACACCGAGAGCAACACCGAGCCCACCCACCACCCTATCCCCTGTATAATCACTATGTACTTTTTATTTAATCCGGAGGCCGCGGGTCACGGGATAGTTGTGGTGTAACCACTACCTTTGTTATGACAGCATTTGGGAAATCTATGTAAATAATCGTGGTCTTGTTCCTTGTTTGCAGCTGAATATTCTGATCTTTATCATTTGTGGAATGCACTACATTCAGACGAATCGTCGTGATTCCGTTACGTCCTTTTTTCGTCTCTACAATTATCCTCCCATCATTTTTTAGTGATGATAGTATCGACTTAAAGGACGTGATCGGACAACCAAGACGCTCTGCAATTTCTTTTTGCGTGCCGGATATCACTTTCTCGTTTTGCAACAAAGCAAGGAGATCGTCAGCCCATTCATGCAAGTGAGTGCGCTGGCGATCGCATCTCGGCTTTGCTTTAGCCTTAAATAGATATTTGAATGCCATACCGCTAAGCTCGCGAATCACACTAGACTTCGGAGCGCGGTATTTGGCATTACGGTAGACGTAAGCCACCTTATACATAACATCACGCTCAGTAAAGGGCTTACATCCATGATCTTTTGCACAGCAAGAATTATACCAATCCAGCAGCATGGAAACAGCTTGAGATTGTGACAAACCAGATGCTTTAGCAGCCAACGCGAGGTTGTACGCGGTTAAGTCACGGCGCCCAACTGGACACGGAGTAGTCAGTAAATATTGGATCGCCGGATGATTGATGAGATCTCCAGTACAAATAATCCCATTGCACGATCTTTGAGAATAAGGATGATTGATCTCACGCCAATCCACGAAAACATCAAAGCTGTATCGATGCTCCGGCTCGAAATAAACCAAAGAGTCATCCGATGGCGTGCGAAATATCCGATTTGCGCCTACGGCCGCTTTATCGGCACCAAGATCATCAGCCATATGCGACATGATGGCCGTATAAAGACGTATTGCTTTTTTCGTTGCGCGTACAGGTTGCTCAAACATATAGGTCACATGCACACCGCCGCTCGGCGTGCGAATAATTGCCGTTGGCAATGGCAGCCCGGCACGAACTGAACGATCGAAAACATCCTGGACGCTCACTCCAGGCTGATCTATATCAAAAACAAAAGCATTCAGCCAACGAAGGGTATCTGTCAACCGTTGATCACGTCGGTAATACCCATTAGGAGTGTAGTAAGTGGTATCCACCATCTGATCTGCAAGCACAGAAAAGAGAGTGGATAGTGTAGCCACACTTTTCATCTTGGTTTTTCCGCCAATGTAGATCCATTGGCGATCGTTATCATATGACGATTTACAAGAAATACGGTGCCTGGTGTAACGAGGAGATGATGCCATGACATTGCCGTAAAGGAGCGTAAAGAACCGCTCCACCTTTGATTGATCCTCAATTAACGACAATTGCATCATGGATATCCCCTCCTTGAATAAAGATTGATCTTTCAAAAGAAAACTGATATAATAGTTCGGCGTAACATAGTTTCAGGCAATAAGGGGCTAGCCCTTTCAATCATCCATTTATTGGAATGTTGAAAAGGAGATTCTTTGAAAATTGAAAGGAGACTTATCCCCTATTGGTGATCTAGTTAGCGGCAACTACCTAGATCTGAATGAAACTATCGCCTTTATGCCAGAGTTCACTTAACTCAGGCTTTTTTTGTTTTATGGATGTTTTTTTTTCATGTTTTCACGAATTAGTTCAGAATGATATTTTACTATCGTTCGCAACACCCCTTTCAATAAAGCATCATAAAAAAGAGAAGGCAGTCACCATTCAACGATGGAATGACCGCCTTCTCGCTACCGTGAATATTTGTAATCCACTTGATAACTTCCAGCGTACTTGATATAATTTAGTTGTGCAAGTTTCACTTGCACAACATATATCAAGTATCATTCCTCGTAAGGGCGAGTTACGGGGATTGATCAACGACCGAGCGACCAACTCGGTCGTTAATCTTTATATTCGTTTTGCTAGCAATAGTTTAGCATTTATCTCCTCTAATAGCAATCATCTAATAGAGTTAAAATGGTCCCTCCACACCGGCAGGCTTTTTATAGGAGTAAGCAATGCTTACCCCGTCAGTAAGGCGAATTTTCGTATTTCTTCTTTGCCTCGTCGATCGTTTTGAAGTCGAACGCCCGATAGATCGCCCTTACCAGCTTTTCGGTTTCTTTCTCGGAATAGCCCAATTCCTCGGCTCCATAGATCGCATATCCAAGGCAGGCGTTGTTACTCCATTCCTGCCGGTTCCACATATCGCGCTCAATCAACTTCCTAATATACTCGGACTTATTGCCGCCCGCCTCGCGCTCTACATAAGCCCAAACGCTTTCCGGCAGCGTGACGGATACCTTGCGGGTAACGCCCAATGTAGGCCTTCCCATAACCTTATTTTTTGGCCCGGCCAAAAGCCTAAAGCGGCAATCCGCGCACAAGATAAGGGTTTCTTCGCCCCTCTTAAAATCAATAACGTCATTTGTCCCGCCGCAATTCATACATTGCATTGTAAATCATCCTTTCCTTTATGTTACTATCATAATAACATAAAGTTACCTAAAGTCAAGCGTTATTTTTGGTTCTTATTGCCCTTTCAAAAACTCCCTTATGGATTCCTCGCTGACCAACCATTTAACGCCTACCTTTTGGCCTTTAATGCGGCCTTCTTTAAGGTACTTTCTGACCAAGTGCGCGGTATAATGGAGACGCGGCGCAATAAGTGTGCCACAAAAGGGCCGCCGCTCCCGGTGAGCCGGGAACGTTCCGACAACTTGCTATCTATACACCGTGCAGTTATACTAATACCTAGCAGCATATACGGTATGACTAAACGGAAGCACCGTTAACACCCACAAGGAGTCGTTAGCGGTGTTTCTTTTTTTCGAGTGAGGAGGATCTGAATGAACCTGTGTGAACTGTACGTAGTCGAATATGAAAATAGCTTTGTATTTTGTGAATCGTATCAAGACGCTCTTCAACAGATCGAAAAGCTACAACAGCAAGGAGTAAAAAAAGCAGCGATCTGGCGTGGAAACGATCTGGTGTACATCAGATATATCGTCAAAGGCGACCAGGTTGATTCTTAACAAAAAATGACGTATCATGAGCAGAGTAAGAACAAATGTTCTCAAAGGAGTCGCCCCATGAAAACGTCCGTTAATAAGTTAACAGTCGGTCATAATCTGATGTGGGAAAGTCACGCATACTGCTTCCGGAGCATAGAACAGCTATTTTGCATCGTCAGCAAGAAGCAAAACGAAGACCTCGCCCCGAACTTGATGAACATCAATTAGAAAAAATACAGCACATCTTAAGATCATCATTGTCTCAAAAGGAAGACATCATTATCCGTGTTTATAAGGATACCTGTATTCTCGACCAAAAAGGGAAAGTCATCAAAATATCCAATTATGGGATACTGTTTCAAACAGTACAGGGAGAAGATTGGATTAATATTGAAGATATCCTGGATGCCGATTAACAGCCGGCCGGATGAACCAGGAACATTTCTTCATAAAAAAGGCCGGGACAATCCCGGGCCTTTAATAAAATTGATCAAGACGACGGAGGGCATCATGGATTTCAGAAGGGTGTTGTAGCGTATATATCTCTGTTGTCTTGACATGTGAGTGGCGCAACAGCTGTTGCACCAATCGCAAATTGGATGTTATTTTAAGTAGATCGTGACCAAACGTGTGTCGGAGTTGATGCATCGTAAACTCAACTCCGGAGCGCTTCGACAGACGTTTTACCATCTTCGAGATCGTCCCCCATGTGATAGATCCGGATCGCCGGCTAATAAAAAACATAGGAGAGGATGCGTAAACAGACTTTGCTCGTTCTTCAATCCAGTCATGTATTGCTGAAATGATTTTTTTGCTTGACCGGATATCAATTTCTGCATATTTCCCCCCCTTTCCACTTCGAATGATGATAGATTCTCTGCCTGGTTTAAGAATCACATCGTTCATTTCTAACAGCAATTGCTCCTCGTTCCTAAAACCACGATAAAGAGCTAAGTAAATCATGCATCGGTCTCGTGCTCGCAAAAAATCATTGTTTTCTCGATCGATTGCATACAACACAGCCCGAATTTCATGCGGTTGTAGTGATTTCGGGGCTGTGACAGCCTGTTGTGTTACCACATCAGGCAAGTTAATAGGATATGGCCAAAGGCCTTGTGTTTGAAGATAAAAAAGCCATTTACGCAAGGCAGCCAGGTTTTTATTGATGTAGGCTGCCGATAGTTTGGCATCAAAACGCATATAGGATATGTAATCATTGATAACGTCCTGGTCGATCTGCTTAACATCAAAAGGACCGGCCCGACTTGACTCAAACCAAGAAGCGAACCGATTCAATGCTTTTATATATTCATATATCGTTTTGGGTGACATCTTCTGATTCGATAACCATTCACTAAATATGATTAATTCACTCATTGATCCTCACCTGACATAAGCTGTGACAACATCGGCGGCATTCTCCAATAGTGCGTGCGTCCATCAGGAAGTACGATATGTGCCATAAAACTCTTCTTTAAAGATCATTATGCCAACCTCAACGGCTTCCAATTTGGCCTTGATCACGAGCGCCAGTATTGCGGCTGTGCGAATCTCGGTCATCTGGCCATCGCCGGATACTCATCCCACGTGCGGCCGTCGAGCAGGCGGCCGGCGGCTTGTTTGCCGACACGATACATCTCCAACCTAACCCCAGGATTCGGACCGTAATGAAATCCATCAGCCAAGCAGCTGACAACATGAACCCCTTCTTTCGGAGTAGGCGCCCATTCCCCCCATTGTTTGAAGAAGAACGGCACCCCTGCCGCCTGACATTGATCCCGAATCGACCGCACCCAATCCGGATGCATCGGGCGGGCGTTTGGACCGCTTTCTCCACCAACGATGACCCAATGAATCTTTTTGTCTTGTTCCGCGTTAGGATGAGGCCATCCGTGAAGACCGGTTAAGCAATTGATCATTACCATACCATCGTAATTAATATTCGAAAGATCAACTGATCCAAGCAACGGTTCCATACTCAGAAACCGCACCGCCGCCGGCGTCTGCAAGAGTAGCGGGATTCGCTCGTCTGCGGCGCGCTGGTTCTCGACGCTGACGCCAAGCCAGACGTTCGGAGGTATCTCCAACCTCCAGTCAACATCAGGGTCTTGCGTCATCTTCAACATGCGTTCCGGTCGCTTTGTTAGTACCTGGAACGTGTGCCAGTGTGCTTGCTTCATGATCTCGAATACACGAAGTATATAGTTCGATGACACATTCTCGTGGAACAGGTCCGACATGGAGTTCACGAATATCCGCCGCGGCTTCCGCCACCTCAGCGGGAGGTCTAGCACTTCTGGCGCCAGCCGGATTTGGCCGTTCCAGCGCCCGTTTTCAATGACACCCTCATACGGCTGGCCGGGTCCGCAGAAACGTGCTGCCATCTTCTCGGCGTAGCAGTTACGGCAGCCGGCCGAAACCTTGCTGCATCCGCGCAATGGATTCCATGTCGCTGTGTTGGCGCTCATACACCTTCACCTTCCTTAATCATTCTTATATCTAACTTTATCGTGATGTCTATAAAGAACATCAACATTCTTATATCTATTATAGCATATTAAATATAAGAATGTATATTCCTGTATCTAATTTTTGGGTAAAAAAAGGGGCAATGCGCCCCGTTCAATCAAGCAAAGATCATCCGTTTTTTTACATACTTACTCCTCACACTTTTAGTCTCACGATATCCGATTAGTGCTGCAATATCGTTTTGGCTTCAGTGACCATCAACGTCGATTCATTGCCTCCCGTGCCGCACGACGCGCATCTCGGAGTTCATCACGAGTATATCGTTTTCCTGGCAATTCTCTAACATATGCCTCTAACTCCTCAATGGTTGGTCTTGGCAAATTAAATGCCATGGCTTTAAAGTTCTTCATAAAATCATTCAATTTATCGACAACCACCAGGTTGGATCTCCGATCAATGAGATCAATTTCGTTATTACTTATAGAATTTCCATACAAAGAAATACCTACTTTAGATCTGCGAATGACGGATTGGATATTCTTTATCGCTTTCTCAATCTGATCCGGTTCTTTAATTTCACTTAGTCTCACAATATTCTGTAAAATTAACGGAGCTACCGGCTTTTCATCAAATAACAATCCTCCAAAATATTCAAAGAATGTTTTAAAAGAAATGTATAAACACAGATCACTCTTGTTCTCTTTTAAGACAAACGAATGAATATCAAAATCGGTTTTTTGGATGACTATAGACAAAGGATCAAGTAATCGTTCAAGCAAAGGAGTTATTTTAACAATAAAATTACGTTCCCATATTTTCGAGATTGTATATTTTGTCACATAACCATTCTGTTTAATGCATTCTAATGTCTCATGATCATTTCTTCTATTAAGCCAATCTGCGATCTCTTTTGTAGCAACAAAAGGTTTATCGATTACTTCACGCTCATAGACTGCCATAGTAGACAGATAATTTTCTCGCTTCTGTAATAAGGCTTCTATAGCAGGAAAAGCCTCTTCCCCCATATGTTCATTAAGATATTGTTCATATATATTTGATAGTGTGTTACCGTCTTGTAAATAGTCAGATGAAAGATGATGAGGAATCACAACACGGAACTTATTTACTTCTTCTTCCCACGCAGAAATCAATCTGTCTATCCCTGGAAACGCCCCGTTTATTATTTTTCTCCTTCGAATTTTTGCAGCTTCTCTCTTTAGCTGATCCACTGACAAACCTTCGCATAATCGATCTATATCCAAAAACTCTTTCACACATTCGCTTCCAACGTTCAATGTATTTCCATTAAGGCGATTTTCGATATAAAATATAAATCGATTTGGCGTACCACATAACCCACATGGTCTTCGGTCGTCTAAAAGATCTTCAACAGGAATCTCTACATCCTTATTCTTTTTCCACTCTTCACGGCATTGTTTAATAATATAAGGCACTATATGTTGAAACTCGTTTTTGAACTCATCAGGTATATCATGAAGAGACAGCTTGCCATGCTCTAAGAGTAATTTATGTAACCACGGATAATCTAATATAATTTGACTCTTTCGCAACAAGTTAGCCTGCTTCTTATTAATTTTCACGGAGATATCCCTCCTTCAATTACCACATAGGAACATTATACCACAAACAAATGTTTGCATATTAAATATTACCGGGTATTCGGATTAGTGTGTTGAAAAACGGTTGCTTATATCGATCGAAATCGATCAAATTGTGATTTTTGCAAAATCCGCGAACCTCAATACGGCTATACATTGGGAAGTCATATATACAGAAAATACGTTTCGTGCCATCTATCTCAATATATCCATACCCTGTTTCATAAAGCACAATCCGATTCATCACATCACATATGGCTTTGTGCGTCAACCATAAACTTGGATAATCGCGAAGCACATAATCATTGGAAGTCCCTTTATGGATGTACCAAAAAATCTGCTCTTTATGAAAATGCCTTTTTGCTTGTTCCGGATTCTTAAATTTACCAATCCACCCGGAAGGCCAATTTTCCCCATCATGAAAAATTCAGCCAAGCATAAAAATAAAAAAATTTTTATATAAATGATTTTAGAATGACATATAGTAAAATGATCATGAGGTGATATAAAAATGGCGATATCATTCAAGCCACTGAGAGTATTACTCGCGGAACGCGATATACGTAAAATGGATTTCATACGAGCACTTGGCGTATCCTCTCGCACAGCTGCTAAACTATGGCGAGACGAGCATGTGAGTCTCGATGTTATTGATAAAATCTGCACACTCTTGGATTGTGAGATCCAGGATGTAATGCGGCATGTTAAGGAGGAGAATCGCCATGATCAGTCCGGTCGATCATCTGCAAAAATACATGCGTAGATACCCCAATACCGGAAAGTTAATCGAAAAATTCATGAATGGCCGAGGTTCGGACTTGCCTGATTGGCCGAAGTGGTGTTTTTTGCCGATGGGCGCGTTTTACTCCATCGTCAAAGCACAACACGGCGATAATTTTAACGTGTGGCACATTTCGGATGTACCCATATTATCTGCGCTTGGTACATGGCGATATTCGCAAGGTATCTATCGGATTCATCCTGATCTGCTCATTGCGCTGGCCGCGAGCACCATTTTCGGAGACTTGCCAGCCAATGTCCTGCATCGCCTCCCGGAGTGGTGCGTTTACATCGAGACTCCGGGACTGACGTGGCAAGGGAAAGGGGTGCACGGCTTTTTTGCCCATATGGAGTGGGACGTTAACACGGGCCGCGAGGAGCTGCGCTTGCTGTTGAACTATGAGTCCGGCAAACTGATACCAGCGATCCTGCATGTCGGTTCCTGGACGGTCGAGGAGGCCGTCAGGCGTGCGGTGGAAGAGTCAGTACGCCAGGCGAAAGCGGCCGGCCTGAAATTTACGGGTGAAGCGCTTAAAGAATATGAAGGAGATCTCGTACAATATTTGTCGGAAGAACTCTCGGGACTCATCTCCATATTGCTATACCTATCCTCAGAGTCTCCCGAAATCGCTCCGGATCGGGAACCGGGTAAATCCGTATCCAGACCGGAGCCTGTCCGCGTAAAGGGAGGCTGGCGCTATTTCCCGCCTTCGCAACCGCGAGTCATACACGTGGGCGAACAGGTAGGCGAAAGATTGCGCGTACAGTCCCTGACCGGTGCAGACGTGAGGAATGGCACAAAAAAACGCGCTCATCTGCGCCGTGGCCATTGGCATGGCTACTGGACAGGACCGCGGAATGGTGCGCGAAAGTTTGTTTATCGATGGATCCCGCCGCTTATTGTGGGCGGCAAAAATGAATCTTAATGACCCTGCCGTGATGATCGGCAGGGTCATTTGTTGTTATCCATTACATCGGCACATATGAGACGGTTACGCAAGTGTATCAAATAGCATATAGGACGGATACGCCATTACTGCAAATATACGTAAGGCGCAGGTATGATCCGGGAGTATGGACTAACTGGGCTCAGATTATGACGTCGGAAAACGGAGACATCGCTATCGGGGGTAACAATGTCATCAAGATCGGCAACATACTGCAGATCAGATCCAATAGTTGAGGACGATATTTTCAGGATCTTTTCTAATTTCATTTACGATAAAATCAGCGGTCATTGCGCGAGCGATTGTCAGTTCAGCTAAAGACGTATGGGAGCGGGCAAGACGGAGATGGTGTATCCGCTATTGGTTATCACAGTTGGTGCTTGACAAACATAAGCCTATAGTTTATCCTAAAAATAGCTTTCGCCCGACGGTCGCGGGCGTGGATTGTGATTCCATTACACTTACAACTTTCATTACTCTCGCGAGAGCACACAAAAGAGCCGGTAGCTAGCACCGGCTCTTTTGCTTTGTAAACTTCTTTGTAAACAATAACTTATTGTAACCTCTCCAGATGTGCCCTTGGTTGGTTCTGACTCTTTCTCCAGGCGGCGTGGTTGCCGCTACGATCTTATCCCACCCACCTCTATTCACCCTATCAAAGTAGGTTGATCTTTTAATTCCATTCTTTTCTGCCAAGTCCGCATATGGATCGCGGACATGATTATGAGTCAAGTTGGACAGACTGTCCTTTTTTGGGGTGGTCGCCGCATCATACAGCGACCATCCCTTATCAAAGATACGTCGATATAACAAGTCGTAAGATATCCCGTTCTCATCCGCAAGATCAATGACGATCTGCGGTATTTTTGGTCGTCTAGGAGCAGGCGGTGTAGTAATCGCCCGCTCTTTATCCCACGCTAACCGTCTGATCCGCTCCGTCAGGAGCGACATGGTTACCCCATATTTAGCTGCGCGACTATAATCGTCGCGTGTGATGTAATAGTCATAAATGCTATGCATGAATCATCACCTCAGTTGACCCATACTTATATCCGATGATGCGTCCGTGGGCGTCTGTGACAAGATCAAATACGGGAGGATTATCCATATAAAGCTGATACCCATCATGCTTGCGCTGGATAGCAAGCACGTGACGATCGAATGGGGTGCGCGAATAATCATCCGCCAATCTCGTCAGGTGTATAATGTCGCCAAGTTGAGGGATGCGGCCTTTTTGAAACTTGAGGATGAGTCCACGCTCATCCCAATCACCTGGCGCGTACAAGGCGTAAGTATGCTTGCCCTGAGGACGAAGCTTGTATTCTGATAAATTGACTCCGCATAACGCTAAAGTTTGATCAACAACTTTAAACATTTCATACTCCTCCTATTCCCGCTGCCACCCTTGCGGTGTGGGCTTACGCGGTGTTATGATTGGAGGGAGAGCGGAGCCACACACTCCGTTCTCCCAAAGAAGTCCTGCCTGCCTGGCGGGGCTTTTTACTTTTCTGTGATCGGACGCGGCGCAATGATAATCCGCGCCAACAACGGTATTAGGCGAATAACGTAGGATACTTAGTAATCAGATGATACTCAGCCTGGTGCGGTCCCCAACCGTCGAGTACCATCTCGACAAAGTCGATGATATATTTGCGGTGCAGATCGCCAAGTCGGACGCGATCTCTCTCGCCTTTAGACCATACGCCAAAGCAGTCGTTAGATAAGATTGTCTGCACTTTTTGCACGTCGTTATCAAACACCTCGACGTCAAAGTACCCTTTCTTTCGGTTGTAATAGAGCAGCGCTGGTCCTTTCCAGTCGTTAAACGCCTCGATTGCCTTATCAAGAGTTTCAAGCTCCACTCTCTTCACCTCCTTTTCGTAATACTCATATATTTTTCGTGCGGTGGCGATCGTCATGTTTTCCAGCGGGGTCGTGCCGTTTTGGTACCTATTGATCGTCCTGTTTGGTACGCCTAGCGCCTTTGCCACCTCGTAGGAGGTGCGGGTGTCGAGCACCCGCTTTATGGCCTTGACCACTTTTTCAAAGTCGTTCATGTTGTCAAAACCTCTTTACTCCCGTATTGATGTACTGCTTAAAGAGCCTAAACATGTAATTTGGCTCTTGGTTGTCGCGGTTATCTATCCAAAATTTTGCCGAGCTGTTGGACATGATCTCTGCAAAGCGTGCGTATCTGTCCAGCGCGTCGTTCATGGACTTGATCGTACTCTCTACCAAAAAATCAGGCAAGCTTTCCAAGTATGCTTTGATGCCTTCTTCCGATTTCAGCGCTTCGATGATGCGTTGCACCGGTCTCGATTTGATCTCCGTCTTCCCGCCCGGCAGCATGTTGGTGACTTCGTATTGTTCTCTTAAAACGCATTCCTGTAGAAGGACATTTGCTGCCTTTGCTCTGATTTCGCTTGCCCACTTTACTTGCTTTTCCGTACCTTCAAGTTCCACAGCGGGCAACGGTTTGATTGTACCTTTTACTTTTTCCATCATTGTTCATTTCCCCTTTCCTTGTTCCTGTCTATATAATACCACAGTATTATATAATACGCAAGTATTATATTTAGATTTTAATAAAATACTCGCAAATCGTTTGATGTTGGGTGGGTGCTGGACGGTGTAAGGGTGTTTATTTGTGCGCGCTGTGGTAAGTGCGTGCCGGGGTATGAGCAAATGTGGCTGCATAGGGATAGAGTGCTCAAGAGCGTTGACCGATCGTAACCTTGTCTTGTATAGTGTGGTTAGCCGGAAGCACCGGCACAAAAAATCCCCCGTATGCGGAAGCACCGCTGCGGGGGATTTTTGTTTATTAAATAATATAATAATTATAATATATGGTTATATTTCTTTCAATTGTTCGGTATAAAATTGTTGCTCCAATTCGGAGCGTATGGAAATGGCGTCTAATTCGAGCATGATTTTTATGCACTCATCAAGCTCAAGGGACACCGTTTCCCCCTTTTTATTCACTTTTGCAAAAAATACGGATCCAACCACAACATCATACACAGATCCCCGGCTCATCAACTTAAGATTTGGCGGAAGTTGAAGAAGCTTTCCCTCTTCGTTGAGATAGATATCAATCCCATCTTTATATGGGATGATCTCAATCCTGCCCCCCACAATATTTTGCATCTCCTCCAACGAGTTAGGAATCATCCTGACAACCGGCTCTTTCAAAGGTTCCTTGATGACAATTCGAATCATACTCTTCCCTCCAAGTTATTGATTAGCGGCCTCATGGTGCGCCGCTGGCACACAAATACCGCATCGGCATGCATCCTGGATAACTCATCGCCCGATCGCCGGCCTGGAGGCTCCGTGAGCGGAAGCGAAGAAAACGCTCACGGAGTGGCCGGCTCGGCAAGGGAAGGGCGCGAGGAATAGCGGACCGGCGCCCGCCGGGAGCATATGCCGCAGCGGCGGCAGCTTTACCCTTCCGTTGCCGGAGGGCTGCGGTATAGTGGGGACGCGGCGCAATAAGTGTGCCACAAAAGGGCCGCCGCTCCCGGCTTGCCGGGAGCGTTCCGAACTGAAAAAAATGGTGATCCCAGAGAACGGCTTGAGATGAAAAATGATCTTGCTTCATGGCATCGGCAACAACTTATCAATGATATCTTTTCCCACAACTGACATAGCTTCAAAGATCTCTTTCTCGATTTTTTTAAGCTGATTATATAGAGATTCATCGCTCGTTCCCGGCGGATATTTGTCACGAATCTGATCGATCGTCCAATACGGCAGAAAAATCGAATACTTAGGAAACACGAAGGGCGTGTTACGATGCGAGGGCAAGAGGCGATCATACGGGGAGTAAAAAGCCGCGGCATCAGGTGTTCCGGGAACGTTCCGCCTGAAACATCTTTCTGGAAAATAAAAAAAGACTCCAAATAGGAGTCTCTTTACACATCACGAAGAAATCAATGAAGATGATTTGTCATCCTGAGTTCAGCTTTCAGATCAAGATGATGGATTTTCTTCAATAATCCCGAAATCACCATTTTGATAAGCTCGCTATCGGGTGTTGATTCCAATGATGATTGCATTTTTTTCAGCGCAGCCTCAATGTCTGAAACGTTATCCAAATGCAATACATGAAGCAGGGCTTGCTCTTCCACCGTTAGGGGACTGCGATAATAAACATTCCGCTCTGTAATCGTAACCATATTACCTCTCCCTTCCCTTTGTTTTCTGTGTTTTGGTCAAAGGTTCGGCCGATCTGCGCCTTTCTAAAGCTTGATTCACACGATCCTGGATAGAACCTTTATCTTTATTGCCATAAAGACGATCTAACGCGGATACCTTTACGATATATGTTTTTCCGACCAATCGGTATTCGTCTTCATGAAATCGCTTCGCGGCAACGGCCTTGCGAAGCGTAGACGAGTCAACGTTGTACTTTTTAGCTGCTTCGGAAAATGTCATCCACCCCTTCATCCACCTATCAGGCATATATTACTCACCTACTTCGTTCTTTTTGTTTTTTTACTTTGGATGCAGGGCTTTTCATTTTAGATTTAACTTTCGCAGACTCTAACCGTTCCGCTATGCTATGGTCACGTTCTTTTCTCAATATTAATTCTACCCTTTTTTCCTGTTCAAAAAAAGGGACAAGCAGTTTAACATCTTCTGGGATGTTATGGTTAGGGAGTGGATTTGTTAATTTCGATGGTACATTGTTATTTGATCTATGTTCAAGATCACGTTCGGCGCGGAATTGTTCCAAAGTGGATTCAATTTCATTAATAATTTTTTGAGATGTCTCCTGGATGGTTTGAAGCGATTCCTTTAAGGATTCTAGTTTTTTTCCACTCCACCCAGCGATATAACCGAAGCTATAATCACTGGTGTCTAACCCAAAACGATTGCACACTACAAAAGCAATACTCTCTGCCTCGACTTCACGTTGACCTCTTGATCCTTCTCGTGCTTGATGGATCAAACTGTGTGCAACTTCATGGATCGCTGTTTTTATCGTATGAATGTCTGACATACCTTCTTTAATAGCAATTTTCTTTTCCGTAAAATCGCAATATCCCTTCGATCCATCTTGTATATTTTCAAATGTAATGGGAAAAGGAGAAAGTCTTTGAAGGGCTTTCATAATCGGTTCTCGTTCAGGTACAGATCCATTCAATTCAGAAACTTTCATTAACGAAGGTATAGGGTCGCCATCCGTTTGCGATATATCAAAAACATATACCGGAACAAAACGAATATTTTCTACAGATACTTTTTTTCGTTCGTATATGGGTTGCCCAAATTCATCTTTTTTAGGTTGGTTATTCTCGTCGAGAACGGGAAAATCCTTCTCTATTTCTGTTTTATAGTATTGCGGAGCAAGAATCTGAATGCCCTTCTCGCCCTTTTTGACTTGGCGGTTCTTTTTCTTCCATGCTTGATACCCAGCTACTAATGTAGCATCAGGTTTCTGCATAAATATTAGTAATTGATTGTTAAAGCTGTAATTGTGGAAGGAAGCCATGAATCTAAGAAAGTTCATGTAATTTTCCGATTTGAATACGGCACTAACGCCTTCCTCCAATTTTTTTATAATTTCTTTTACATCATTTTTAGACATACATAATCCCCCGCCTTATCTAGAGTTTTATAGCACCATTATATCACGATATCGTGAAATGTACAGTTCCCCTTATCAAAGACAGGGGATATCAGATTACATCCGATACGTTTTGTCACCGCCGGAATATAATTGACCCAGGAGCGCCGAAAAGAAAATGACCCACCCCTGTAGAATATTCTCCCTTTGAAGATACGGTTAATAGCTTCAGAGGGGAGACATATGCTAAGGAGTGGGACTGTGATCAGCTTACACGAACTTTATGCCACTGGCAAGAGCATCCGGGAGATTGCCCGCATCACGGGACATGCTCGCAATACCGTGCGCAAGTACTTGCGAGCCAACGGCATCCCCGAGCCGCGTTACGGTCAAAAACGAGGGTCCAAACTCGATCCCTTCAAGCCTCTCATCGACCAATTCATGGCTCAGGGAATCTTCAACTGCGAGGTGCTGCTGCGTCTGCTCAGAGATCAGGGCTATACCGGCGGCATTACCCTCATCAAGGACTATGTGAAACCGCACCGGCCGCCGAGGAAGATCCCTGCCGTGCAGCGATACGAAACGAAACCGGGGTATCAGGCGCAAGTGGACTGGAAGATCTGCGAATACGTCGATCTGGACGGGGAAGTGCGCAAGATTCCGGTGTTCGCGATGGTGTTGGGGTATTCCCGGATGATGTACATCGAGTTTGCCAAACGGTGCGACATCCACAGTTTCTTGCGCTGCCTGATCCATGCGTTAGAATATTTCGGCGGTGTTCCGAAGACGATGCTGACAGACCAGATGAAAACGGTCATCCTCGGCATGGGCGATGATCGAAAGCCCCGATGGCATCCGCTGTTTGAGGATTTCGCCGCAACGGTTGGCATGGTTCCGAAAGTCTGCCGCGTCCGGCGGCCGCAAACGAAGGGCAAGGTGGAACGGGCGGTCCAATTCA
>Ga0207865_100364_pt1 | contig 51200 bp, 57 predicted proteins | sample HigsolmetaAR204D_FD_184836 | JGI IMG/M metagenome (GOLD analysis project Ga0207865, IMG submission 184836) | Ionic liquid and high solid enriched microbial communities from the Joint BioEnergy Institute, USA - AR20-4-D (SPAdes) (version 2) ...
CCGGAGGCACTGGACAGGCTGCTTCCCTGGTCATCGTCATTGCCGCTGACATGCCGCATGTTTACAACCTAATTCAGTGTATCGAAGCCCTCATCTGATAGACAGGTGGGGGCTATTTGACGCTTACTTGCAGATGCTATTGGCGAAGACGACAGAGCAACTAGGAGATTACTCAAACTCAACGATCTCATTCCCGAAATCCAAGCATTAGTTAGTGCTGGAAAACTTGGAACAACCGCCGCGGAGCAATTGGCATATTTGACGGAAGAAGAGCAAAAAGCAGAGGAAGTTATCCCCTGCTTTTTTTATACTGCAATAAATTGTGTAGTTGATTCTCTCGGAATTTCTAGATCATTCAAAAAATCTTTTTTCTCGTCAAGATATTCTTTCATATCTGCTTCTGTATCGTAGTAGCGAACTACAACAACTTCCGTACGATGATCAATGACTTCCTTTCTGATCTCTTTGAAAATTTCCTCTACCTTAGCCACATCCCCATAGTAATAAATATTTTGACCCTTTACGCTTGCGAATCCTACTGCAAATTTCCCTTTCATGTTTCAACATCTCCCTTAATTTTTTTGATATTGATTTATTATAAAATCTCGTTGCTGACGCAAAACTTCAATTTCATTTAAAATTGTTTGTTTACGTTCAAGAAGGGTGTCAGCCTTCCCATATTCTTTCACAAGTTGAATATGACGTTTAGCAATTTCAAAAAGTGTCTTCGCGTCTTCGTCTGACATCAACCAAATTGCGCGGCGCATTTTGATTCACCGCCCTAAATGTCTAAAAATGCAAGCGGACTGTGTTTTTGATATTTCTTCCCGATTTCCTCATCGGTGAAATCAAGATACGCTTTTTGTGTAACTTCAACCGATGAATGCCCTAAAATTCTGCTTAAACTGAACCAATCGCCCCCATTTAGTATGTAAAATTTTGCAAAATTATTCCGCAACTGATGAGGATGTATTTCGATGTTTGCCTTCTTCCCTGCTTCTCTTAGTGCGGTTTCGTAATTGCGAATATCCAACTTCGTGCCTTTTGTGGTTGGGAACAAATAAGGGCTATCTGAATACCGATCATGAAATTTCAGCCAGCTTTTCAATTCCGTACTTAATTTTGCTGAAAAATAAACGTATCTCTGCTGTTTGTTCTTAGGGTTTGTAATTAAAATGCTTTTATGCTGAAAATCAATATGTTTTGGTTCAATCGACACTACTTCCCCAATTCTGCATCCTGTGTCAAGCAAAAGACGTGTGATCATCCAGTTTCGGTAACCGTGAAATTTTGTTTTGTCAAATTGATCAAGTACCTTTTTAATTTCCTCGGGAGTAAGAAGTTTTTTTATCTTCCTTTCTACCTTAGGATTGTCAATATTTTCAACCGGATTTTTTTTCAATTCCCTTTCAATTTCATACAGGTAATTGAAAAAAACTTTGATGTTACGGACATAATTTGCAATTGTTGTCATACTGATTTTTTTTCCATGATCCGGGCGTTTGTCTGGATGATTTATTTTTTTAGATTGCTCATTTGCGACAACGGTATACTTACCTCTTTCTTGTAGATATTTGATGTATTGCCTGATATGCCCTGACTGAACTTTTTTCGCATCTTCAATGTCAAATGTTTCTTTTAGATAAATCGCGAACAATTTTAAGGTCTGCTCATATGACGATAAAGTTTTTGTTGATAGCCCACGACTTGAGCAGTAAACCATGAAGTTTTCAATTTGAAATTCCAGTTCAGTCACAAAAAAACCACTCCCCTATTGGTTTAGTATCAGCCAACAAATGAGAGTGATTTATTGCCCTGATGTATAGATATTTATTGCTTTCCAACCGCACTTTTTCAGATATATTTTTGATGATTGGTTGGCTTTTAAAACCCGCAATCCCTTGTCCCGCCTGGCCTACGACACCTTATGTTCCAGACGCAGTTTGTCGGCAACCATCGCAATGAATTCGCTGTTGGTCGGCTTGGACTTGCTCACATTCACCGTATAGCCGAACAGATGGCTGATGCTGTCGATATTGCCGCGCGTCCAGGCCACTTCGATCGCATGGCGGATTGCCCGTTCCACGCGGCTCGGAGTGGTCTTGTATTTCTCGGCAATCGCCGGGTACAACGTCTTGGTGATGGCGCCGAGGATCTCGATATTATTGTATACCATCGTAATGGCATCCCGCAAATATTGGTATCCCTTAATATGCGCGGGAACACCGATTTCATGAATGATCGTGGTAATGTTGGCATCCAGATTTTTGGTTTTGGATAACGGAATGACGTTCGTCTTCGGCGCACCCGCCGGGGCAGTGATCGGTTGGTTGGTGACAAGCTGGCGGATTCGGTTCGTCAATACATCCATGTCAAAAGGTTTCAATATATAATAACTCGCGCCGAGCTGCACGGCTTTCTGCGTGATGTTTTCCTGGCCGAAAGCCGTCAGCATGATGATCTTGGGTTGCGGGGACAAATTCATCTCCCTGATTTTTTCCAGAACGCCCAGTCCGTCCAAATGCGGCATAATAATATCCAGAATGAGCACGTCGGGAATTTTCCCCTGCTCAATAAACCGCAGCACCTCATTTCCGTTGTTGGCAATCCCCAATATTTTCATATCCTCTTGCCTGTCAATAAATTCCGACAACAGGCTCGTAAATTCCCGGTTGTCGTCCGCTAACAAAATTTCAATCGTTTGCAACTTTACAATCCTCCTTACTGGCAGTGTAAAAATCAATCGAACCGGATTGGGTTCAGCTTTATCCAAATTTTAGCATAATATGATTTCGACATCGAACAGCGAATTCCTTTTCGTTTCAAAATGTTTTTTGTTTATTTTTTTATTCATATCGATTATAATAATAATTTGCATCTTTTTTCTACATATTTCGACAGTAAAAAACACCCTATATATCCATATGGGTGTTTGCAAACTTCAGGAAGCTTTTGATTTTTGCAAAATGCCGGAATCTTGCAACATCCATTCGATAAAACATCCGTAGCCGCTGGTCGGATCATTGACAAAAACGTGGGTTACCGCGCCGATCATTTTGCCGTCCTGGATAATCGGGCTGCCGCTCATCCCCTGCACAATCCCCCCCGTTTTCGCCAGCAGCTTGGGGTCCGTCACTTTAATGACCATGCCCTTGGTGGCAGGGTAATCTTGTTTTGAAACGTGCACCACTTGAATATCGAACTGCTCCACTTTTTGCCCGTTCAGTACCGTATAGATCTTGGCGGGTCCCACTTTTACCTCCTCGGCGAAAGCTACCGGAATCGGTTCGGTCGCTATGCCGTGATCGGGAAAACGGACCATTTTTCCAAAGATGCCGAACGGCGTATTTTTTTCGATCGTTCCCAGCACTTTGCTTTCTTTAAAGATTTGCGCTCTTTTTTCTCCCGGTTCGCCGGATTGGCTTTTGGAAATCGACGTCACGTTCGAATGAACAATTTCTCCATTCCCGATGACAATCGGCGTCTGGGTATCCATATCGGTAATAATATGGCCTAAAGCCCCGTATATTTTCTGGCTCGGGGAATAAAACGTCAACGTCCCGACCCCTGCGGCGGAATCCCGGATATAAAGCCCTAACCGGTATGCCTTGTCTTCGATATCATAGGAAGGCGACAACCGCACCTTGATTTCCTGCTTGTCCCGCAAAATGGTCAGTTCGAGAGGTTGTTTGCTTTCTCCCGCTTTTTTCACCAGATCGGCAACTTTGCCGACATCATTCAGACGGGTTCCGTTCATTTTTACAATCAAATCCCCGATGCGGATATCCGCCTCTTCTCCCGGAGAAATTCGTTTATTCCCATCAACGGTGACCAGATGGTGGCCGACGACAAGAACCCCCGCCGATTTGATTTTCACGCCGATCGTCTGCCCTCCGGGAATGACTTTCAAATCGGGGACGACGCTCACTTTTACTGTTTTCAACGGAATGGCGCCGAATAATTTCAATTTCATTTCCGTTTGGCCGGAACGTTCGGATTGAAGAAATATGGGCTGTTTTAAATCCACTTGGAACGAATGTTTGGCCACCCCGTTAACACGCAATATTTCCGGATCTTTGATCGTAACTTGGGCATTCACGGGGATCGCCAGCTGCAATTGCTTGTGCTGCCCGGCAAACAGCCTGAGTTCTTCGGGGAAAGTAGCGAAACATTGAAAAGGAGTGGATACACTGAATAAACAAACGATGAAGGCAACAACCAGACCAATCCATCTTTTTTTCCGGTTGGGTAACAACACCATCACGCTCCTTGTCCTGCTGACTGAAAAAGTTCGCCGCCGCGTACCATTAAGGTAACCGCGCCTCCCCCCATTTATAACTGCAAATCATGCCACGTAAAACTTTATATTCTTGGCTTTTTGGCGTTTGCCATCGTCAACATTTCCTGGGCGTGAGACAGCGTTGTATCCGTTACTTCCACCCCTCCAAGCATGCGCGCCAGCTCTTCGGCCCTCGACGTTTCGTCCAAATCGCGGACTTGCGTATAGGTACGTTCATCGCGCACCACTTTTTGAATGGCGTAATGGGCGTGAGCCATACAGGCAACTTGCGGCAAATGGGTAATGGAAAAAACTTGGCAATGCCGCGAAAGAGCCGCCATTTTTTCGGCAATGGCCTGGGCCGCCCGGCCGCTTACACCTGTGTCCACTTCGTCGTACACAAGGACAGGTATGCGGTCCACCCTTGCAAAAATGCCCTTCAAAGCAAGCATGATCCTCGACAGTTCACCGCCGGATGCGATCCTGGACAAAGATCTTAAAGGTTCGCCGGGATTGGGCGAAATCATAAACTCCACCTCGTCCCATCCATCCTGGGAAAATTTCCACTTTTTCCCCCCTTCTTCCAAACCTTCTTCGCTTTCTGAACGGTTGATGCGGACTTGAAAACGGGTGCGCTCCATGTGCAGATCGCGCAGTTCTTCCTCGATCCGGCCAGCAAGCCCGATCGCCGCTTGCTTTCTGGCTTCCGACAAAGCGGAGGCCAATTCCGAAAGTTCGGCGGTTTTTTGCCGGAGCGCAAGCTCGAGTTCCGCGATCATTTCGTCTTTGTTTTCCATTTGTTCCAACTTCTTGCTGATTTCCGAATAATAGGACAAAATATCCGCGATTTGTTCCCCGTATTTGCGTTTTAACATCGTGATGGTATGGAAACGTTGTTCGATCTCCTCGAGCCGTCCGGGGTTAAACTCGATTTGATCCCGGTAATCGCGAAGCTGGAAGGCGCAATCCTCCAATTGATAAAACGCATCGCTCATTTGGGAAAAAAGAGGGCCAAGCGTTTGCGGATCCAGTTGCGTGATCTGTTCAAGCTGTTGCAACGCTTTGCGAAGCAAGTCGAGGATTTTGTTGTTTCCGTACAGCAAGTCGTACGATTCGGCGGCATGCTGGTACAGCTTCTCCGCATTTGCTAGTTTTCGCTTTTCCTCGGCCAATAATTCATCCTCGCCAATTTTTAATTGCGCCGCGGCAATTTCCTCGATTTGAAAGCGGTACAGGTCCTGCATCTGCAGGGATTGTTTGCCGGACTCCCTGAGTTGCGCCAGTTTTTGTCTCATTTGCGTATAAGCTTTATAACATTCCCTGTATTTGCGCTTGACCGGTCCAATCGTGTTGTCCCCGTACAGATCAAGCCATTTTACATGCTGCTCTGTCCTGAGCAGAGACTGGTGTTCGTGCTGCCCGTGAATATTGACCAGCCATTCGCCCACTTCCCGCAGCATGGACAGATTCACGGAATGGCCGTTTATGCGGCAACTGCTTTTGCCTTGGGCCGTAATTTCCCTGCGGATGACGATCAGTTCTTCTTCGGACGCTTCCACGCCGATTTTGCGCAACGTTTCCCACACCGGGTGGCCGGGTTCCATATCAAATACGGCCTCAATTTCCGCTTTATCCGAGCCGTACCGCACCAGATCCGCCGAACCCCGCCCGCCGGCGATCAGGCTCAGCGCATCAATGATAATGGACTTTCCCGCGCCCGTCTCGCCTGTCAGCACATTGAATCCTTTGCGGAAACGCAACTGTACCGATTCGATTACCGCCAAATTGCGAATCGACAATTCTGCCAACATGTTCGGGAAGCACCTCCTGTTGAAACGGGCTATATCAAATTTAAAATTTGATTGACGGTTTTCTGGCTTTGTTTTTTCGTTTTACAAATAATAAGAATGGTGTCATCCCCGCAAATCGATCCCATAATTTCCGGCCATTCCAGATGATCGATCAGCGCGCCGATCGTGTTGGCCGTGCCCGGCATACATTTCATCACGATCAGGTTTTCCGTATAATCAATGCTGACGAAATGGTCTGCCAATGCTCTCTTCAAACGCTGGACGGGATTAAATTTATGGTCGGACGGAAGGGAATACTTGTATCTGCCGTCTTCCAGCGGCACTTTGACCAGTTGCAATTCTTTCATATCCCTGGATACGGTCGCTTGCGTAACATGAAACCCCGATTCGTGCAAACGTTTCACGAGTTCATCCTGCGTCTCGATTTCTTCATTCGTGATGATCTCGCGAATTTTTAAATGTCTTCGTCCTTTCATATACCCTCCTTGTCATCCGGAGTGTTCCTTATCCCTCGGGATCGATTTCAAACAAAATTTCCGTTACCGTACCTTCTTTCGGATCGACATAAAGCACTCCGTCAATATCGTCATCGATTAAGTAGTAAGCCAGAAGCGCATCCCGGATTCCGCTTCCGGTCATGTCCAGCGGTTTGCGTTCTTTGGCCACCTTTACCGCATACAGGCTGTCTTCGCGGCCGCCCCGGGCAAAATAATCGATGTACAAACGGCTTTGCAGATTTTCGATTCCGTTGACCGTGATATGAATCGGAATTCTTTTTTTTCCCGACAGCACCCGGTATCCGGCCGATTCCAGAATCTCGACCGTTTCTCCCTGCGGGATTTCGCCGTCCGAAACCAATCCGATTTTGGCGGGCGCCTCCAGCCAGCGCTTCAGGCGGATCAGACCCCAGACGACGCCAACGGCAACGATAATGAAAATCACATATACGTCTTCCCCGTGCATCCGCACCACCTCAAATTACGTATTCGCGGAGCGGATGGAAAAAACCTGCCGATCTGGAACTTTCAGCATCCGTTTTGTTTGGATTGCGCCAACACCTGCGAAGCGCCGACAACGCGCGAAATCAAGCCCGGAAATTCCGAAGGGGAAATGACGGAAGCGTTGGGGTTTTTGGTGAAGTAACCCAAAAACTCAATATTCCCTTCTCCTCCTTTTATCGGAGAAAACGTCAGACCGCGGAGACCGAATCCTTGCTCAAGGGCATATTGCAGTACCTTTTCCAGCACTTCCGCATGCACAGCCGGATCTCGGACGATGCCCGTTCCGACTTTTTCGCGCCCCGCTTCAAACTGCGGCTTTATCAGCGCCACGGCCTCTCCGGACGGTGTCAGAATGGCGCTGAGCGGGGGAAAGATCAGTTTCAACGAAATAAACGAAACGTCAATGGCGGCAAATTCGGGCGGGGGGCCGGACAGGTCGCCGGGCTTGAGATAGCGGAAATTGGTGCGTTCCATGACGATGACCCGGGGATCGTTCCGAAGCGACCAGTCAAGCTGATTGTAACCGACATCGACGGCATAAACGGCCGCCGCTCCATGACGCAACGCGCAGTCGGTAAAACCGCCGGTCGATGCTCCGATATCTATCATGACTTTTCCTTTTACGTCGATGAAAAATTCCCGCAACGCTTTTTCCAGCTTGAGGCCGCCGCGGCTTACATAAGGATGGGGCGCACCCTGTACGGTAAAGCGTGCGGTTCGGCTTACTTTCGTCCCGGCCTTCCATACGCGTTCCCCGTCAATAAAAACAAGGCCGGCCATAACGGCGGCCTTTGCTTTCTCACGGCTATCGAAGTAGCCCTGTTCAACAAGCAAAACGTCAATCCGTTCTTTATCCGCTGACATGTCGCACTCCCAACCGGTTATTTCGTTTCAGGAGAAGTTCCCCGATACAATCGACGATCCGTTCCACGGTAAGGCCCACTTCCTTGCGCTGGTCGCCGACGCTTCCATGCTCGATAAAACGGTCGGGCACCGCGATGTTTCTGACCCGGATGTCGTCCAGGCCGCGGTCCGAATAAAATTCCAGCACGGCGCTGCCCATTCCTCCAAGACGTGCTCCTTCCTCGACCGTCACGATGTCCAATCCTTCCTTGGCCAATTGCAAAAGCATCGTTTCATCCAGCGGTTTGACAAAGCGGGCGTTGACCACGCGCACCGATATCCCCTGGGGCTGAAGCAATTGCGCCGCCTGTTCCGCAAGCTGCACCATCGGTCCGAGCGCCAGAACGGCGATCGAATCTCCCGGACGCACGACTTCCCAGGTCCCGATCGGTATCGGCTTAAGCTGTTCGTCCATTGCGACACCCAGTCCGTTGATCCGGGGATAGCGCACGGCGATCGGCCCGCCGTTATAATCCAGCGCGGTCTTCAGCATGTGTCGGAGTTCGTTTTCATCCTTCGGCATCATGATGACCATATTCGGCAAGTTGCGGAGAAAAGCGATGTCGAACACCCCTTGATGCGTCTCTCCGTCGGCACCGACAAATCCCGCCCGGTCGATCGCGAACACGACGTTCAAATTTTGCCGGCAAATGTCGTGCACGACCTGATCGTAGGCCCGCTGCAAAAACGTCGAGTAGACCGCGAACACCGGCTTCATTCCTTCGATGGCGAGCGCCCCGCACAACGTGGCCGCATGCTGTTCGGCGATGCCGACATCGATCATCCGCCCGGGAAAACGCTCCCCGAACTTGATCAGGCCGGAGCCGCCCGGCATGGCAGGCGTGACCGCGATAATCCGCTCATCTTTCTCCGCCAGTTCGATCAGCGTCTCGCCGAACACTTCGGTATACATCGGAGGACCGACGACTTTCAGCATTTTGCCGGACTCGATTTTGTACGGACTTGCTCCGTGCCACGCATGGGAATCCGCCTCGGCCGGAGAATAACCCTTCCCTTTGACGGTCACGACATGAACAAGCACGGGACCTTGCACTTTCTGCGCTTGCCGCAAAGTGTCGATCAAGAGTTGAATATTGTGTCCGTCCACCGGACCGATATAATTGAACCCCAATTCTTCGAACAGCACGCCGGAGACGAGCAAATATTTCAAACTGTCCTTGACTCTTTCGATCGTGCGTGCCAACGTTCCGCCGACGGCGGGAATTTTTTTGAGCAGATGTTCCACTTCTTCTTTTGCCTTGAGGTAATGCCTGTCGGAACGGATTCTGCACAGGTAGTTGTGAATGGCGCCGACATTCGGGGCGATCGACATTTCGTTATCGTTTAATATCACGGTCAATTTTCTTTGTTCATGCCCGATATGATTCAGCGCTTCCAGCGCCATTCCGCCGGTCATTGCGCCGTCGCCGATGACGGCGACGACTTCATGGTCTTCCCCTTTGAAATCGCGGGCAAGCACCATGCCCATCGCCGCCGATAACGAAGTGCTGCTGTGGCCGGCCTCCCATATGTCGTGTTCGCTTTCCGAACGTTTGATAAACCCGCACAGCCCCTTATATTTGCGCAGCGTATCAAACCGGTCTTTCCGTCCGGTAATAATTTTATGTACGTAGGACTGGTGTCCCACATCGAAAATAATTTTGTCGCGGGGACTGTCCAGAACGTAATGCAAAGCCAGGGTCAATTCGACCACGCCGAGATTCGGGGCAAGATGCCCCCCGGTCTGCGAAAGTTTCTCAATCAAAAACTGGCGGATTTCCCCTGCCAGCACTTCCAGCTCGCCGATCGAAAGCTGTTTCAGATCTTCAGGCCGGTTGATTTGTTCGAGCAGCATGTTTATTCCTCCGCTTCCCTAATGCAGACCGCTGTTTCCTTTTGGCGCTGAATATCCCGATCCGGAAACGGCGTTCCATGAGATAAAATATTTTTCCTGTGCACAGGACAATTTCCGTAGCATAACGGATGGAAAAAGATTTGCCCAGCGCTTTGCCTCCCACAGTGAGAGCCGAGACGAGCCCGGTAAAAACAACGCTCACGATCACATTCCAAATACTGCTCTCCGGGAAGGGCGCCATCAGTTTGATGACAACCAACGCGCTCGCCGCGCCGCTGATGATCCCGGAAATGTCCCCGATCACGTCGTTGCAAAAGTTGGCGAAACGGTCGGCGTTCCGTACGATGCGGATCGCATGCCGCGCTCCCGCCACTTTTTTCGAAGCCATCGCGTGAAAAGGAGTCTCGTTGGCCGCAGCCGCTGCCAGGCCCATCATGTCAAACACGATACCGTTAAGAATGAGCAGGAAGACGACCAGCACGCCGACACCCCATGAAACGCCTTCCAGTACGGATGTCGAGACCACGGTGAACAGACAGGCCAGAACGAACGTGACAACCGATATTAAAACACTCCATTTCATGGAGTTGCGCAATAAACTGTTTTTCATCCGCCACCAGGCTCCTTCCGATGCGGCAAAAACATATTCCTGGCGGTTGTCGGCAGCCTTCCTGTATGCCGATAGCCTTCCCGTATTCGGCCGCAAACATCCTCATATGACCAGTCTAACCGCCATGCATTCGCCGCCTTTTTTGGAGTGGCAGCTTCCTGAGTAAACGCTGTGGCTTAGGTCCAGTAGGTTTTCCCAGACAGGACTCCCGCCCGTCGCCGGGCAGGCGGTTCCCCTTTACGCCCGCCTCGGCCGCGTTGCCGCAAGCCGGACTGGATTACCACTTAGTCCACACTGTAATCCCCAGGAAGCCTCGGAAACGCGAACAGTCTAGGAGATTTCCTCGACAGTCCTTAACCTTTCCTTAGCCTCTTTTGCAAACCAGGTTTCATATAGCTCGCGGCGCGGCATTGTTGGCCCAAAACGCCGGCGCCTCATGCTATAATTCCCGCTGGTCTACTCAAGGCAGGCTACGCTGCACACAGGTCCTCCCTCGTATAACGAAAAACGCCCTACAATGAGACCCGCCGTGCAGGTTCATCCCCCAAGCCGTAGTGATTCGCTTTGGCTGTACCGCCACGCACTTGGGCCTCCGCGGAAGCAGGGTCAACGCCCACATGCCGTTGTGGATCGCCCTCCTTCCTTAACTCCCAGCACCAGCCCCCGACTGGGCGTCGAAAGCCGGCACCAGGAACTTCATCGATGTGCCCTTCGGCGGATTTTTAGGCCCGCCCTCAAAAAGGTGGACTGACTAGAATACTGCGCCACTCAGACTTAAGTTTTATTATAACATATTATAAAAAAGCGGCTCAATGGAACTTCCTAACGGTCCCGGTCCATCAGAAAATCGGCCAGCTCCAACAACCGGTCCGGGTTGGCGAACGGCACGCTTTTCAAAGCCCGCTTGCTTTCTTCGGTAAGCTCCCTTACCTTGTTCCTGGATTTTTCCAGGCCGAGAAAAAACGGGTATGTCACTTTTTTCTTTTTCTCATCGCTTTTCACCGGCTTGCCGAGCTTGCTTTCGTCCCCGGTCACGTCGAGGATGTCGTCCTGAATTTGAAAAGCCAGTCCCAACTTTCGTCCGTATTCCGTCAGGGCGGCAAGCTGTCGGTCGTTGGCCCCGGCAATGCGCGCGCCGGCCCGCAGCGAGAAAACGATCAAATCCCCGGTTTTGCGGTCGTGAATGGACATCAGCTGATCCAGGCCGGTGACGCCTTGCTCCCCTTCGATATCCGCCGCCTGCCCGCCCACCATGCCGCGCGCGCCGGCATATTCGGCAAGCTCCTCAACGATCGCCAGCGTCTGTTCCGGCGCCAACCCGTACCGGCGCGAACATTGGACGATACAATAAAAAGCGTGGGTCAAGAGGGCATCGCCCGCCAATATGGCCATCGCTTCCCCGTACACTTTATGGTTCGTCGGCTTGCCGCGCCGGAAATCGTCATTATCCATAGCCGGCAAGTCATCATGAATCAGGGAATACGTGTGCACCATCTCAATCGCGCAGGCGGCGGGCAACGCTCTTTCTTCCGGGCAGCCGACCGCTTCGGCGGCGGCCAGCGTCAGAATCGCGCGCAGCCGTTTGCCCCCGCCCATCAGCGAATAGTTCATCGCGCTCCGCAAAGTGGGGGGCATGTCCCAGTGAGGCGGAAACACTTCGCCCAAAACATCGTCAATGAGCCTGGCGCGGCTTTGCAAATAATCCGAAAACGACATCGTTGCCTTCAAACGAAATCTCCTTTCTCTTCGCCGGTTGGTTGAAACGGTTTGCGGATCAGCGCGCCATCCTCTTCGATCAACATCTCGATTTTCCGCTCCGCCTGATCAAGTTTCTGGCTGCACAAATGCGACAATTTCATCCCCTGTTGGAACAGCTCGATCGCTTCTTCCAACGGGACATCCCCGCTTTCCAAGCGGGCCACGATCCGTTCAAGTTCGGCAATCGCTTCCTCAAATGGGAGTTCCGCCATTTCCTTCGTCACTCGTTAATCCCTCCAATATCCATACGTGACAACCGATCCGGCCGTCCGCAAGCCTGACTTTCAAAACGTCCCCAAGCTGAACTTGGTTGACCGATTTGATCAGCCGCTTTTCCTCCTCATCGTAGACCAGACTGTAACCGCGGTGCATGATTTTCAGAGGGCTCAGCGCATCCAGATGTCGCGTGCCCGATGCCCACCGGTTCCTTTTGTCCTTGAGCAATGACATGACCGATTTTTGCAGGCGGTCCGCCGCTCCTTCAAACTGTTTGCGCGCAAAACGGACCCGCTCCCGCGGATCGTATTTCCATACCGCTTTGTCCGAGCGGCTCCAGCGTTCCCTCGCCTGGACCTGCAAATAACGCATCCGGTAAACCAGCTGCTCCGTCAGGCGGTCGAGCCGTTCAGCAGGCTGAAGCAAATTTTTGCGCGGCTGCATAAGGTATGGCGACCGTTGCAGGCTGCGCAGCCGTTCGCGCTTTTGCTTCACCTGCCGGATCAGCCCTTGCCGCAAACGCTCTCTGTATTGCGCCAACTGTTGCCGCAATTCCAAATGATGGGGAACGGCCAGTTCCGCAGCCGCCGTCGGAGTGGCGGCCCGCAAGTCAGCGACAAAGTCGGCGATGGTAAAATCCGTTTCATGTCCGACCGCGGATATGACCGGTATTTCCGATTCATAGATGCTTCTGGCCACCACTTCTTCGTTGAACGCCCACAATTCTTCAAGCGAACCGCCCCCGCGGCCGACGATCAACACGTCCGCCGCGCGCAACCGGTTCATGTCGCGGATCGCCCGCACGATCGAAGGCGCCGCCTGCGTCCCCTGCACCAGAACGGGGTAGAGGAGGATCGAAGCGCACGGATACCGGCGCTGCAGCGTCGTAATAATATCGCGGACCGCCGCCCCGGTCGGCGACGTGATCACGCCGACCACTTTGGGATAGGGAGGCAGCGGCTTTTTCCTCTCGGCGGCAAACAGCCCTTCCTCCTGCAACTTCCGCTTCAATTGCTCAAATGCCAGGTACAGGTTTCCAATGCCGTCGGGCTGCATTTGCGAAACATAAAATTGGTACTGGCCATCCCTCTCGTACACCGAGACCGCGCCGCCCGCGATCACTTTCGCCCCGTCCCGCGGCATGAACATAAGACGCTGGCTTTGTCTGGCAAACATCACGCATTTCAGGCGGGCGTCCGCATCTTTCAGCGTAAAGTACAGATGACCGCTGGAATGCCGGGTGAAGTTGGAGATTTCCCCCCGGATCCACACTTCCTGGAGCAGGGAATCCCCCTCCAGCTTCATCTTGATGTAACGGGTAACTTCCTTTACCGACAAAATGTTCTGGTTCATACGCTCTCTTTGGCCGCATGCGCCAGGCGGGCCGCCTGCACCGTGTTTTTCAGCAACATCGTGATCGTCATCGGTCCCACGCATCCCGGGACCGGCGTAATATGCCCGGCGATCTCTTTTACATCGTCGAAATCGACGTCCCCGGCCAACTTGCCGTCTTCCATACGGTTCATGCCAACATCGATCACGACCGCTCCCGGTTTCACATAATCGCGGGTGATCATCCGTCCGCGGCCGACGGCGACGACGAGAATATCCGCAAGCCGGGTGACGTCCCGCATATTTTCCGTGCGCGAATGGCATACCGTTACCGTGGCGTTTTCCCGCAAAAGCAGCATCGCCATCGGCTTGCCGACGATATTGCTTCGTCCGATCACGACGGCGTGTTTGCCGGCGATCGGAATGCCGGACCGTTTCAAAATTTCGATCACTCCCGAAGGGGTGCATGGCAAGATTCCGGGTTTTCCGATCATCAGATTGCCGACGTTGACAGGATGAAAGCAGTCCACGTCCTTCTCCGGAGCCACGGCATCAATCACCGCTTCCTCGGAAATATGGCCGGGCAACGGCAATTGCACGAGCACGCCGTGGATATTCGGCGCCCGGTTCAGCTTGTCCACCAAAGCCAGAAGTTCGTCCTGGCCCGTGGACGCCGGAAGCCTGTGCACCTCCGAATAAATTCCCGCCTCCTCGCACGCTTTCGCTTTATTGCGGACATACACGGCCGATGCCGGATCGTCACCCACCAGGATGACGGCCAATCCCGGCCGGATGCCTTCCCGGGTCAGCCTGGCCGCCTCTTCCTTGATTTCCGCGCGGATTTCACTTACCAATTGTTTTCCGTTGATCACCACTGCGCTCATTTCCATTCCTCCTCATACCGTTTTTGTCTGATTTCCGGCAGTTCATGAATCATCTTTCCCAGCACGCCGTTGACAAACTTCCCGGATTCTTCGCTTCCGAAGTATTTCGCCAATTCTATCGCTTCGTTCACAACGACTTTGGCAGGCACGTCTTCACAATACACCAGTTCATAGACCGCCATGCGGAGGATTTCCCTGTCAATGCGGGACAACCGTTCAATTTTCCATCCCTTCAAATAATTGGACAAGATATGATCGATCCACCGTTTGGCGCGCAGCGTCCCTTCCACCAATAATTTCGCGTAATCGGTCGAAATCGGCCTACCGTCCACGTGCAACTTGGCCTCGTTATCGTTTTGCGCTTCGTTTACCGCTGCCGCAATCGCGTCCGCCGGGGTAACCCCGTTCATCTCAATCTGGTATAAGGACTGCAAGGCGATCTCTCTTGCCAGTCTCCGTTTCATTATATCCTCCTATCCACTGTTCTCCAAAACGAACGTCATCTGTCCGACAGACCTGTTTTCACGAATCGTTTTGCATAGTTTTTGCATATTTGTAGTATACGTTATTTTCTCTTCTTTCCAAACAAAAAAAATCCAAGGTTCGTCCCAGGATTTCAGCGAAACATTCTCCATCTTTCCATAAGCCGTTGCCAGATTTCGGCGATCTGGATCCACTGCTGCTTCTCATCCGCCTTTTTTCCCAGCAAATAGCACACGAAAAGAATAAAAGCGACGATCAGCATATCCCAGAAGCCTTTGACAAGATAAATCATCCCCAAAAAAACGCCGCAAACAATCCCGATGATTCTCCCCTTGTACTGGTTCCAGTTTTCCGTCCACATAGGGAATCTCACCTCTATTCCACCCTGCTTTTAAAGGTGACGGGTGATGTCGCGAGGTTGGCCACGTATACCGATACCGTAGCGACGGGAATTCCGGTTATTTCTTCAATATGCGATTTTACGGCCTGCTGGATCTCTTCCGTCATTGCAGGTATGGAGCTGTCTCCATCCACCAGCGTGCGGATGACGATATCCAATCCGGCATTCGTCACCCTGACCTTCGCCTTAAAATCCTTAATCCCCCGTACGCGGCCGGCGGCTTTGAGCGACAAATTTTCCACCGTTTCCAGCGAAATGCGAATGTCTCCGTATTCCGTCCGCTGATCAATGGTCGAAACTTCCTGGCCTTTCCGCAAGGACACATAAAGAAGGCGAATGCTGATCAGCAACACGATGGCGAACCCGGCAATCCATGAATAAGCCGTAAATGAATCGTAATATAAATCCGTAACCAATTGCTCCGCCAGCCGATAGGGAATCAGATGAAAAGCCGCCGCCAACGCATAGCAACTTGCCGCCATAACAGCCAGCGTGTATAAAAACAACAACAATCTGTCTATTATTCTTGCCACAAAAGCCCGACTCCTTCCAGATGCAGCGCTGAGTGCCATGCCAAAGAAACAGAGACTGTCCGGCAGACTCCGTTTCTTCCGGTCCGCCCGGACAATCTCGGTCGCGCCCCCGACAAAAAAGCGCTATCTCACTCTTTGTACGGAAGGCTCAACTTCCTCCGCCTTTTCCTGCGATTTAAAGTGGACGCCGTGAATATGTACGTTCACTTCCACCACGCGCAATCCGGTCATCGATTCGATCGCGTTTTTCACATTATGTTGAATTTTGCTGGCTACTTCAGGCAACCGCAAACCGTACTCGATAATGATCGAGACGTCGATCGCCGCTTCCTTTTGTCCGACTTCCACTTTAACGCCCTTGGACAAATTTTTGCGTCCGAGCAATTCCGCGAAGCCGCCGGCAAAGCCGCCGCTCATGCCGGCGACGCCTTCCACCTCCACGGTGGCGAGTCCGGCGATAATGCTGATCACTTCGGGCGCGATCTGTATGGTTCCCAAATCGGTCCTTTCGTAGTCCGGAATCATCGCGTTCAATCGTTTCACACCTCCAACGGGCCCTATGAAGGGAGAACCGCTTCATAGGCGAGCTTGGCTCTACTTTTTATAATAATATATCATTTGAACTAAAATATGACAAATCGTTCATCCTTCGGTTCCGAAAGGGGCCAATAATCATGCCTGCAGCCGGTTTTGCTTCAGGAACCGTGACCCGTCACATCATGCTCTTCCAGAAACTTGATGTCGAAGCGGCCGTTCAAAAACAAGGGATGGTCCAACAATTTCAAATGAAAAGGGATCGTAGTGTGAACGTCTTCCACGATAAATTCGGAGAGCGCCCTTTTCATTCGGTCGATCGCTTCTTCCCGGGTATTGGCCCAGACGATCAGTTTGGCAATCATGGAATCGTAATGGGGCGGGATCGTATATCCCGGGTAAGCCGCGCTGTCCACACGGATGCCCATGCCGCCCGGAGGCAGATACATTCCGATCTTGCCCGGGGAAGGCATAAAATTCCGTTCGGGATCTTCGGCATTGATGCGGCATTCGATAGCCCAGCCGTTAAATCGGATGTCTTCCTGGGTGAAAGAAAGCGGCTCCCCTTCGGCGACCCGGATCATTTCCTTGATCAGGTCCACCCCGGTGATCATTTCCGTTACCGGATGTTCCACCTGGATTCGGGTGTTCATCTCCATAAAATAAAACCGGCCGTCAGGTCCCAACAAAAATTCCAGCGTTCCCGCGCCGGAATAATGCACCGCTTTGGCGGCTTTCACCGCCGCTTGTCCCATCCGCTCGCGAATTTCCGGCGTCAACACCGGGCAAGGAGCTTCTTCCACCAACTTTTGCCGCCGGCGCTGCACGGAGCAATCGCGTTCGCCCAGATGCACCACATTCCCGTGTTTGTCGGCAAGAACCTGAATCTCCACGTGTTTCATTCCGGTTAAATATTTTTCCAAATAAACGCCCGCGTTGCCGAAATTCAACTGGGCTTCCTGCTGTGCCGTCCACATCAGTTTAATGAGCGTTTCTTCATCCGGCGCTATGCGGATCCCCTTCCCTCCGCCTCCGGCCGTCGCCTTGATAATCAGAGGATAACCGATCTCCCTGCCGACCCGGATCGCCTCATCGAGATCGTCCACCAGACCGTCCGAACCGGGAATGACAGGCACGCCGGCCTCTTTCATCGTCTGCTTGGCCATCGATTTATCGCCCATGCGGCTGATCGCCTCCGGAGAAGGGCCGATAAAAGTAAAACCGCAGGTTTCGCATATTTCCGCAAAATCGGCGTTTTCCGCCAGAAAGCCGTACCCCGGATGAATCGCATCGACACCGGTCAACGTCGCTACACTGATAATATTCGTAAAGTTCAAATAACTGTCTTTGGCCGCTGCCGGGCCAATGCAATAAGCCTCGTCGGCCAGCCGGACGTGCAGCGCATCCTGATCCGCCTCGGAATATACCGCGACCGTGGAAATTCCCATTTCCCGGCATGCGCGGATGATGCGCACGGCGATTTCACCACGGTTGGCTATCAGTATTTTTTGAAACTTCATCGATTTTCCTCCCGATAATGAAAACTGCGTTGATCAAACCGTCACAGAGCGGCCTAACTTTGTTTTTTTACGAGAAACAGCGGCTGGCCGTATTCCACAAGTTGGCCGTTCTCAACGAGAATTTCCACAATTTCCCCTTCCACTTCCGCCTCGATTTCGTTCATCAATTTCATCGCCTCGATGATGCAGACGATCGTTTTCTCGTTGACCCGGTCACCCACATTGACGTAAGGCGGCGCATCCGGCGCAGGGGCCCGGTAAAACGTGCCGACCATCGGCGAAACGATTCTGTGCAGATTCCGATCTTCTTCCGCGGTCTGCGGAACAGCCGAAGACGGATCGGACGGAACCGGTTGCACGGAAGCGGCCGTTCCTTCCCTGACGTTGACGACAGGGGCGTTCGTTGCGGGAGCAACGTAAGCCACAGCGGCCGCTTCGGCCGGCTTCGCCTTGCGGATCGCCAAACGGAACCCCTCGTTTTCTATTTCCAATTCTTGGACGGTCGTTTGATCCAACAAGTTTATCAATTCTTTGATTTCTTCCAATTTATACATGGACTTTTTTCACTCCTTCGAAGTTCATGAGGCGCAAAGGGCGGCAAGGACAGCCTGAATCGATGATCATGAACTATATTATACCTCAGGAGATGGTCCGGTAAAAGTTTGAGAGACATTTTGGCGGAAAAACGATGCTTGCAAACCCAATAAAAAAACACCGCAAATGGATCGTTCCAGAAGCGGTGCAACCGCCGTCCGGCGGAAAGCCGGACGGCAATGCCGGCAAAACCGGTTACGGCACATATTGTACGGAAATGGAACCGGGATGTATGCCCAAAGCTGCGATCGCCTGATCGATGATGCTGACGGCTTCGCTCTTCTCCAGTTTGTCGCTTTGCACAATCACTTTCCATTTGTCGTTGATCTCTTTCGTAACGAGCACGTGTCTGAAATTTTTGCCCAACGCTTCTTCCAGGCCGATCATTTTCGTCTGTTGCTCCTCGATCGCTTTCAACTCGGCGACGGCTTGGGAGGCCGCATCGGAATTTTCCTGGGAGTCCGTAATGATTTTCATCAACTTTTCCGTTTCTTTCGCAAACTGTTCGTTTCTTTTCATCATTTCGCTTTCAAAGAAGGCGTCGCCCGATTGGACCTGATTCACCATTTCCTGTAAAATTTGCGCATCCGTTTTGGCGATGTCCTTGTCTTCCTGCCCTGCTTTCTGCTGCGATTGCTGCTCCCCTGCGGATTGCCCGTTTACGGGCAGTTCGCCGACGGATTGCCCGCTGTCCGAATCCGCCTGAGCCGTCGTGTGCTGATCGTGTCCGGCGTTTGTTTCTTCTCCGCCGGCGGAATCTTCTTCGTTCAAGTCAACAAATATTTCCCCGTCTTCCTGACCGCTTGCCGGCGTGATGTCCAGATTGCCGGTATCTTCGGTAAACAAATAATACGCCGATAACACGACCATCAAACTTAACATGGACACCAGCCAAACGGTTTGTCTTTTGCCATTCATGGATTGATCCTCCTTTTCATCATACGGCTTTCGAACATGTATTTTTACTTCCTGTGCTACCTTTGTTTGCGAGGCAGTACGGAGACCCGGTGAGGCGGCACATCCAACCCCCGCTCAACCGCTTCGGAAATCATTTTTTTCACCGCCATGTTTTCGGCTCCTCTGGCAACGACCACCACCCCCCTGATTTTCGGTTTGATATATTTCAACACGAGCGGCTTCTGATCTCCCGATACCTGATACAAAACGACTTCACCGCTGCGTGTCACATTCGTTACGTTGCGGGTCGTTCCGTTAGCGTCCTTCTCATTCACGACTTCCTGCGTATCTTTGCGGTTTCTTTCCACCATGATTTCTTCCGTGGAATCGATCGTAACGAGCACATCCGCTTCACCCACTCCCACAAGGTTTTTCAAAATTTCTTTTAATCGCGCTTCATAGGCTTCTTCGTAGTCCCGGAATTTCGAATCGTCGTTATTCCCGCCTTTCGCGAACGTTTGCAGATCGGCAGGCTGCCTGTCGCCGATTTCGCCATCCGCACCGGCCGGATCGATTTCTTTGACCTGGATAAAGGAGTTGAGAATCATGAGGGCCGCCCCGATCAATCCCAGAAGCAACAACCAGCGGAGCACCTGCGCGCGGCCGGCCTTTCCCTGTCCTTCGCCCGTCCATTTGGCCAGCCATTGCTTCCATTTCTCCATCGGATCCCCCCTTTCATCCGAACACAATGTCGATTTGATTCACCGGTACCAGCCAAGTCCGGTTGATGTTCAGCCTGATGTCTTCTTGCAGTTTGTCCATTTCCGGAGGGATCCGCTCCGGGTTCGTCTCCCGGTTGGATGATTCGTGCGGCTTGATGCCCTCCACGACCACGCGTACCGGTGCGACCGGCGCAATGGCAAGTCCGTCTTTCTCATCCCGCATTGTGGCCTTATGCGGCACCTTCTCCTTTTCGCGCAGCATGGCCATGGTTTCTTCCGCAGAAACGACGACCTGGATGTGCATGAACGCAGCTTGTCCCTGTCCGTCAATCCCGCTTTTCACGTTTACTTGCCGAACCTGCACGCCATACTCCGTTTCAATCTGTTCTTTTATTTCTTTCCCCGCTTGTTCCTCCATAAGACGAAACGCAAGCTCGTTATTGCTTTCGCTGATCTTGTTTCCTTCCTCCACAATATGCCGCAAAGACAAGGAAGAGGTCTTCTCCGCCAAATCCGGCATGTTCGCCTGCTCTTCCTGCATCGCTTGCAATAGCTTGCCGTAATCCCAATCGCGCTGGAACAATTCAATAACGGGTGACAGCAGCGTCATCAGGATGAACAAGCTGACGACCGTCTTGACATACCGCTGCAATGCGCTGTTGGGAAGCAGCAAATCGATGAAAGTAGCGAACAAAATGATTAACACAATCGTCTTTAACCAGCCGCCCAGCCAGTCCGCCAAGTTGTCACCACCTCCGCAAAGGTTTGGGACCGGTACCCGTCAGCGCATCATAATCGCAATATTTCCGGCGGCGATGATAATGGTGACGGCGAAAAAAAACATCAGACCGACCACCGCGAGGGCCGCAAATACATAGACCAGGCTTTTGCCGATCGTTCCCAGGCACGAAACGACGGGATTGTCTCCCAGAGGCTGCAAGACCGCGGCGGAAAGGTTGTAGATTAAAGCGAGCGTCAAAATTTTTATGGCCGGAAAAGCGCACAACAGAACAAGAATGATCACCCCCGCCAAACCTATGGCATTTTTGACCAGCAGCGACGCGCTGATGACCGTATCGGAAGCGTCGACGAAAAATCGGCCGATCACCGGAACGAACGTGCCGGTCAAATATTTGGCGGTGCGGATCGCCACACCGTCGGTCACCGCGCCGGTCGCCCCTCGGATCGTGATCACCCCGAGAAACACCGTGACAAAAAGGCCCAACAGCCCGGTGCTCACATTTCTCAGCAAAGTCGCCAACCGCGTCACTGGATATTTGTCTGTCAATGAACTGACAATGTACAAAACGGTCGAAAAGGTCAGAAGCGGAAAGATGACCAGATAGACGATGGTCCCCACTGTATGGATCATAAAAACGATCAGCGGATGCATGACACCGACCGAAGCAATGCTCCCGGTGGAGGCCAGAAGCGCCAACAAAAGCGGAACGACCGCAATCATAAAATCGATCATGTTCTGTATCGCCGAACTGGCATAACCGATCGCCACACTGAAACTGTTAATGGCGATGATCATCAGCACCAAATAAGAAATGGCATAGGCCACTTTGCTGACGGTGTTGTTCTCAAAAGCGCTTTGCATCGTTTCCAGCAGCATGCTGAATATCGTCAGAATCACAATGGTGGCAAGAAGTTTGCCGTTGTGGATAACCTCGTGAAACAGATACGACATGAAACCTGTGAGCGCCGTCTTCAAACTGATTCCGCCGTTTTCGGAGAACAGCATTTCTTTGAAACTCGGCGTCCGATTTTCGGGAAAGTAACCGCCGTATTCTTTGATCAACTGATCCCAGTACCGCTCGATCTCATCCGTCGGCAAACGTTCCGCCTGCTCCTTCGTGATCGAATCAGCAGGCCCCGCAGCTCCGGCCGCCTGCGTGTGCATCGTTAACAAAGCGGCAAGCGAACCCAGCGTCAACATCACCAGCTTTATCCACGGCAGCGGTCGGCTCATACGTTCCCCTCCTAGCCAAGTTGCCTGCGAGAAACGTGATTCCGGCTCGAAAACGTGCGATCCTTATGACCCGGATGTTGTCCGCTTGCCTCTCGGGATCCTTCAGGCAGGCAGCAATTTCATCACGGTCTCGATAATGACGGTAATAATGGGAATCGCCATCACGATAATCAATATTTTTCCGGATAATTCCACTTTCGCAGCAATCGCCTCCTGACCCGCATCCCGGATCATTTGCGCGCCGAATTCGGCGATGTAAGCAACCCCGATAATTTTTAAAATGGTTTTGAGAAAAACCATATTCACGCCCGACTTGCGCGCCAGATCTTCGAGCACTTCGATGATTCCGGCGATCTTCCCGATCAGAAACAAAAAAATCAGTGTGCCGGCAAACACGGTTAACAGAAACGAAAATAACGGTTTATGTTCCTTGAGGATCAGGGAAAGTACGGCTGCAATGAGACCGAGCCCGACGATCTGGATGATTTCCACCTGATTCACCTACTGAAAAAGAAAGATGGTTTTGATCTCCTTGAAGAGCGTGTCGAGCCGGCTCAATACCATGATCATCACCAGCACAAATCCGATTAAAGTGGCCCAGTGAGCCATATCCTCCTTGCCCATCTGTTTTAAAACCGTATGAATCATCGCCACAATGATGCCGATTCCGGCAATTTGAAATATGGCACTTACGTCAACGTTCATATTCGGCACCCCGCTCATCGCCTCATCATTCCCATCGACAACGTTCCCCTCTTTTACGTTCTCGCTTCAGTAGATCAGGATCACGACCAGCGCGCCCGCCAACAGCCCCAAACTTTTCCACATTTTTTCGTAACGCTGCTGTTCTTCGCGTGCCAGTTCCTCCTCCGCCTGGAGTTGGCGTATGCCCAGCCGCAGATGCTTGACCTGGTCCTCCCTGCCGGTCAGGCCCAAGGTGAAGCCGATCTGCAACAATATTTCTTTTTCCGCGTCTTTCATGGATGTTTTCTTCCACCCTCCGATTACCGCCGATTGCCACACCTCTTTGACGGAATGTCCCGACATGACGGCGAGCCCGGCCGCCATCTCCCGGAATATGCCGGCCAGCGGTTCCGCTGTCTGGCGCGCGATGATGTCCAACGCATCCGGCAAATGGGTAAATCCGTAAGAGATCTCCGTCTCCAGGCGCTGCAACGCCTGGATCAGCCGGCGGATTTGTTGGGGACGGCGGGACAATTGCTGCGCCTGAAAAAATCCGAATAGTGTGCCGGACAACAATATGCACAAGGCACCGGCGAGCTTCAGCACGGGGGTTCCCCCCCGGCCGGCACGGCGCAAAGATCCGCGGTGAGGCGCCTTCCCATCCCGTCATAAACCGCTTCGAGCGTTCCGGCCCCAAACTTTCCGCCAAGCACGACATAGCGCGAAAATATTCGCTCGCGGATCAATTCCCGCAAAATCGGCCGTCTGCTTAGATCTTCCAGACCTGTGCCGTGGGCGGTGGCAATGAGGCGCACGCCGGCGTGCAGCGCCTCGCGGATCGCTTCGGCATCTTCCGGACGCCCGATCTCGTCGGCAACGATGACTTCCGGAGACAGGGAACGCACCATCATCATCATCCCTTCCGCCTTCGGGCATCCGTCAAGCACGTCCGTGCGCGGACCCAGGTCAAAACGGGGAACCCCTTTGATACAGGCGGCGATCTCCGAGCGCTCGTCAACGATGCCGACTTTGCGTCCGGCCATCCTTCCGCCTGACGACAACTGCAAATCGCCGTAACTGATGAGCCGGGCCAAGTCCCTGACCAGCGTCGTCTTGCCCTGTTGCGGCGGCGACACGATGAGCGTGTGATGAAGTTGCAAGGAAGGCAAATCCAGCAGATAAGGCAGCACCGCATCGCCTGCGCCGCGCACCTCGCGGGCTATGCGGACATTAAAACCGCTGATCTCCTTGAATATCTTCACCTTCCCGTTTTCAACCGCAGTCCGCCCGGCCAGGCCGATCCGATGCCCGCCTTGTACGGTAATATACCCGCTGCGCATTTGCTCCTCGAAGCTGTATACCGAGTGGTCCGTCAGCAGTTCCAGCAATTTCACGCAGTCTTCCCTGGTCGGGCGATAGGCCAAAGACGGCTGAACGACCGGCCGGCCTTGTCCGGTCAGGAAGCGGTATGCTCCCCGGTAAACGACTTCCAAAGGGCGATTCTCGCGAATGCGAATCTCTTCCAGCTTTGCGTCGATTTCGTCCGGTAGATTCCGCAAAATGCGCTGCAGGGAAAAAGGCAGAATCATAAGAACGGAATCTTCCATCATATCTCCTCCCCGGAATCTGCCGTGTGTGAATGGGCGGCGACGGATTTCAAAGGGACGCGCACCTTTGTCCAGCCCGTTTGCATCATATGTATGCTTGGCCTTGTCAAATATGACAGATTCTCATTTTTTCAAAATGCCGATAAAGATCAAACCGACTCCTGCCAAAATCCATAACATCTTGCTGAAAGACAGTTTGTCCGCGAGTCCCGCCAATCCGAGAGTCGTGGTAGCAAGAAGCACGAAGGGGCCGACGACGGCGAGGCCGCTGTTGACCAGGAGCGCTTTATCAATCTGGTTCAAACGCAGCATAATCAATGCGGCGGCGATTTCCAGACATCCGGAAATGACGCGAATGGCGGCCATACTCATCACAATGTTGTTCAGCAATGATCATCCCTCCCTGAACATTTCGATCTCCCCGTTATAAAAAGAGTTTTCCTTTCTCTAAATCTATGCAAGCCCGTCCCTTTTTAGGTCAGCAACTTCTTTATGGGCACCGTCCCGGACCGGCCTGCATATCATAGGAGGAAAACGGATCTAACGTTATGAATTCGTCCGATGACATTCCGCATTGTGAGGAGATGGACAATGAATACGATTTCTGAACATCATTGGCATCACAGGCTGGCCGACCCTTCGGGACGCAGGCGAGCCAAACCGCGTGCCAGCGGGCTGACGATGGTAATCGACAAAGGGTTGGGGATGCACGCTTTTGAGGATTTGCTTGAAACGGCGGGGGAACATATCGACATGGTGAAAATCGGGTTCGGCACTTCCCCGCTGTATCCCCGGGATTTGTTGCGGGCCAAAATTGTACGGGCGAAAGAAAACGGCATTTGCATTTATCCCGGAGGGACGTTCCTGGAAGTCGCCATCGTCCAGGGGGCCGTTGACGAATATTTCTCCATGGTATCGGATCTGGGCTTCAACGGCATCGAAGTCTCGGACGGGACGATCCCCATGGACCGCCGTTTGCGCAGCCGGTTGATAGAAAGGGGCATCGGGGAAGGAAAGACCGTCGTGACCGAATATGGAAAAAAAAGCTGGAATTCCGCCATTGAGCTCGCCGAATTTCTCGAAACCGTGGAACGCGACGTCGAATGCGGAGCGAGTCTGGTCATTGTGGAAGGCAGGGAATCGGGAGCGGGAGTCGGAATCTACGATGAGCACGGGCAGTGCCGGGACGGACAAATCCGGCTGATGCTGGAACATGTGCGCGACCGGCACCGGATCATGTGGGAAGCGCCGCAAAAACAACAGCAAGTGCATTTGATGAAGATGCTCGGAGCCGATATCAATATCGGCAATGTCGCTTGCCAGGACGTTTTGTCATTGGAAGCGTTGCGGCGGGGGTTGCGTTCGGACACGTTCTTTTTGGGAACGGACGAAGGCGGGGCCGACCATTCAAGGAGGGAATAACGTGCATATCGATGTGATTCCCTGCGTCAACGAAGCGAGAACCGAAATATGGGGAGGCAAAACGGTACTGGTGATCGATGTGCTGCGCGCGACGACTTGCATCGTCACCGCTCTGGAAAACGGGGCCGCCTCCGTGTACCCGGCGGATACCGTCGCTTCCGCGAGAAACGGCAAACGAAGCGGCGATCTGTTGGGCGGGGAACGGTATGGCAAACGGATCCAGGGTTTCGACCTGGGCAATTCTCCCTTGGAATACACGCCGCAGATCGTATCGGGCCGCAGAGTGATTCTGACGACCACGAACGGGACCCGGGCCGTCCGGAAAGCGCGGAAAGCCGCTTGGGTCATCGCCGCCTGCTTGCGCAACGCGCGGGCCGCGGCGAACGCCGCTTACGGACAAAAGCGGGACATTGTCATTCTGTGCGCGGGCGTTCAGGATACTTTTTCCTTTGAAGACGGACTGTGCGCCGGGATGATCATTGAAGAAATATTCCAGAGGAAAAAAACGGAAGACGAGGTATATCTGAACGATTTTGCTCTGGCCATGCACAGCTTATACCTGTTTCACCGGCACAGGCTGGAAGAGGCGATCAACGGGTGCAGCGGCGGAAGAAAATTGAAAAAAATGGGGTTCGGGGAAGATGTCCGGTTTTGCGCGGAGCCTAACGTATCCGGAGTCGTTCCTGTCCTTCATCAGGGCGAAATGATCGTTTATACGGATCATTTCAGGGAATCCGGACCTTAAGTTCCGTGTTCTAAAAACAGCTTGCCCTCATAAACTGTATTGTGAAACAAATACGGTTGTATAAGGACAGGAGTTTTCCGATGAACGGTGATTTTTTGCTGCTCTTCCTGATCGTGATCGGACTGTTGGGCCGTTCCCATATTATTACGACCGCAGCCTGCATATTGCTCGTGTTCAAACTGATCAACCTCGACCGTTATTTGCCGACCATCGAGAGAAGAGGTCTGGAATTGGGCCTGCTTTTTTTAACGATGGGCGTACTCGTGCCGTTCGCCACGGAAAAGATCACTTACAAGCACATGCTCTCCGTATTCACGAGTTGGCCCGGGATCATCGCGCTGGTGGGCGGTGCGGCGGCCACATACATGAACGGAAAAGGACTTGAACTGTTAAAAATAGACCCACAACTGATTGTGGGTCTTGTCATCGGGTCGATCTTCGGCATCATTTTTCTCCGCGGAATCCCTGTCGGCCCGTTGATGGCCGCGGGCATTACCGCCTTTCTGCTGAAATTGTTCGGGTTCTTGTTCTCCAGGTGGTAGCGGTTATGCCCTGGAAATGTATTTGCCGTCCCGCGTATCGATGAGCAGCACGTCCCCTTCGTTGATAAACAGGGGAACTTGCACGTTCAGGCCGGTTTCCAGCTTCGCGTTTTTCGTCGCGCCTGTCGCCGTATTCCCTTTGACGCCCGGCTCGGTTTCGACGACTTTGAGTTCAATGCTGTTGGGCAGGTTGATCCCGAGAATTTCGCCCTGGTAACTCACGACGTTCACAATCGCGTTCTCCTTCAGAAATTTCAGCTCCCACTCCAGCTGCGAAGCGGGAATCGTGATCTGGTCATAAGTTTCCGTGTCCATGAACGTATGTTCATTCCCGCTCGCATACAAATATTGCATCTCGCGGTGTTCCACATGGGCCCTGCCCACGTTTTCGCCGGCGCGGAACGTACGTTCCACAATATTGCCGTTGCGCAAATTTTTTAATTTGCTGCGGACAAAGGCGGCTCCTTTTCCCGGTTTCACATGCTGAAAGTCCAGAACGGTAAAAATATCGCCATCCACTTCGATGGTCATGCCGGTTTTAAAGTCGTTAACTGAAATCATAATAAGGTTCCCTCCTAATCAATAATCAACAGTCGCTTCGTCGAATGGGTCAGAATATGAACGCCGTCTCCCGTAATGACCACATCATCCTCAATGCGTACGCCTCCAAAACCGGGAATGTAAATCCCCGGCTCCACCGTCACGACCATTCCGGGTTCAAGAACCGTTTCGCTTTGCAACGATAACCGCGGAGATTCGTGAATTTCCATTCCCAGACCGTGCCCGGTCCCATGCCCGAATTGCGCCGCGTACCCGTATTTCGCGATAATGTCGCGCGCCAGCGCGTCGCCTTCCTTGCCGGTCATGCCCGGTTGTAAACGGGAAAGAGCGTGCATCTGCGCTTCCAGCACAATTTCGTAAATTTCCTTTTGTTTGGCTGAAGCTTTGCCGAGCACGACGGTTCGTGTCAAGTCGGAGCAATATCCCCGGAAGTAAGCCCCGAAATCCAACGTCACAAAATCGCCGGGCTGCAGGATCCGGTCGCCCGCCACCCCGTGAGGCAAGGCCGAACGTTCGCCGGAAGCGACGATCGTATCGAACGACGGGCCGCTGGCTCCGTTACGGCGCATGAACGCCTCCAGTTCAAAGGCGATGTCCGCTTCCCTCACTCCGGGCTTCAGTTTGTCCAATACGGCCCGGAAAGCCGCATCGGCCAAATTGGCGGCTTCCTGCATGATGCGCAGTTCCTCGTCATCTTTCAACGCGCGCAATCGTTCGACCAACTTACCGGCCGGCTCCAGCCGAATGCCGTCGAGTTCTTTGGAATAGTCGAGGTAATCGCCGTAAGTCACATCGTTCTCTTCAAATCCGAGACGTTGCACGCCGCTCCGCTTCAGCCACTCTTTGACCGTTTCCATCGGTTTGGGGGCGTGAAGCACCACTTCATATTCCTTCGCTTGCGAGGCCGCCTGTTCCATATAGCGAAAATCGGTGAACAGCGCCGCTTTATCCGCGGTTACGAGCACATAACCCGATGTTCCGGTAAAACCGGTCATATATCGCCGATTGGTTGAATTCGTGATCAGGAAGGCTTCCAGATTTTGTTTCTCCATCTCCCGCCTTAATTTTTCCAACCGGGCTTTATGCATTCATCATTCACCCTTCCTGTGTGAGATGCCTGTGCAAGGCAAGCAGCCCCAACTCATAGCCGTAACTTCCAAAGCCGGCGATTTGCCCGACGACAACCGGCGCGGTTACCGATGTGTGCCGGAACTCCTCACGTTTATGTATATTGGACAAATGAATCTCCACCGCAGGCAAATTTACGGCGCTTAACGCATCCCGGAGAGCGTAACTGTAATGCGTAAGGGCTCCCGGATTGATCAAAATGCCGTCTTTTGTGCCGTAAGCCTGATGAATCCGGTCGATGATCGCTCCCTCGTGATTCGATTGAAACACTTCCAGCTCGATATCCAGTTGTTCCGCCAAAGTCCGCAAGTTCCGCTCAATGGCTTCCAGCGTGACGCGGCCATACACGCCGGGTTCGCGGATTCCCAGCATATTCAGGTTGGGTCCGTGGATGACCAGCACTTTCTTCATTATTTTTGCTCCCGTATTCCGATTTTTCCTAAGCGTCCGCCTGTTAACGTAAGACATTTTACCATAAGTCGGGCGTTACGCAAAGCTTAAAAAACGCCGGATCAGGGGCACGCCGGAGCCGCCCGCCGCAACCGCAACCAAAACAAGTGGCAAACCGGACGGCAATTCGTTACAATAAATAATAACAAACGGGCAACATGTAAAATAGGAAGCTTGCTTTCAAAACCAGACATCGAAGAAGGTGAAGCGTATGTCATCGAAAACTCCCGTGTATGGAGGCCAGGCTGTCATCGAAGGCGTGATGTTTGCCGGACAGACCGTCCATGTGACCGCCGTGCGCAATAAAAATGACGAAATCCGTTTTTTCGAGGTCCCGAAAAAAGAGATCAAATGGTTGACCATTCTGAAAAAAATTCCGTTCATCCGGGGAATCGCCGCCATTATTGAAGCGAGTGCCAAAGGAGCCCAGCACCTTAATTTCTCCGCCGAAGTATATGCCGAGGATGAAGAAGAAAAAAGCGGGACTGAAACTAAAGGGTCCTTCTTCTCCAATATTTCCGTCATTTTGGGAGCGGCGGTGATCGGCGTTCTTTCTTTTCTTTTCGGCAAGTTTGTGTTTACCCTGGTTCCGGCCGCGATTGAGCAGCTGTTGTTCCAGCATTGGTTTGACAGTCAAGTTTTGCACAATTTCATCGAGGGCGTTATTAAAATGATTTTGCTCGTCGGTTACATTTATGCCATCTCTTTTACACCGATGGTAAAACGATTGTTCCAGTACCACGGCGCCGAACATAAAGTGATCAGCGCCTTTGAAGCCGGTGTGGAGCTGACCGTAAGCAATGTGCAAAAATTCAGCACCCTGCATTACCGTTGCGGCAGCAGTTTCATCGTTTTTACGGTCATCGTCGGCGTTGTCGTATATTCTTTTTTCACTTACGATAACCTGTGGGACCGCCTGATCCAGCGCATTCTTTTTCTGCCGCTCGTTATCGGGATTTCGTACGAAGTTTTGCGTTTTACCAATTCGCTGCGTGACGTCCCGGTGCTCCGCTATCTCGGTTATCCCGGACTGTGGTTGCAAAAGTTGACGACCAAGGAACCTGACGACAAGCAAGTGGAAGTTTCCATCGCCTCGTTCAAGCGCATGAGGGAACTCGACAGCCGCGCCGGGCGTAATTCTTTGATCGTCTGAGGTGATCCGATGAAGAAACGTTTGCCGGTTGCCGCTTATATCCTGATCATCCTGTTTTCGGTCGGCCTGGTCTATTCTTTTTTCAAAAATCCGCTGACGATTCTCATTCCGGCCGTTGTATTCGGCATTATTTTCTTGTTGTACAAATATCCGCCAAAACGGTTTCAACGAAGCGGCGATTCATACAAATACAGGACCGCGTTGAAAAAACAGAAAGAAAAGCGGAAAAAAGCCGCTTCCTTGCGGGTTATCCGCGGAAATAAGGGAAAAAGCGGTCCGGATGAACCGCCCAAATACCATTAAGCTTGCTTCATGTGCCCTAACCGCTGGAAGTGTTTATATTGGTTCATGTAATGCTCAAGCGACCACCGGGCGAAAAAATGCGCGGCTGCCCGTTGTCCCGATTCGTACAACTCCAGGCTTTTTTTTCGGTCGATGCCGAATTCGGTCGTGCGGACGCCGACCGCAGGAATTTTTACGGTGCGGAAACGGTTGTGGGCATCGATATAACGTTCGTCGTGCGCTTCCATCATGGTTGAAAACAGCGCTTGAAACATGGTGAACGGACCGGTTATGCGATGCGGCCGGTTCTTATTTTTTCCCACCAATTGAAAGCCGATCGTCGGGCAAACCGGACGGGAAGTGTTGGAGTTTCCACTTTCGTCTTCGTCGAAAATCCACAAAGGAAAATTGCTTAGCAGCCCGCCGTCGACAATATAAATAAACTGGCTGGAAAAGGAACCGCCGTTCTTGCGGTCCGATGATTTGCGAAGGATGACCGGATCGAAAAAATACGGGAGGCTCGTAGACATGCGGACCGCTTTGGATACCGCGAAGCGCTTCGGGTCAATTCCGTACTGCGCAATATCGTCCGGCAGCACCAGCAATTTTCCCCGGGTGATGTCCGAAGCGATGATCCGCAATTGATTGGGGCGCAAATCTCCGAACGTGCTAATCCCTTTTTTCAATAAAACTTGTTTCACCCAGTATTCCAGCCGCTCGCCGGAATAAAGGCCTTTCTTTATTAACAGCCGTGCAGCCGGACCGACCACTCTGAATCGCATCAGCCATGATTTTTTCAAAAACGATACAAACGGGGTTTGCAAGATCATGTCCTTCATTTCTTCCGCCGAATATCCTGCTGCCAGAAACGCCGCAACGATCGCTCCCGATGACGTTCCGGCGACCTGGTGAAATTCGAAACCGCGCTGTTGAGCAACTTGTACCGCCCCAACCAGACCGATCGCCTTCACTCCACCTCCTTCGAACACCGCGTTAATTTTCATGTTTCCCCTCCTCCGCCATGGAAAAACGTTTCAATCTTATTTATGCGGGGGAGGTTTGTTTGTATGTGCGAAAATTCCCATAAAAAAATCCCTGAAAGGGATCATTTTCATCCTCATTTTTTATATCAATTATCCGTTTATTCGTTTTCTATCCGTTATCGTTTTCCAGTTCCGCCCGCAGTTTGTTTAACTCCTCCATCCTCTCGGGATTGCGGCGGAAATATTCCAGCAACGTTTCGATGCAGGTAATGGAATCCCAGCTTAAATGATGTTCAATCCCTTCAACATCTTTATATATATTTTCTTTGCTTACACCGATTAAGGAAAGAAAATCTTCCAATAACTGATGCCGGTCGACGAGCCGTTTCCCCATCTTCTTGCCTTTATTTGTCAATATAAGACCGCGGTATTTTTCATAGACCAAATAATTGTCCTTGTCTAGTTTTTGAATCATTTTGGTCACCGAAGACGGGTGTACCTCCAACCCTTCAGCAATGTCGGAGACACGGGCATAGCCTTTTTCGTCTATCAGTTTATATATTCTTTCCAAATAATCTTCCATACTCGGCGTTGCCATGCGCATTCCTCCCGACGTTCACAAGTTAAGCAGGGATCGGACGAACCAGCTACGGCTCATCTTCGTCTAGTATGATACACTTATTGACCGCCGGAAAGCAAGTGCCAGCGGCCTAACGTTACAAAACCCCCAAGCAAAGTGTAAATTTGCCACGATTGGGCTTCTGAACGGATCGCCATACTTAAAACAGATTTCATTAACCTTAACGTTTGCAAAAGACGACAATTTCCGGCAAAAGGTTATACGAACAAGGAGGATCGAACCCATGACAGCGAACTTGAAGGTCCCGCAGCGCAATACGCTACAATTTATGCCCGAACTTGTTTATTTTGAACCGGACGCTCTCTATTATCCGAAAGGAAAACAAATCCACGACTGGGCATTACAACACCATTTGCCCATCCGGATGACCACTTCCCATAACCGGATTACCAATCTTCCCGGAGAGACGGATTTGCAAAAGTACAAAATAGCCAAGCGGACACTCGTGGTGGGCGTCCGGAAAACGCTGAAATTCGACACGTCCAAACCTTCCGCAGAATACGCGATTCCGATTGCCACCGGCTGCATGGGACATTGCCATTACTGTTATCTGCAAACGACGCTGGGTGCCAAACCTTATGTCCGCGTATACGTCAACATCGAAGAAATATTGCAGGCCGCGCAAAAATACATTGACGAACGGGTCCCGGAAATCACCCGTTTTGAAGCCGCCTGCACATCGGATCCGGTCGGTCTGGAACATATTACCGGATCGCTGAAACAGTTGATTGAATATATGGGAGAGCAGCCATATGGGCGCCTGAGATTCGTGACGAAATACCATCATGTGGATTCGCTGCTCGACGCCCGCCATAACAAACATACGCGTTTTCGGTTCAGCGTGAACGCCCCATACGTGGTCCGCCATTTTGAACCTTCCACTTCGGCATTGGAAGAACGAATCGAAGCGGCGGGCAAAGTCGCCCGCGCCGGATACCCTCTCGGGTTTATTATCGCCCCGATCATATGGCACGACGGCTGGCAGGAAGGATATGCCGGATTGTTGAAACGACTGGCGGATGTACTGCCTCCCGAAGCCGCGGAAGATGTAACTTTCGAACTGATTCAGCACCGTTTCACGAAAACAGCCAAACGCGTCATCGAGCAGCGGTATCCCAAGACCAAACTGGAAATGGATGAAACGAAACGGAAATATAAATGGGGCCGTTGGGGGCAGGGAAAATACGTTTACCCCGACGAACAGGCCGCAACGCTGCGGGAATTTATTGCCCGGCGCATCCACCTCCATTTCCCGAAAGCCGTCATCGAATATTTCACTTAGAGCCTGGTTTGAACATCCATCTACTTGACTATGGCCCCGTTGGGGATATCTTCACTGACGGTGACCAGCGTCAAACGGTCGCCTTCGGAAGCGGCCAAAATCATGCCCTGGGATAATTCGCCGCGCAGCTTGGCCGGCTTCAAATTGGCGACACAAACGAGTTTGCGGCCAATTAATTGCTCCGGTGTATAATGGTTGGCGATGCCGGAGACGACCTGCCGCTGTTCCGTTCCGAGATCAAGCGTCAGTTTCAGCAATTTGTTTGCGTTTTTGACAGGCTCGGCATTGATGACCTGGGCGACGCGCAACTGCACCTTCGCGAAATCCTCGATGCCGATTTCCGCGGCTCCGGCATGTCCTTCATCCGCCTCGGCCTTTTGCCGTTTGTCACCGGGACCGCCCTGATGCGGCGATGCTGCTGGAGCCTTTGGACCGGCGGCGGCCGGTGAAGCGAGATTCATCGTGGAAGATATATATTCCACTTCCTGTTCCGCGTCGACCCGCGGAAAAATCGGATCGCCTTTCTTTACCGTCGTTCCCGCCGGCAACAGGCCGAATTCGCGGACGCTTTCCCATTCCGTCAACTTGCCCGGTTCCATGCCGAGCTGGCTCCAGATGCGCTTCGGAGTTTGCGTAAGAAAGGGCTGCAGGAGGACTCCGACGATCCGCAGCGATTCGGCCAAACTGTACAGCACCGATCCCAGGACCGCTCTCTTGGAATCGTCTTTCGCCAGATTCCACGGTTGCGTCTCGTCAATATATTTGTTGCTGCGGCGGATGAGATTCCAAATGGCGCTTAACGCAATGGAAAATTCCATCTTTTCCATCGCCTCTTCGACATGATCGACGGTCGTTTGGACCGTCTCCCGCAGGCTGGCATCAAAGGGTGTGGCATCCCGGATGAAGGGCTGGATTTCGCCCCCGAAATATCTGTCGATCATAGCCACCGTACGGTTAAGCAGGTTGCCCAGGTCGTTGGCCAGATCGTAATTCAGCCGTTCAACGAAACTTTCGGGAGTGAAACTTCCGTCCGCCCCGAACGGCACTTCGCGAAGCAAATAATAGCGCACCGCGTCCAGCCCGTAACGGTCGATGAGTTTGACCGGGTCCACGACGTTGCCGACGGATTTGGACATTTTGCTGCCTTTCATGAGCAGCCAGCCGTGCCCGAAAACTTTTTTCGGCAACGGCAAACCTAACGCCATCAACATGATCGGCCAGTAGATCGTATGGAAACGGACGATTTCCTTGCCGACCAAATGTACGTCCGCCGGCCAATATTTCCGGAATTTGCCGTCGTTATCCGATCCGTATCCGAGAGCGGTGATGTAGTTGGACAACGCATCAATCCATACGTAGATCACATGCTTCGGATTGGAAGGAACTTTGATTCCCCATTGGAAAGTGGTGCGCGAAACAGCCAGATCTTCAAGCCCCGGTTTAATAAAATTGTTGATCATCTCGTTTTTGCGCGATTCCGGTTGAATGAATTCCGGATTTTCCTCATAAAATTTCAACAACCGGTCGGCGTACTTGCTCATCCGGAAAAAGTAGCATTCTTCCTTCACTTTTTCCACCGGTCTTCCGCAGTCGGGACAGTTGCCGTCGACCAGCTGGCGTTCCAATACGAACGATTCGCAAGGGGTACAATAAAGTCCCTCGTAAGTGTCCAAATAGATATCGCCCTGCGCCAGCAACTGTTCAAATATTTTGCCCACGGCAGCCTTGTGGCGTTCTTCGGTCGTCCGGATAAAATCGTCGTAGGAAACGTCAAGGCGCTGCCACAGCTCGCGGATGCCGCTTACGATTTCGTCGACGAACGCTTGCGGCGCCACCCCTTTGTCCCGCGCTCTGCGCTCAATTTTTTGCCCGTGTTCATCCGTTCCCGTCAGGTACATCACATCGTACCCTTTTAACCGTTTGTAGCGGGCGATCGCATCGCCGGCCACCGTCGTATAAGCGTGCCCGATATGCAGCTTGTCGCTGGGATAATAAATCGGGCTGGTAATGTAAAACGTTTTTTTGTCTGTTGTCATGCCACTGCCAACCTCCCTGAAATCTTACATGTCGGAAAACGACAAAAAACTCCCGTCCTCTTGGGACGAGAGCCTTGCACTCACGTGGTACCACCCAGTTTCCCCCGCTTCTTGCGAAAGCAGAGCTCCGCCAGTCATGCGACTGTGCCCGATAACGCGGATCCGCGTCGCCTCCTTACGGTAACCCGCTCGAAAGCGAATCCTCCCGGACCATGTTCCATGGCTCCGCCGCGCCGGCTTTCACCTGTCCCGGCTCTCTGTGGCGGCGGGAACGGCCATGTACTCATCCGTTCACTGGAACGTTCATTCCTTTTCAATTAATGAAAATAATACCGAATGATTCCGTCCGGTGTCAAGTCGGGATAGCCCGACTTTCCGAACGAAGGCCGAAACGTCGCCGCCCGGCCTGTCAACCCCGGCTTCCTTTACGGGGAGGCACAGGATCGATCCCGCCGGGATGAAACGGATGGCATTTGCAAATCCTTTTCACGCTTAACCACGCGCCTTTGCCGACTCCATGCGTTTCAATGGCTTCCAGCGCATATTGCGAACAGCTCGGATAAAAACGGCAAGTCGGGGGCTTTAACGGCGATATCCATTTCCGGTAAAATTGTATCATCCATGTAAGGACCAGCTTCATGAGACGAAGTCCTCCTTGCAAGGCCGGCTTCGGACGGACAAAGCGCGACCGGTCCGCCCCGGCCGTAACGGTGTTCCGCATTCGCGTTGCATCATTCGCTTTCTTCATCATATCATGCAATAATAACAGACGGCAGTCAACCGGTCCGGAAAACGGAAAGCGACACCTTTTTGCGAATTGCCGAACGGAACCGGAAAGATTACAATGAATAAAACAAATTACCATGCGAGGAGAAAAGCAGATGTTCACATTAAAAACACCCGAAGAAATTCAGGCAATGCGGAAAGCGGGACAAATCGTCGCCGCGTGCCATAAAGAAATCGCCGGGATGATCCGCCCCGGAATCACGACGCTGGAAATTAACGATTATGTGGAAAAGCGGATTGCGGAACTCGGAGGCAGGCAGGTGATCAAAGGATACAGAGGTTTCCCGTTTGCGACTTGTGCTTCGGTCAACGATGTCGTCGCCCACGGTTTCCCCAATAACAAGCCGCTTGAGGACGGCGATATCGTCAAAATTGACATCGTCGCCGAATGTGACGGCTGGATCGGCGACTCGGCCTGGTGTTATGCGGTAGGCAACATATCCAAGGAAGCGCGGCGTTTAATGCAGGTGACCAAAGAATGTTTATATCTGGGGATCGAAAAAGCGGTTGTCGGCAACCGCATTGGGGATGTCATGCATGCGGTGCAATCCCATGCGGAGAAAAACGGGTTTTCTGTCGTCCGCGATCTCCTCGGTCACGGCATAGGCCGCTCCCTTCACGAAGAGCCGAATTTTGTCCATGTCGGAAAACCCGGCAAAGGTTTCCGGCTGCGGGAGGGGATGGTCATTACGATCGAACCGATGATCAATCAGGGCACTTTCGAGGTCACCGTGGATCTGGACAATTGGACGGTCCGTACGGCCGACGGAAAATGGTCGGCGCAATACGAACACACGATAGCGATCACCAAAGACGGGCCGGTCGTCTTGACCGAGCAAGACGGCGGTTGAAACCGCGCAGTACGCGTTGTGAACGGTGTGCGGGATAAAAAAGAAGCTCCCTTTCGACCGGGAGCTTCCGTCGCGTGATGCGGCGTTTTAGGATCGGGAACGGATTTCCTGCCTCATAAACCAGACGTAGCTGATGGCAAAGCACAACAACGTGGCCGCCACCAACCCGACGATTTGCGGCCAGACAAGCAGTACGCTCTGTCCTAACGGAAGCGGACTCGGAATCGCGCCGAGAGTTTGTTCCATCGTCAACGGACCGAGATTGCGCACGGACGGATCGAGCAGCGTGCCGGTCGCCTCGCTGAACAAATAGCTGGGAGACAAACGCATGAGAAACTGTATGAAACTCAGGTAACTGAGCTGTTCGCTCACGCTGGCGTATTGCGAAGGCGTGGTTGCGCCGGCGATCAGATTGACGATCATCGAATAAAAAACGCTGAAGAAAATCCAGACCGCGATGCTGGAGAGGGCGGAAGTGGCCGCCTGTCTGAGCCGGACTGAAAACAGGATCGACAGATTTAACCAAAATGCGACGTAGAAAATGCTGAGAATCAGGAAAAACAGCATCCGCCAGAACTCCTCGGGCGTCGGGGGAATCCCCATGAAGATGAGCCCGAGGCCCATCACCATAAATCCAAGGGCGAAGAACATCGTGCTGATGACGAGCAGCGCCGCCACAAACTTCGCGTTCAGCAGATAATCGCGATGAATCGGCTGCGACATGATTCTGCCGAGCGTGCCCTTGCTCCGTTCGGAATTGACCGCGTCAAATCCCATGCCGATCCCTAACAGCGGCCCCAAAAAACTGATAAATGTGGCGAACGACGGCAACGAATCGCTGGACAGGGTAAACAATTTCAGGAAGATGAAATCGGATTCCGCATCCGCGTTGGACGCCACTTCCCGAATGGTCGAAAGCGCGGCGTACAGGGAACCGATACAGGTCAGCATCATCAGCAGGAGCAAAATGATAAATCTCCAGCTCCGGACATGGTCGGACACTTCTTTTTGCACGATGACCCAGAAAGGATGGAGTACCGCATCGGACCGGCGCTCACCCTTGGACTTACCCTTTGACTTTATTTTTTCCAGCAAATCTTTGAACTTTGCGCTGATCTGCACGCACTTCCCTCCCCTCGAAGTAACGGTGATAAATTTCATCCAGCCCGTACTGTTTCCTGGTCATTTGAAGCAAAGAAGCCCCTTCTTCGATGACGGCGCGCGCGATGTCCGCGCCGACATCGTGACGGCAACCCACATGGACCCGGTTCGCGTTCACCTCGACGCTCTGCACGCCTTCGATTCCGCGTATTTTTTGAAGCAGCGCTTCCGATACCGGATCCGCTTCCAGTTCGATGGCAAACGGTTCGGCGGCAAACAGTTCCGCCGAGAGTCCGGCGATATCGCCCACCGCAAGCAATTGCCCGCTTACAAACAGTCCCACCCTGTCGCATATTTGTTGAATTTGATGAAGCTGGTGGGAAGAAAGAAGGACCGTCAGGCCTTCGTCCCGGCTTAATGTCTGAATGAGCTGCAAAAATTCGCGCACGCCCTCCGGGTCAATCCCCAACGTCGGTTCATCCAGAATGATGACTTCCGGCTGCTTGATTAGCACATCGGCCAATCCCAGCCGCTGCCTCATCCCTCTGGAATAAGCGCCCACTTTCTTGTCCACCGCATCGTTCAAACCGACCCGTTCGAGGAGACCCAGGGCCCTTTCCCGCGCTTCGTCGGCCGGCACCCGGTTCAGCCGGGCGGTATAGATTAAATTTTCCAGCCCGGTACGGTCCTCGTAAAATCCGACGTCGTCCGGCAAATATCCGACCCGCCTTTTTACCATCAAAGGCTGCCGTGTCGAATCGAGACCGCACACCCGGACCGTTCCCGATGTCGGTTCGGTTAAGCCGAGCAGCATAAGGATGGTCGTGGATTTGCCGGCGCCGTTCGGGCCGAGCAGGCCGAAAATTTCTCCCTTGTAAATCGAGAGGGTCAGGTTGTTGACCGCCTTGTGATCCTCGCCGTATATCTTGGTCAACTGCTTCACTTCGATGATGGCTTCTCGCACTTTTTACCGCCTCCCGTAGGTGCGGAACAAGTAATAGACGAACCCGATGACGGCCGCTACAATCAATATTCCCAACCAGCCCCACAGGACGGACGTTTTGACCGCAACGCGGAATTGGGCTTCGCTGGAAGCCTCCGGCGACCTGACGCTCATTCCGGTCACATAGTCACCGGCAATCGCTTTTTTGTCCGCTTTAATCGTCGCTTTGACCGTCGTGGACTGACCCGGTTCCAAACTGTTGATCTTTTTCGGTTCGAACGTCACTTCCCAATTCGGCGGCGGCGATGCATTCATCTCCAGGTCGGTAAGCCGCGCCGAACCGCTGTTTTTCACGACAAGATCCAGCGTCTTCGAATCGCCGGCCGTCACGCTCGTGCTGAGCAGACCGGATGGCGTGGTCAATTCCACTTTAAACGAACCGGTCACTACCGCCTCCAGTTCCAATTTGGCGGTCAGCGAACCGCTCGAAGCCGTAATGGGAATTTTATACGTTCCCGCGTTGACTTGGTTCGGGGGTACCGCCTCGACGGTAATCGATTTCGATGCTCCCGGATCGACGGCTACCGAAGTAACGTTGTTGCCGTCCGCCTTGAATCGGATGTCCCAACCGCGTTCGGCTTCACTCGTCAAGGCGTACGTCTGTTTTTCGGCCGTATTGTTTCTCAAACTGACGCTGTAAGAAAACGTGGAATCCGCATGACCTTCCATATTCGGCTGTTCGGTCGTCAGTTCCGTATTGTACGATCCTTGTTCCGTAACGTTCACCGTAAGCGGAAGCGTAGCCATGCCTTGCGCGGAAACGGTGAAGCTGTAGGTGCCCTTGTTGACTTGCAACGGGACGTCCAGTTGCAGCGTGACCGTCTGCTCCCCATTCGGTTTCACGGACAGTTGTTTAATATTCCAGCCCCCGGCCGTCAGCTTGTACTCCCACTCCGCCGGCAATCCTTGGACGTTCAGCAACGCGTTTTGCACGGAACCGGTATTGTTGATGATATCGATCGAATAATTCACGGTCTTCCCCGGAGTGACGTCGATATTTGTGTAGGGAGTGAACATCGTCACTTCCCCTTCCGCCCGCGCGGTTTCTTCACCTCCTGCGAAAAACCATCCCAACAAGGTCATGATGACGCATAACGCAATGAATGTTTTGTTCCTTTGAACCATATTGCCCCTCCTATATGTTTTTATGTTTTGATTGCGAAGCCGTTTCCGATTGTGCGCTTCTACCATTGTTACGTTCGAAGGGGACGGATGGATTTATTAAAATAACATAAATTTCAGCTTAAAATAAGATAAAAAATTTTTCCGGCCCTTATTCCCCGTGCAAAAATTTTGTAACATATATGTAACATATATTTTAGTTGCGGGATGAAAGATACGAAGAGGAGATGGGATCATGTCGTCCACCGGCGAACAGGATTGGCGCAGCTTGCTCGCTGAAATGCAAAGCGGATCATTGGCGGCTTTCGAACAATTGTATGAGCGTTTCGTTCCGCTGGTTTTTCATATCGCTTACAAAATAACCGGCGACCGCATGGAAGCGGAAGATGTGTGCCATGACGTTTTTCTGGAAATCTTTCATAAAGCGCACCAATACGATCCGATGCGCGGAAGCATGGAAGCGTGGCTTGCGGTACGGACGAAAAGCCGCGCTCTAGACCGGTTGCGCAGCAGGCAGCGGATCCGGTTGAAACCGATCGAAACGAAAACGTCTCCGGGCACGCCGCCGGCCAGTTCCGCGGAGGAACACGTTTTCGCCAGATTGCAGAGGGAGGCGCTTCGCAACGCTTTAAAAAAAATTCCCGACAAACAGCGAACGGCTTTGTACGGCATGTATTACGAGTCCAATACGCAGCGTGAACTGTCGCAAAAGCTGCGCCATCCTCTTGGGACAGTCAAATCTCTCATCCGGTACGGCTTAAACAGCCTTCGCAGGGAATTGAGCGCTTCGGGCTGGGCCGAACCGGCGGGAGGTGCGGGAAAGAATGAATCTTCCTGAATGCGGAATGGAAGAAATGAAAATCGTCGACCTGCTGCTGGGCCGTTTGCCTGCTTGGGAACAGCGCGCAGTAAAAGATCATACGCTTCGGTGCCCGCGATGCAGAAAACGGTTTGACGAATGGAACGAATGGCTTGGCGAAGACCGCGATATGCCGGCGGCAACAGAGGAAGCGGCGGACAAAACCCGGCTTGTCTCGCCGCGGCGGACCGTCAAGGACAAATTGCGCATTCATGTGCTCATGCGCAAGCTGCGGAACGGTTTCAAACCGCGTCCCGTCCTGGTTTCAGCGGTATTGGGAATGATTGTCCTTACATTATTCGGGTTATTCGGGCCTCTGGCCGCTTTGGAACGCCAGAATACTTCCAACATTTGGAATACCGACCGGGACATTTTGAACCAGATGAGCATTCAAATCCAGCCCGACACGGTGAAATATGATCTTGTCCCCTCCGCCATTGCCAGCCAGGCCCGCGGATTTGCGTGGGTCAACAAACAGGGGGGAGAAATGCTGATATTGATCGAAGGGCTTCACCCCATGGAAAACCGGGATTATCAGGTGTGGTTTATTTGGGATGCAAAACATTCCAACATTGGTTTGCTGCGCTGGAACAACGGCAAGGCGCATCTGCATTACCGCGGCCAGGAAGTAAGGAATGCCATCGATCTCGTTGTCAGTCTCGAACCGAAAGGCGGCAGCTGGTATCCCACCGGTCCGGACGCGGTGCGGGGAAATTTGCAGCCAGACTGGCCGGGCGGCGCAAAAGAATAAGGCCGGGGTACAAACCTTACACCCGGCAGCCGGGGCGGAAACCCGGCCCCGGCGCGATAAAACCGCCGGCCATGATGCGGATGAAGGCGACGGTTCCTTGGAAATGCATATTTTATTATTCCGGACCGGTTCCGGACTAGCCGATCACACGGCGGGCGGTCGTGTAATGCTTCGACCAATATCCTTTTTCCAAGTCGGAAATGGTGACGCCAGGTTTGCCGTAAGTGTGCAAAATTTTTCCGTTTCCGATGTAAATGGCGACATGGTGAACCGGCGAGTAGAAAAATACAAGATCGCCAGGCTTCAAATCGCTTCTTTTGACATATTTTCCGACCTTGGACTGCGCTTTGGAAGTCCTCGGCAAATCGATTCCGGCTTTCCGGTAGAGATACTGGGTAAAGGAGGAACAGTCAAAGGATTTGGTGTTCCCCGTCTTCGCTCCGAATTTGTACGGTGTTCCCATATACGATTTGCCCATTCGGATGATACTGTCAGCGACTGCCGCGGACGACTTCGTTTGCGCCGCGGCTTGCGCCTGTTGGGGGATAGCCGCGACACCGGTCAACGCAATGCTCAGACTAAGTCCCACACTCAGCAAAAACTTAACGGATTGCTTTGTCAGGTTCATAAGGCATACTCCTCTTTACAGACGTTGATTCGTCTAGACATCGATTTGTGGGTGATCACCTAGAACCCAGTATACCAGACGCAAATTTTCCATTAAGTTACCAGAAATGATTTTGTGCGGATCCCGTCTGAACTGAAGTGAAATCATTAGAATATGATGAGAATTTCATGTAAAATTTTTATTGACAAACCGCCGCCGATATGATAAAGCGCTTCCAACCTTTTTGCTCCGGCATCAGTTTAAAAAACGCCGGAAATAAACTTCGTCATCATACACTAGAATTGACGGATAAAATCCAGCGTGGCCGCCCTGATCTCTTCCAGGGAAGGTTCGATCGGATTGCCGCTTGATTGACGGTAACTGTGATCGGCGTGCAGCACCGGGATATAGCGGATATCGGCGCCAAGGGCCTTGCCCGCTTCGTAAAAATCGGCGGACTGCGTACAAGGAACGACGAGGTCGTCCGTACCGTGAAACAATAACATCGGCGGCGCCTTGGGGCTGAGGTAGGTGATGGGGCTTAACTCCGCCAACGTTTCGTTCCATTGTTCCGTCCCCCATCCCGGAGGCCGCCGCGCCTGGTCGCCCATCTTCGTCAAATTGGTTACCCCGTACCATGATACAATGGCCCGGACCTTCGCGCGATAGCCAAAGAGCTGCGGATCTCCGGGAAACATGGCCGCATCGGTCAAACCGGCCATCAGGGCCAAATGGGCGCCAGCCGATGTTCCGCCGACGATTACGCGATCCATATCCAATTGATACGTCCCGCTATGCTTGGCGAACCATCGCAACGCATCTTTGCAGTCGGTGACCGGAGCATGGACATTGGCGGCATTACGCCCCACCAGCAGGCGGTAATTAATGCTGGCCGCGGCAAATCCGCAAGCGGTTAATTGCTCAAAAATATACCCCCAGGTCGAAGGACGCAGATTTTCCCGCTTGTCCCCTTCCTTCCATCCTCCGCCATGAATAAAAACAAACAACGGATGCTTCTCGTATGTCCGTTCCTTCGGCATGTAAATATCCAATTGAACGGGCTCTTCATCAGCGACTTTATAGATAACGTCCTTATACGTGATTGCAGGGCACACCGTCCATCCCTCCAACTCTTCGGGTCAGGTTGTGAACATAGCTCTATTTTACCTTTTTGGACATCGACGGATAAAGCACTTTTCCAAATGCCCCCTCATAATATGTATGGAGCCAATCTATATGGAATATGCGGAGCTAATATTATGGAGCGAGACAGGACATACGAGACCCATATGATGACGGACTGAAGGGAGGGGTAACTTTGGTCTGCCCGACATGGACATATTTCCCGGTGGATGCGAAAGCTTTCGCCAGTTTGAAAAAGGAGGCGCTCAAACAAGGATTTACGATTCCCGACAAGCCGAATGGCGTGTTCCGGCTCCTCGTCGCCGGGATGCATCTGGAATTTGCCTTTAATTGGAATCATGCGAATAAAACGTTGCGTTTGACCTGCACAAAAAAACCGTTTATCGTAAGTTGTGCGACGATCAAAAATTATGCCGACAAAATCATAACGGGCAGCACGCGCGCAAAAGCAATCTGAAACGCGCAAAGGCAATCCGAATCAAAAAGAATCCGGCCATCAGGCGACCGGATTCTTTTTTACGGTCCGTTTTCATCCGGTTTTTTCCGATTTTTCATCCGGTTTTTCATTCGGTTCTTCATCTGATTTTTCATTCGGTTCTTCATCCGGTTCTTCGTCCCAATATGCCGAAATGCCTTCCAACATGTAACCTTCGGATAATCTCCCTCCGTATGGAGCCAAAATCTGGTCGGTTAAACCGATCAATTGATGTTTATTGCCAAACAAATATAACTCGTCAAGAGCTGCCACCCACCGGTCGCACAAAGATTCGTCATAAGACCGCAATGACCGGATCAACCACTTGCCGTCCCCGATCCATTGACGGGCTGCCCGCAAAACAAACGTCGGAACCAGTAAAGACAGTTTCCCGGCGATATACAGCACTTCCTCCCGCGAACCGGAATCGGCCAAATCATCCAGACATTCGGTAATCTCGTAACGGATCTTCTCCATATCCTCCGGGTTCCACGGCAAAGGACCCTGCTCCAGATCCATCCTTGCTTCCTCAATTATGTCGGCGGCCGAACCATCGTCGCGCAAGATGCGGCCCAGCACAAACATGCGTTGCAGGGACGGGATGGCGGAATTATAGCTTTCCGCAAACAAATCTTTATATGAAGAATGGGTAAGTACAAACGCCTCGATCAACCAGCCGTATTCATAATATGTCCTCCGGAACGGAATGCTCTGGGTATTGTCGATCACTACGAGATCCAGATCGGATGAAGCGGCCGCCCCTCCTTGAACTACGCTACCTGCCAAAACGACTATCGACGCGTTGGGAAAATACCGGTCGATAAAAAGCTCCGCCGCCTCTATCGGCTCCCGTTTCATACATCCGCACTCCTTGTTCTTCATGATTCATTTCAACCAAAGCAAGGCGCAATACCGTAATACAACAAGTGCCATCTGCCCAAAGGCAGATGGCACAAAGCATGGAAAGCCGGTTCCTTTAGATCCCAAAACCCCATGCACGAGATACAATAACGAGCAGAATGAACAAAACCAGAATAACGCCAACCGAAGTGAAGCCTCCTCCGAATCCTCCAACTACACTCATTCTCTAACACCCCTTCCTTTCTCGAATGAAACTACAATGCATCTTATGTCATACTTAAAAATATGCTTGGGTGTCTGCACCATTTTTGAAGGGACACGGGAGGAAAATGGGGCAAGGGTTCATCGGTCACCGTGAAACGGGAGCATGAAATGGGTTGAGCCTTCCGAAAAAACTGAGCGACAAATGTTCCGACAACATTTTTAACATTTCGACTCCGGCTATGCTGTTGCCCTTTTTGTCGATCGCCGGCCCGAAGACCCCGATGCCCATCTTGCCTGGGACAACCGCCACAATCCCGCCGCTGACTCCGCTTTTGGCAGGAATGCCGACGCGAATGGCAAACTCTCCGGAACCGTTGTACATTCCCGACGTTTGCATGATGGCCAGAACAATCCGGACATGAGCCGGAGAAACGGAAACTTCGCCGCATTCGTTCCCGCCGTGGCCGGCCAGGAAGCATCCGATTTTTGCCAAATCCATACAAGTCACATTGATGGAACTCAATTGGAAATACAAATCCAGCGCTTCTTCCACATCGCTTTCGATCACTCCGGTGCTTTTCATAAAATAGGCCAGCGCCCGGTTACGGTCCCCCGTTTTTTTCTCGGACCAATACACTTCTTTGTTTAAAGATAAACTAGGATTGCCGGTAACCGATTGAAGGAAGCGGAGTACTTTGGAAAACCGTTCTTCGACGTTCCTGCCCCGAATTAATGAGGCAACGACGATCGCTCCGGCATTGATCATCGGATTCAACGGCCTGTTGTCTTCGTTCGTTTCCAACCGTTTTATCGAATTGAACACATCGGCTGACGGTTCCATGCCCACTTTGCGGAAAACCGCCTCTTCTCCCCAATCTTCCAACGCGACAAGCAAACTGATGATTTTGGAAATGCTCTGAAGTGTAAACACGGTGCGGCAGTCTCCCGCGGATACTGCGTGGCCTCCGCAGGAAAGCACGGAAATGCCCAAAAGATGCTTGTTTATTTTCCCCAATTCGGGTATGTAATCCGCCACTTGCCCATAGTCCGTGTATGGACGGCATCGCCGGACAATATCTTCAAGATAACCGGATGTAATGTCAAACATGCTGATCACCGCAAATCGGAATCAAAGTTTGTCCGCCCCACGGTTTCCGCTAAAGCCAGCCGGCGCCTTCTCCCGCCCCGGATCGACAGGTAAGTTCGTTCATCTCGGCGCGGTTGAGGCCTGCCATTTCTGTTTTCAGACAGGGGGGACTTTTTTAGATTTCCCGCAACCGGAACAAACCATTCCTTCCGGTTAAGCTTTAGCTGGAACTTAACCTTTAGCTGTAAACTTAACCTTTAGCTGTGACCTTAAGCTTTGCTGTGACCTCGAGCTTTGCTGTGACCTTACGCGAAGCAAAAAACCCCCCGCCGCTTTCAAGATGAAGCTTCAGGAGGTTGATTGGCCGGTCCGGTTTCTTTGGACAATAAGCAATTCGGACAATAACCGAATATTTCGAACCGATGATCCATAATCTGAAATTGGGGCGGTATTCCCGTTACTTGTTTCATCGGACAAAATTCAAAAGTGTAAGTTTTTTCGCAGCCCATGCAAATCAAATGATGATGATGGCGGGTATGGCAGCGGGCACGGAATTTCAAACCGTCGGACAAATAAAACTGCTCCAGCACGCCCATTTCGCACAGCAGCCTGAGGTTGCGGTACACCGTATCGAAGCTGACCCCGGGATATTTGATTTTCATATGTTCATACACGTCTTTCGGCGACAAGTAACCTTCCGCCTGTGCGAACAAAGACGCCAGCCTTTTGCGCTGTTCCGTAATTCTCCAACCTTTATTCGCCATTGAGTTGAGTATTTCCCGCAAAGTATCGTTATGGTCGTGTTTGCTCACTTGAAAAGTCTCCTCGGCATAAAAGTTGTTATGTTCATGATGCACCAAAAAGACCGGCGGAGTCAACCTTCACAAAATAAAAGTCTTGACTTTAATCGGAATCATTACTATTATTAATGAGTAATTATTACGATTAACTATTAATGGGTAATTATGCGATTAACAGCCGGAGGGAAATGGTCATCATGAAACCAACCACTCACGTTTCGATCCGTTTGTCTTTCGTAAGCTTCTGGATCCTTTTTCTCATTTTCTTAACAGGATGCGGAACAAATCCGGCGCCCGGAGCAAACATGAATCAGGAGCAAGAATCGAATGCGGCAATAAGTGAACAGGCTTTATCCAAAATCCGCATTGTCGCGGCGGAAGAGTTTTACGGCGAAGCGGCCCGTGCCGTGGGCGGAGAAAACGTCGAAGTCATTTCGGTTCTGAAGGGTTCCAATATCGACCCTCATCACTTTGAACCGACTCCCGATATCTCCAGACAAATCCATGAGGCAAACGTGATCATTTACAACGGTCTCGGATATGACGATTGGATGGAAAACCTGATCGGCGCCTCGGACAAATCCAAAGAAGTGATCGTCGTGGGAAAAGACGTGGCCGAAAAACAAGAAGGCGACAATGAACATGTATGGTACGATCCGGCCACGATGCCGAAACTGGTTTCCGTTCTGGCCGATCTGTTTTCCCGGATGGATCCCGCCAATGAAGACAGTTATCGGCAAGGCGCACGGGAGTATCTGGAATCCTTGGCCCCATTGAACGAACTCGTCGCCCGGTTAAAACAGGCCGAACCGGTAACCGTCGCGGTATCGGAGCCAGTCTTTGATTATATGTTGAATGCGTTGAATTATACGGTTAACAACGAAATGTTCGCCAAAGCGATCGAAGAAGAAACCGACCCGTCTCCCGCCGATTTGGCCCGGTTGACCGATGACATAAAAAACAGACGGATTCGTTTCTTCGTCCATAATGTTCAAACGGAAAGCCCCATCGTACAAAACATGGTGAATTTGGCGAAAGCCCATCAAATTCCGGTGATCGAAGTATCGGAAACCGCTCCGCAAGGCAAATCTTATATTGAATGGATGACGGAACAGTTGGGCCAAATGGACCGTTTGGCCGCACCATAAAGACGAGGCGCGGCCCAACAGGGAATCCATGAAAAACGAATCCGACATCATGGAAGATTACTGCAAGATCAGATTTTCGCAAACCGAAAGATCATACTATCACAAACCGGAAGATCAGACTATCGCAAACCGGAAGATCAACCGAAAAGGATCCAAAAACGGGTTGAAGCTGCTGATAGAAGACACAGAAAGGATATATCAGATGAACGCGCGAATATTTCTGGATAACGTTAGTGTCTATCGGGAAGGACGGACATTGTTTCAAAAACTTTCGCTTACAGTCAATCCCGGGGAATTTTTAGGGATTATCGGGCCAAACGGCGCCGGCAAGACCACGTTGTTCCATGTCATCCTGGGACTCATGCAACCTCAGGAGGGAACCGTGCGCATTACATACGAAAACGGACGGCCTGTCCGTCCCGAAATGATCGGTTATGTTCCCCAATCCCGACTTATCGATCCGGAAACGCCCATTCAAGTGCTTGACTTTGTTTCTTTCGGACTGCCGCAAAAATATCGCCCGTGGTTGACCCGCAAGGACAAAGCGGCTGTGCGCGAAGTGCTGGAATGGACCGGAACGGCCCATCTGGCCCATCAGGCGATCGGAAAGTTGTCCGGGGGAGAAAAACAGCGCGTTTTCCTGGCCCAAGCGTTGGTCCGCAACCCGAAAATATTATTATTGGACGAACCGACATCGAATTTGGATCCTGGCGCGCAAGATCACGTGGCGGCTATCGTCAACAAGGTTTGCCGGCAAAAGCGGGTCAGTGTGCTTTTTATCAGCCATGATATCAATTTGGTTTCCCAATACGCCGACCGCATTTTGTTTTTGGCGCAAGGACATTATGTGGTCGGTACGGTACAGGAAGTGATCCGTTCGGATGTCCTGACCCGATTATACGGAACACCGGTTGAAGTCAACAAAACCGGCTCCGGAACGCCTGTTACCATACCGTCGGGCTAAATTCTGCATACGGCGTATTGGGTGCATTGTCATCAGATCTTTATTCGGATGAACTTTAATCTGATAAACTTTATTCGGTGAACCTTATTCGGAACAAACACGCTTCGCGTTTGGGCTGTGTTGCGCTTTTCATAACGGGCCCACTGTAAAAACGGTTATGCGACTCTAGGAGGACTTATCTTGTTTCAATATACGTTTATGCAAAACGCTTATCTGGCCGGAACGATTGTGGCAATCATGTGCGGATTGATCGGCGTGTTCGTTATTGCCCGAGGGTTATCGTTCATTGCCCATACGTTGTCGCACATCGGTTTTTCCGGCGCTGCCTTTGCTGTATGGATGGGTTGGAATCCAATCAGCGGCTTGCTGGTCTTTACGCTCGCCAGCGCACTGGCCATAGGCCGGCTGGGGGTTAAATTTTTTCGCCGCGATGCCTCGATCAGCGTTGTTTTAAGTTTGTTTCTCGGATTGGGTATCCTGTTTCTGTCTTTATCATCGAAGCAGGGCAATTTCGTATCCTCCATCCTGTTCGGCAGCGTGGTTGGGATTAGTCTGGAAAATGTGCTGCATATCATGATGTTATCTTGCATTGTTCTGACCGGCTTTACGTTTTTATACCGGATGCTGGTATTCGACTCTTTCGATCCGGCGGGCGCACAAGCGGCCGGACTCCCGGTCCGGTTCCTTTCCATCGCTTTTCTGCTCCTTTTGTCGGCCGCTGTGGCTGAAGCCGTGCAAATTGTTGGCGCTCTCCTGGTTTTTACGCTGCTGACCATTCCCGCTGCATCGGCACGCAACTTGACTCACTCCGTCTCCCGGATGCTTCTGTTGTCGGCCGGGTTTGCAGTCGCTGGCGTATGGCTGGGTCTGGCTCTAAGCTTTTATACGAATTGGCCCGTCAGTTTTTTCATTACTGTGCTGGAATCATCCATCTATTTTGTTTCGTTGGGCATTCAATGGCGTAAAGAGCGGTAAATGACCGTTCAACATTCCGGTAAGTGCCGCCTGGGAGGCGTACCGCCGACGTTCCGGGAATCGGTTTATTTTGATTTGCGGTAACTCCTCCTATCCTTGTTCCTCATATCCTTCTCCAACTCCTTTTAAGCATTATCCCATTCCTTCAGCATGATCCCATCTTTATCAGCGATTACATCTGTCACCATTATGTATTCTATCTTGTATCTTTTCCATTTTATCTTCTCTATTTTTTATCTTTCCCAAGGTGCTTTTTAATGAATCTTTGATTCGGAGGAATTATTTTTCATTTTTTGACCTTCAAATAGGAACATACATTCGCTATAATGATAGTAACAAACATTTGTTCGTGGTGGTCTCGTTGTTTCAAAACTTCCGTATTTTGAACGGGAAACAGGAACCGCAAGATGACCTTAAGCGCTTTCTTCTTCGTTTCGGAACGGAGGAAGCTTGCGCCCGGGCGCTGTTTGCGGCCCGCTGGCCTGACGGGTTCCGTTGTCCCCGCTGCGGCTTTTCCCGCGCTTACTTGATCGCTTCCCGCCGGCTTTTCCAGTGCGCCGCCTGCAAATACCAGGCTTCCCTCACTGCGGGAACGGTTTTGGAAAATACACGGACCCGCCTGTCCAAATGGTTCCTTGCCT
>Ga0207865_100370_pt1 | contig 50629 bp, 49 predicted proteins | sample HigsolmetaAR204D_FD_184836 | JGI IMG/M metagenome (GOLD analysis project Ga0207865, IMG submission 184836) | Ionic liquid and high solid enriched microbial communities from the Joint BioEnergy Institute, USA - AR20-4-D (SPAdes) (version 2) ...
GCTGAAATCGACCCATGCGTTCGATTGCAATTCGGTAATATCGGCAACGGTTTGCGAATCGACTTCCGCTCCGCCGACCAGCGTTTTGACGTCGAATTGAGCCGGATCGTCGATGTTTGTCTCGATGGCGACGCTGATATCATTGCCGCGCACGCCGCCGTATTTGGCCGTCACGGTCAGATTATCTACTGTCGCTGTGGCTTTGACGCCGGTGTTCAACCGATACAACAGCAAGGTACGCGCCCGTTTCAGCGCTTCCCGGACCAACAACAACTGCGGCGCCGTGATCAGATAGCCAAGCGTGTCAAACGGATCTGTCCCGGCCTCGATAGAAATCACCTGCTTGGAAGGCCCCCATGAGAGTTCTAACGGCAAACTGACAATACCTCGCTCACCAAGGGCGCCAAGCGGCCTTGCTTCACTTTTGAAATGGATATACACGCCGGGGCGAACCTTATTTTGTACAGTCCAAGTTCCTCCAGCCATATTACTTCACCGCCTCTTGTTTAAAGTCATTGAGCATGTTTTGCACTTCCTCAAGCGTATAGCGCTTGTCATTTTCAAGAATTGCATTCAAAACGTCACACTCAATCCGAGAAAAATTTGCAGCCTTCAGAAACTGTCGCTTGGAAAAAGAAAAGGCCTTTGCGGGCGTTTCTTGTTTGCTATCGGGTTGTTTTTTGCTCACTTCACACCCTCCTTAAAGTTGAGCGTCTGCATGGCCGGCCCGTCCTGCTTCGGCGCCCAGACGTGGAAATGGTATTCGACGAAAAAATGCAAAACCCCGTCGACGATCTCAAACCGCATGCCGGTTCCGCGAACAGGTCGGCCGGCCGCCTGGATCCACTGCAACGCCTCCGTTAGCCTCTCGGCCATGTCATACATAGCGTCGTTATTGCCATCCGGCGCGAAGTAGCGGACGTCAAACGGATGATACCGATAAAACCGCCGGCCGAGTTCCTGTATGTGTCCGGATTCATGCAGCTTCACGAAAAAGCAGGGCGGTATCGGGTCCTGCCTGATTTCCTCACCGATAACCGGGATATCCGGAAACGCAGAATTCAGTGCGGTATGGACGGCGTTTCGAACATCGTTGATCGTCACCTGCAATCACATCACCCCTTTCTTCGGCATCCGACCGCTCGTGAGGTCATTGGGCAGGTCCATCATGTTTTTCCAAATGCCTCGGCAGCTCACGCTCGATCTCCCGCATGGAAATTGCTCGTCATGAACCGGCCTCCCGCCCGTCCGCCGGTGCGACGCCGCGAAATCGCGGCCCTTTGTCTTGCTTTTCAACAAACAAAAAAGCTTTGCTTTCGCGCAAGGCTTTGATTTGATCATCGAGGCCGGCTTTTACGTTACCGTAGTCGTCCAGTGCAATTTTCGATTTGTCCAGCAAGCCGGCGACCAAATCCGGATCGTGCACCTGGCTGGCGACCGCCAGTCTGATCGCCGATGTGACGGCCATTTCCTTGATCCTTGCCATATATTTCTCAGCCGCTGCTTTGATTTCGGACTGCAACTGCCCGATTTGTTTGCGCAGTTTTTCGTTGTCTTCAGCCGCCTTTTTCAGTTCGGCGAGTTGTTTATCGCGCTCTTTGAGCGCTTCTTCGGCTTGCTTCTTGGCCTCGTTTACCTCGTTGAACTTCTCCTTCGGAATCCAGTGCCCGTCCGATACAATGGCGATTCTGCGTTTATCGCCGAGCTTCGCTGCAACCTGGTTATACAGGTCCTTGCCCAAAAGTTCTTTCAAATCCATCCTTCAACACTCCCATTTGGTTTTTATAGCGTAACCCGCCGCCATGGGGGCCGTGATGCTCCGGCCAACGAGCAATAGAAAGGGCCCCGGCAGTCTCATCCGGAGCCCGAATTCGCAATCGATTGGGATGGGCACAATAAAAAACGCCCTCACATAGGCGTCCTCGAAGGTCCAGCGTCATGGCCGACTTGGCGCCAGACTCGATAATGCCGATCATCTGTCGGGTTTCAGTCGGCATCCGTTAGTTTCACCCCTTTCAGTCAAATGAAACAGCCGGCCCCTTGTACCCTTCTCCGGATCATCACACACCGCGTCCATGCTGTGATGATCCTTGTCTGGAAAACCTTTTTTTCCAAATCCCGTTGGCGTCCTTCTCGAACTCATCATGCAAAAATTCGCGTGCCGTATTCGGGCATCGCGAATCGTCGACAATGATTTCCTCCAAAACCTGCAGGATTTTGATCCCGCGCTCGATACCGCCCGGTCCCTATTTCGCCGGCCGGATCCGGACACCGCGGGACTTCAGTTCGCCGTTCGATCCCGGTTCGGCGCTGTCCGCTGTTTATTGTCCTTTCACTTATTGGTGGCGTTTGGGTGACAAGAACATCCGCCTATTCGATAAAAAACAGGTTGCTCTGAAGTTGATCAGAAATCTTTTTCTGTGCCCGCCTAATATATTCTTTTACGCTATTCTTGCTGATGTTAAGCAGGAAGGCGATTTCGGAATGCGGGAGACATTCGCCGTGAGCCATTACATAGCATTCCCGCTCCCGGGGTGTCAGACGGGAAAGGACGTTTTCGATCTGGAACCTCTGCCAGTCGGAAAGGTTTGCCGAGCTTCCGGCCGTGCTCCCGGCCGTAAACGCCTGCATTCGAATCGGGTCCATCAGCTTCTCCCGTTGATAAGCCGCCCGCCGCTCGATCCCCCTACGATTCCCGGGCCGTCGGCCGGTAGATAACCATTCGATGACAAAGTTACAATCGTTGATCATGCCTCCGATCACTTCACGTTCAGCTTTGTTCGTATTGATGGTACAAAGAGCGCGCAACATTTTCCTGGTGTATTTGTACCCCTCCAGCAAGTCCTGCACGGTTCTCCGCCCCCCCTTTGGTTATTTCTCAGTGTCAAATTGTCCGGTTTCAACTTCTTTCTTGAGATTCCGCAACACCTCTGCGATTTTCGTTTCGTTCTTCGCTTCGGCAAGATCAATGCAGAGATCCAAATGCTCTTCCAATTTATCCGCGTCGATCTGTCTCATGTTATCGCCAACCTTTTTTCCAATATTGCATAATGTTTTTTATTTGTTTTGGGTTTGATCGGTATCATCATGTTTTTCACCCCTGAGACAAAAATAAAGTTGAGATATTCGTTGCTCCGGCTGCGATGACATCACGGAGATCGGTTTGCACCGTTGCGCATCCTTGTCAAGCTCTCCGGTTCCACACCGATTTCCCGGCATTCTTCCGGCGCTTCCCCGTATAACGTTCTTTTTCTTCCCAAACCGGTGATCACGGAATAAATCCATCATTTCAGATAAATATTTTATCCATACGGTACAAAAAAATATAGTCCTCTTATTGACGGGGTAAATTAAATTATCTATAATGAAATATAGATAATTTAATTATCGGTTTAGCCAGTGGCAGATTTATCAAAATAATCGGGAAACAGCTTTTCGGCAGGCACTCCAAAATAATTCGACAAGCGGAACATCAAATCCCGGCCGGGAGTAAACGTTCCGTTTTCAATCATTCGGAGGTAAACAGCGGAGATGCCATTTTCACCGGCAACCCTTGCCTGAGTTCCCTTTTCTTTGCGAAGCTGACTGAAAAGCTCCCGTTTCGCCATTCCTTAAACCTCCTTTCGTTAATTTGATTATATCGGATATTTATTTTATCCGTCAAGGGGGTATGGATAATTATTTTTTTCGAAAGGGCGTTGAATATGGATTTCGCCAAAAAATTAATCAAACTTCGTGAAGACAAAGGTTTAAGCCAATACGAAGTAGCTGATCGACTAGGGATCAAAAGACCGCGATACAACGCTTGGGAGCAAGGTTTGGCAAAACCGCGCGCAGATATGATCAAAAAATTGGCTGAGTTTTTTGAAGTCAGTCCGGATTATCTGCTGGGATTTGAATCCAACCAAGATATCCCCGCCTGGGCCACCCGCAAAGACATTCGCGACTTCAAGAAAATGCTCGAAGAAGACGCTCCGGTAATGTTTGACGGCGTGCCGTTGGACAAGGAAGACAAGGAGAAGGTTCTGAAGGTCATGGAGGCGATTTTCTGGGACGCCAAGAAGAAAAACAAAAGGAAACCTATCGACGAATAAGCGGAGGGGCCTGGATGGACAACATTATCCGACAACTGATCCGCAAATATAAAACCAATGATCCGTTTGAGCTTGCCAGTTGCCTCAATATCACCGTCTGGTTTTGCGATCTCGGGAAGGAAACTCGCGGATTTTATATGCGAAAGTTGCGCCGCCGGTATATTGTCATACACGAAGGGTTGGACGAATTTTGGAAACGCTTCGTATGCGCCCATGAAATCGCTCATGATCGCCTGCACCCCGGTTTCAGCCGGTTTTGGTTGGACGAGCACTCCTTCTTTAATGCCGGGAAATTTGAGCGACAAGCCAATAAATTTGCAGTACGCCTGCTCACCGCAGGAGATACCCTGCGCCGCGGTGAGTCCATATCCGAGTTTTTACGACGTCATGATGTCCCGGAAGAAATGGCGAAGTTTTATTTTTGACATAGTGTTATATAGCTTTTAGAGTTATTTTCTATACCCAAAAACCGAACGTATATTCGCATGAAAGGAAAATTACAGTGGCAAAAGGAAGTATCGAAAAACGCGGGGAAAACAGTTGGCGGTTGCGAATCGACCTTGGATACAATCCGGACGAAACGAGGAACCGACCAAGTAAGACGATCACTGTCGAGGAAAGTGCTTCTAAAGACAACAAAGAAGCTGCAGGAGTATCTAGAGGACCAGTTGCACAAATTCAAGCAAGAGGAAGGAAAAGCATTTGAAAAAGGGACGAAAAACGATGAAGTACGTATTGTCGATATGCCGGACTGGTACATGAATGACCTTGAACAGTACTACAAATTTTGGAGACAGCAGAGATGGGAGAATGACGCTATTTGGCAAGGCGGAGACCGGGAATATCTCTTTCATAATGGGACGGGTAAACCGCTATATCACACAACCCCAACAGGTTGGTGGAATGATCGTAAAGCGTCACGGAATCCGGAAGATACGTCTGCATGATCTGCGGCACAGCTCAGCAACGTTACTCATCGAAGCCGGTGCGCATTTAAAAGCTATCCAGGAACGTCTCGGACATAAGCAGTTTCCAACGACTGCAGACATCTATGCACACGTCACGAAAAAAGTTAGCCGCGAGTTGGCCGAAAAATTCAACGCTTTCGATCCATCGGCAAATCAAAAATAATCTCCGCCCCCGCTTGTCCCCAAAATGTCCCCAAAGCCCCTAAACACAAAAAAGAAGGTTCCGGCTCATACGCCGAAACCCTTGATAATACTAGTGCGGTCGAGAGGACTTGAACCTCCACGGTTGTTACACCACTAGAACCTGAATCTAGCGCGTCTGCCAATTCCGCCACGACCGCATGCATAATTATGAAATTTCTAATCACCAGTTCCTTTACCGGTTCGCCGAGATCGATGAATCACGACAAGGAGTATAATATCACGATCTCTTTCCGGAGTCAAGCTTTCATTCAAAAAAAACGGAAACGATCCTGCAGCCGAATCGGAAATTTCCCGCTCTCTTTTTTACAGTCAAGTAGACTAAATACCGTAACGTTTAGCTTAAACACTGCATTATCGTCTTTCATGTTGCATGATAACCAGACACCGCCATAAAAACTCATCCCCCTTTGCGGACCGCGATCAGATCGGCCAGCGAGACCATGTTCTTGCGAAGCTGCGTTTCTTCGGGAATCAAACCGGCATTAAAATTCAAACAATTTGGGTCTTTCTTCCGTGTAAGGTACATAAGTATATTTTCGGTCAAGTATAACCACTTTACGGTTCATTTTGCGGATCATCACTTGATGGTCATTCCAGGCGACGACAATGCCCTTTACGTCATTTTCGGGGTTTATATCGCGGACTACCCGCAATACGGTTCCTTCCTGCCGGTACCGGTCCAATTGCTCGTCCGAAATCATTCCATTCCCACCTTTAAAAACAATATAAATATTGGCCCGTTCTGAATCAGCCGGGCCAGTTCTGGGAATATTATTAACCGATGTGTTCTTTTGAGTCGTTTTTTTCAAACCATTCGTCCAACACTTTGGATGACATCACTTTTTTTTCGATATATTCGATCTGCTGCTCGGAAAACTGTTGCTTCCAATCAATGGACAGTTCTTTCGCCAGCTTGACAATCGTTAACAGTTCTGACCAGGCAACATATCTTTTATACCAAAAAAATTGAGGATGTTCAATCATATAGGGATACAGATCGTCAAATTCCGTATGTTTGCATTCCAAAGCCCGTTCGAAATGAGTTTTGGCTTCTGACAGCTTCTTCATTATGAACTCCACCGGCAAATGAACGTTCCCCATCATCAACAAGCCTCCCCTCATCTCTCTCTCTTTTATCTCATTATAATGGAAAGCCGGATGGCTGACAATAAAACCGGAGGACCCCCGGACGCTAAAAAAAGGGAAACGGAGGGGAATTGTGGGAAAAAACATTAAGCGAACCGGATGTGCCCGCCTTGCAAACTTGCGATTTTGACCAAAGATTCAACGCGGATCCCCCGCTCACGCAACGTTTTTGCTCCCTCCTGAAACGTTTTTTCCACAACGATCCCGACGCCGGCCAAGCTTGCTCCCGATCTCTCGACAATACGGACCAAGCCGCGGGCGGCATCGCCGTTCGCTATAATGTCGTCAATGATCAGGACCCTGTCCCGTTCCGACAAATAACGGCGGGAAACAACGATATCGGTAACGATCCCCTTTGTAAAAGAAGGAACGCGTTCGCACAGCGCCTCCTGATCGGTGATGAATGTTTTCTTTCGTCTGGCAAAAATAAGCGGGACCCCCAAATCATAAGCCGTTGCAAAAGCCGGAGCGATACCGGATGACTCGATTGTCAGCACCTTGGTAATTCCGTCATTGTGAAATAAATCGGCAAATTGTTTTCCCAAAATCATCATCAGATCAGGATCAACCTGGTGGTTTAAAATGGCGTTCAAATTGAGAACCTGATCGGTGACGACAGTACCGTATTCCAAAATGCGCTCTTTTAATATGTCCATAACAATGTCCCCCTACGTAACCGAAAAAGAACGAAAAAACTGGTTATCCATGCACTATCTGGAAAGCAGTTAGCCGTTCCCTTGATATGCTTGAATGTAAACTTATCATAATGCCCGCGCAAGTTTCAAGTGTTGCACCGGAAATTTCACTTTTTCCGCAACTTTTTGCTTTGAACCTATGTCTAATACATAAAAGGCAGAAAATCGGTTCCCGGAAAAGGCCTGACGAATGCGTAATGAAAAAAGGTCCGTTTTTATGAAAAAATGATCTAATTTTGCCCCAATTGATTTTTGAAGGAAAACCCTTCCAAATATTATGATATGTAAGGTTGCATGCTACCCACTACCCTACATTGGGAAAGGAAGGATCACAAATGAAAATAGCCGGAAAATGGAGCAAATCGGCTGCAGCATTATCTTTTATAGCGGTCAGTTTAATCAGTGCAGGATGTGAATCTCAGAAACCGAATGCGGACACCCATTCAAAACCGAACCTGGAAACGCCGGAAATCGCCGTATCTGCGCTCGAGAATTCGAACCGGCAGGCGAATCCCGGTTTAACCGATCCTGCCATGGCTATTGGCCATGAAAATGACGCACAGGCGAATGAAGGTAAACCTTCTCAAACACCGGCACCTTCCCCCGATGATAAAACAAAAGCTTCGGCCGCTGCATCCGACTCGCAATCCGATTCATCGAAACCGGTCGATGCAACGAATTCCGAAGCTATGCAACCATACAGCCATGAGAAACCGTTGCTGCTTGGCTTGGCTATCGGCGACACGAAAGAAACGGTCATCGGGAAATTTGGTAAACCCGCCTCGGAATTTGTTATGGATGATGGAAAAGAACCGGTTACCGTGTTTGAATACGAAACCTTTGACGTCGGATTTGACAAATCCGGGAAATTGGAATTTATTGATGTTCATTCCGCGGATATTGATCCCGGACTTGGCGGGGTCCGACTTGGAGACAAAGCGACCGACGCCATCAAGCTGCTTGGAGAACCCGATACCAACTCAACATTTGTTATTTCCTATAATAATGGCGGAACAGTTCTGAAACTGGACATCGACCCAAAAACCGAAATCATTCAATCGATCAAACTGTTTGCTGAAGAATAAATACTCCTTTACCAAAAAGAGCTGATTTTGTCCGCTGTTGATTTTGGAGCAAAACAGATCCACTGATATACCATCAGGTTACTGGTTTGCAATAAGTTATGCTTCGCAATAGGTTATCCTTTGCAACTGGCTACTGTCTTTGCAACAGGTTATCACCATTGCAATAGAATACTGCTTTGCAATAGGTATGCTTTGCAACAGGTTACCGCTTTGCAACAGGTTGCTGCGTTGATGACCTGCCAACAACGAACTGCGGTCTGGATGAAACGGACTTGTCTGGGCTATGATGGAAGGCTAAAAGGTTCGTGAACGTCAAACCTGCAATTCTACATCTTTTTCTTCTCTCCGACGAACGAAATCGCCAAATTCCTGCGAAATTGCATGTATTTTTTCCAAAATCGCCGATTACGGCAGTTTAGGTAAAAATTTCCTGCACTTTCGCAGGTTTTTCTTTCAAACGACTGTTTTCTAACGTTAAAGCCTGCACTTTTGCAGGCTTTTTTCTTAGATATAGGAAACTTTCCACTCAACCACAACTTTGGAATTTTCGTCCCATCGTCCGCTTAGGATCGTTCCTTTCGAAGCCTGTACGCTCTGTACGCTCATGACCGGCTTTCATTTTTCTCCCCTCACCGACCCCTTGGACCCTCATCATATGACCGCGGCGTTTCGCTCCGGTTCATGTCATGGACTTGTCCTTTCCTTCATACGCTGTATTAAATGATTACTTCAAAAGGAGGCAGCTATGAACAAATGGGGGAAAGTGTTACTGGTCTCCTTCACGTATATGGGAACGATCGTCGGTGCCGGATTCGCCACCGGCCAGGAAATTTTGCAATTTTTCACGCAATACGGCCGGACAGGGACGTTTACCATCGTTTTCGCTGTTTTGTTATTTTCGTGGCTGGGCATGAAAATCATGCTGATCTCTCATGATCAAGGGGCAACCTCATATGAAGATTTGAATAAATTCATATTCGGCGAACGCATTGGCCGATGGTTCAGCCTGGTGACGCTCATCATGCTGTTTGGCGTCACTACCGTGATGTTGGCCGGAGCGGGCTCCATATTTGTCGAACAATTACAAATGTCCTATCAGGCCGGACTCATAATCACTCTGCTTCTTTCCTACGGCGTAATCATGCGCGGGATGAACGGAATTCTGACGGCCAATTCCGTCGTCGTTCCCATCATGTTGCTGGTAACCGTACTGATCACCCTCCATACTACCGGAACGCCCGGCGCGGAAAACTGGATACGGCTTCATCACGATGCGCCGACCGCAAAAGCGTGGACAGCCCCCATACTGTATGCGGCCTATAATTTATCATTGGCGCAAGCTGTGCTGGTGCCCTTAGGAAGTAATATCCAAGACCGGAATGTTCTGAAATGGGGCGGATTGGCCGGCGGGGCAGGCATCGGCCTGTTGTTGCTCGCCGGACACTTCGCGCTGACCGCGCACATGCCGGGAGTGGCGCAATTCGAAATTCCCATGGGGCACATCATCTCCAACCTTGGCGCCGAAGTGAGACTCTTGTTTTTGCTTGCGGTCTACGGGGAAATTTTCACCACCTTTATCGCCGACGTTTATGGGCTCAGCCTGCAAATTTGCCAACGGACCGGTTTAAAACGGAAGACGGTTTCCGTCAGTGTCATGGCGCTTTGCTTTATCATTAGCCAATTCGGCTTTAGCAAACTGTTGTCCACACTTTACCCGTTATTCGGTTTGATCAGTCTTGCCTGGTTCACGGCCATCATCTGGAGGGAATACGGTACCCGGCCGAATGGCGGCTAACAGAACAGACAAACGGGTGAGGATAAACACCGTGCCGAGCAACAGAAAAATACTTCCGCACAGCAAATAGGCGAAATGATAAACCGGGAACAGATCGCGGTCCCGGATCACCGCCACTACGTCCACGGCCAGAAAAACAAAACCGAGCAACAGCAAAAGAAGAACCGCCGTATCAAAAATGCTCCACCTTAAAAAATATTGCCGCGCCGGTTCCAGATAACGGGCGGTGTTCGGTTGATCCGGCAGATCCAAAGTTTTGGCCTTCGCGTAAACAAACCAAACCGTAAAAACGGCGGCAGAAGTAACGAATAATCCGACCAGACTTGCCAATATCGCCAAAAACAACTGCATGGCGCACCTCCAAGGAACAATCGGTTTTTCATTCATGACCGATTTCGTCTTCATTTACAAACGCATAAATCGTTTCGGTTTTCATTACATCCAGTTTCATAGCCGTTTCGGTTTTATCACATCACCGTTTCATAGCCGTTTCGCCTTTCATTACATCACCGTTCATCACCATTTTGTTTTCATTACATAACCATTTTATGGTCGTTTCATAAGCCGCTCCGGCATTCATTCACAACCGTTTTATTGAATGAAGCGGTCGGCTCCAGTGGAAATCATATATACCAAAAAGAATGTGAACACAAAACTGATCACCGGAACCGCGGCCAGCCAAAGGAACAAAAATCGTTGCGGCAAAAAAGGAACCGGACGCCAAACGATATTTTCCAGAAAACCCACGATCCATTTCGGCACTCGCTGTATTTCCGTACCGGAAACTCCTTGTTTCCCGGAAGAGCGGCCCTCGATTGTCCCCCGTTTCCAGCCGACACGATAAGTGATTTGCCGTGCTTCCGGTCTGTTTTTCCCTTTTTCAACCATCCGGTTTTCGCGCATCCGGCTTCCTCCTTTCCTCCCGTCAATGGGTATATACTATCTAGTTTATTCGATGGTTGCGGATCAAAGCAAATGTCTACGCAAAAACCGCAAATCGGTGATGTTTTTCAGGAAAAATGTTATATTATGGATAGATAGGAGGAGATTTTCATGACAAAGGTGGTCGCTATTAGCGGCGGGGCTCAGGGAATCGGACGAGCCACCGCTCTGCTCTTCGCCAGTGAAGGATATGGCGTCTCCGTATCGGATGTCGATAAAGAAGCTGGTTTTGAACTGATCCGGATGATCCGGCAGCAAGGCGGGAATGGCATGTTCATGTGCGCCGATGTCGCCGACGAGGAAGCTGTCCGCCGGTGGTTGCGGCTCACTGTCGACGATTTCGGCCGGCTCGACGTCATGATCAACAATGCCGGCATTAGCCGCAACGCGCCGGTACTGGAGTTGTCCCTCGAAGATTTTGAACGCGTCCTGGCCGTCAATTTGCGCGGCACGTTCCTCTGCTCCCAACAAGCCGCAAAGTATATGAAAGAAAACGGAGGAGGAGCGATTGTCAATATCGCCTCCACCCGCGCTTTGATGTCCGAAGCCAATACTGAAGCGTATTCGGCCTCCAAAGGCGGGATTCTTGCCTTAACGCATGCGATGGCAATCAGCCTCGGACCTTACGGGATCCGGGTCAACGCGGTCAGCCCCGGTTGGATTGAAACAAGCGATTGGCAATATTCCAAACGGGCCAGAGTACCGGTACATAGCGAACGGGACCGGCTCCAGCATCCCGTGGGAAGGGTCGGAAGGCCGGAAGACATCGCCTACGCGTGCCTCTACCTGGCAGAGCCAAGATCCGGATTTATTACCGGACAAAACCTGGTCGTTGACGGCGGAATGACGGTTAAGATGATTTACGAAGAATAACCTCTTGACGAAATCCCTTTACGCCGCCTATATTAAGGGAAGCATCCAAGAAAGGAGACTTCCTGCATGTGGCTTGTATTTGCGGCTTCCGCCGCGGTATGTTTCGGCTTGCGCGGGATTTTGTACCAATGGACTTCGCAGCGGCCGATCAACCGCAATGTCATGCTGTTTGGCGTTTACGTCTGCGGCATGCTGACAGCGCTGATTGCGAATTTGTTTACTGGCCAGCCGTGGACGCCCGGCGTGATGGCCGGTATTTTTATGGGTGTTTTTTCTTTCGTTGCGAATGCGGCCATGTACAAAGGGTTTGCGGTGGGCAAAGCTTCCCTGGTCGCCATTTTCAGCGCCCTCTCGCCTGTCGTGGCTGCTGTCGGAGCCTATATCGTATGGGGAGAAACGTTAACCGGCCCGCAATTGGCCGCGTTTTTGATCATTTTGTCCGGAATTGTGCTGATCCGTTATTCCAACGATTTGTCCCTGAATCATTTGAACGGTGTGCAATGGGCTTTGCTGACCATGCTGTTTTTCGGAATAACCGACCTTTGGACGAAACAATCGACCTTGTGGGGAGCGGCGATGTTGCCTACGCTGGCCACGATGTACGCCACCGGTTCCGTGTTGTTTGGGTTATGGGCCCTCAGGGATTGGAATAGCCTTAAAAAACGTGTCCGCAACGAATTACGGGCCGCCCGCTCCGGTTCGGCAGCCGGGCTTGAGGACCACATGCCCGCCAAAAAAGATCATGACAGCACCGCAACCGGCGCCGTCATTTCAAATACGAACAACCCGGCCCGCGTCTGGAATTTTCCGCGGACGTTCTTCTGGGGAATGCTCGTGGGTGTGACCAACATATCCGGCATGCTCCTGATCGTCCCTGCTTTCCGGTACGGGATCACCGGGCTTGTCTCTGCCGTCATCGCTTTAAATGTGCTGATTATTTTGCTCTATGCGCGGCTTGTGCTGAAAGAAAAATTCCGCCGGCTGGAAATCGTGGGCGCGGCTTGCACAATTATCGGCATGTTCATTCTACAGTTGCTTGGATAATGGCAAGGCCATCCCCGGCGATCTGCGGATCGGCAATTTTCGGACGGGCAATCTACCGCCGATCCTCAGACCGCAATCTTTGGTCGGCAACGGCAATCTGCCGGCAATCTTCGGACTGGTGATCTGCCGAAAATCACTTCGGACCGGCAAAATCTGCCGGAAATCTTTAGAACTGCAAATCTTGTGCAGACAATTTTCAGACCTGCGATCCACGGACCGCAGACTGCAATCTCCGGGATGCAATCCGCTGCCATCTCCGGAACCGCGCTTTACAGCACGACCCCTTTTACAGCTCGACCACTTTGCAGCGGTCAACCAGTTCCGGAATCAGGTCACGGAGATGGGGATGGCATGTAAACAACAATATTTGCCGGCGTTCGCACACCTCATTCAGCAAATCCATCGTGCAGCAGAGCCGTTCCCGGTCGAAATTGACAAAAATATCGTCCATGCAGAGCGGAAAACGGATCTGGTCCGCCATCTCATCCACCAACGCAAGCCGCATCGCCAAATAGAGCTGCTCCGCCGTTCCGCGGCTCAACAGCGAAGTGTCCGCTTTAGACCCGTCGGGCCGGATGGCGGTCACTTTTTTTTCGCCGACGGGAACGGCAAGACGGCGATACGCCCCTTGGGTCATATGCGAAAAATACGTGGAGGCCTGTTGCAGCACCCGGGGTTGGCGGTCCTTCTCAAACACGCTCCTGGCTTCGTGGAATAAGGCGGAAGCCAGTGACAAGGTTAACCATTGTTCCGCCGCCTGCCGCAACTCTGCGGTCAGTTCGGCAAAACGCTGCAGTTTGTCGGCATGATCGGCTCCCGACTCCAGTTTCTCCAGTTCCCCGGCAAGCCTTCCCCGCCGTCCATGCAATTCCATCGTCCGCTGTTCCAGTTCGGAAATCGCCTTTTGCACACGCAGCCTTTCTTCGTGCAAGTCAGCCTCGCTTTTTTCCGCCAGCATTCGATCCAGCCAACCGGTTCCAGCGGGACCGGACGCATTCTTGACCGCCAGACGATGCCTGCGCAAGTCCTCTTCCAATTGCCGGCGCCTTGAATATTGCGAAGCCAGCAGGCGCAAATGTTCTTCTCCCGAGGCCCCCGTTTCCCGGTACAATTCCTCAAGCCGTTCATCAATGCCCTGAAGCTGTTCCCTGATCCGTCCCAGTTCTTCCTGCAATTCCGCCGTTTGTCGTTCCAACCGGACCTTTTCTTCCAACATCTTTTGCCGGCGATCAAATGCCGCCTTCCATTGCCGGAGAGCGCCCGGCACATCGGCTTCGGCCGCAGGCCCCAGCAATGCGGCAACCTGCCTCCGCATGCGTTCATTCCGGCCGGAGAGCGCGTCCATTTTTTTCTCGCACGCTTCCTTGCGCCGAAGCAGTTCCCGGCCGTGTTCAATAAGCTGCAACAGCTCCAGCGCCTCTTCGGCCGTCGCCCCTGGCGGCAAACCGTGTTCCCTCAGCCACTCCTGCCAGCCCCGCGCGATGTCCGTTTGGCGTGCGCAGGTTTGTGCGAACAGCTTGGCGGCATATTCGCCCCGTTCGCGCAAACGCCGCAGCTGTTCTTCCAGCTTCGCCGCCAGTTCCTCCTGCCCGTTCAAATGGCGGGTCTCCTCTTCCCATTGGCGCAGCGTCATTTCCCAGCCGCCGATCCATTGCTCTGCCGCCTTGGCGAACGCTTCATCGTCTTCCGCGTTTGTGCCCGGTTGAGGCGCCGTCATCGCGGCCATCGCAGCCATCGAATCCTCCGCCATTGCATCCATCGCCGCCATCGTATCCTCCGCCGTCGCAGCCATCGCTGCCATCGAGTCCTCCGGCGACAAGAGATACGGTCCGCAAGCCGTAAAGCTGCTGTTGGCGGCACCGCCTCCTTCGGAACCGGAAAAGCCTGCCGAAAACCCGTCTGCCGCAACTCCCGCCTCATGGCGCGTCAAGCCGGATTCGGTAGAGGCGGCGAGTTCGCGGCCGTCCCAAACCGAGAGGAACAACGTTTCCAATTTGCCGCGAAGCTCCCGCAGCTGTTCTTCCAGCCGGGCCGTCTCCGCTTCCAGGTCTTCCCGGCTTTCCGGACCGTGAATCCGGTTTGGACGGGCGGCTTTTCGCCGCGCGCCGTAGCGGACGGAGCGGCCGGCAGGGCGTTTGTTCCCGTCCACCGATCCTGACCGCACCTTGCGGAGCTGTATATACAAGTACGCCGACAGTCCGCCGAACGCGGCCAGACAAATGAAGCTCAAGGCCGGTTGCCCGAACGCGTAAATGACCGCCGGCACCGCCGCGTTCACTCCGCCGGCCACCCATAACAACTTGCGCAACACCGCCTGCAATTCCCGTTGCCGCCATTCGGCTTGCCGCCGCCGTTCCCTCAGCCGCTCGCCCGCGATCCGCAGCCGCTCCCGTTGATCCTGCCACTGCCTGTATAACATGCGCGCTTCCGCCAGCAGGCCGGTCAGCCGTTCCGGCGTCAAGGTGCGGCTCCAGGGGAAACAGCGGGACAACCTTCTGCGCAACGCCATGCACCGATTCCTTTGTTCTTCCCACTCGCTCTCCAAATCCGCAATTTCCCGCTTCAACCTGTCATTCTCCGCGGCGAGTCTTTCCAGGCTGCGGGCGGTTTCCGCCTCGGCGAGCCGCTGGTTGCGGACATATTCGCGAATGGCGCCGTCCTCCGGAAAACCCGCCAATTGCGCTTCTGTCCAGCCGCCGATCCGCTCCAGCACCTTGGCCGCTTCCCCGAGCAAATCCTCCCGTTCTTTCAGCAATTCAGAGACGGCAAGTTCCCGTTCTTTGTAGGAACCGGCTTCTTCGTACAAACGGAGAAGGGCTTCGTGATGTTCGGAAACATCGAAAACAAAAAAATCTTTTTGTTCGGCCAGGCCTTTTTCCTGATTGTTCAGCGATTCGATTCGCAATCTCAACTGCTCTTCCTGACGGAGCCACTGCTCCCGTTCGTGCAACAGAAGCTCCATCCGCGAAACCGCCTGTTCGGAAAAACCGGGTAAAACGGGAAGATGGTCAAGTTCCCGTTCGATTTCCTTTACGCTTCTTAGGTCCGGCAAAACCTGAATACACCGGTTCAACCGTTCCAGTTCCCTGCCCGCCTCCCTGCGCGCATTCTCCGCCAGGGCGAGTTCTTCATTCAGTTTCGCCATTTCTTCGGAAATTTGATTGTACCGCTCTATCTCTTCTTTGCTGCGCCGGAGTTCTTGTTCCATTTCTTCCACTTTCTTGGTCAAACGGGCAATTTCCTGGGTGGACCCTTTCGATTTGAACAGCTCGTCCATTCTCCGGGAAAGCTTTTGTTCGGCGGCGATCACCGCACGCCCTTCGCTTCCCCATCCGGCGCTGTACAAGTACCGGCCGACTTCATCCGATTGCAGGTTGCGGATATCCTGCAACTCTTCCAGGCCAAAAGCGTACAGGTTGCGAAACATGTTGCCGGTTAATCCGGGCAGAAGCCTGTGCAGCAACTCCTGTCCGCCCGTCGTTCCGTCTTCAAGGGTTACCAAAAGTTCGCCGGCGGAACTGCGGCGCGCGTAACGTTCGACGCGCACAACGCCATAGCGTTCATCCTCCAGCAACAAATAACCTCCATGGATGCCGCCGCCTGCCGGTTCATACCGGTCCGCCGTCTGGCCGCGCCTGGCGAAACCGAACAGCACCGCGCGGATAAAATGAAGCAAGGTGCTTTTTCCCGCCTCATTGGGGCCGTAAATAATGGTAAAAGGGGCGTCCGTATGTATCGTCCGATTGCGATGCACCCCAAACCCGTCGATATGAATGGTCCGCAAAATCACGGTTCCCGCTCCTCTTCCGCAGCCACCATGTCCAACGCCAGCATTTCGGCGGCCCGCAGCAATTGTTGCCGTTCTTCCGGACCGAATCCCCCGATATATTTCGCCGCCCTCCCCTGCGCCAACAAAGGCTTGGCCGCATTGGCGAAAAAAATCTCCAGCGCGCGGCCGTCGTTCATCAGCTGTTCGGCAACGCGCGCCAGATCGCCGGCAAAACTGCGTTCGGACATAAGAAGGCGGGGATCGGTTTGCCTGCTTACGGTGCGCAATTCAACCGATTCGATCCAGACAAAAGGCTGCCGCGCTTCCGCAAGCCCGGCTTGTTCCAGACGGATTTCGTCCACCAGTTCCGACAGCAGCGTGCCTTGGTGCAGCATGGCATGAAGCGGTCCGCTCCCTTCCAGCGCAAGCCGCAAGATGGCCGGTCTTGCTCCGCACTCCGCGCGGACCGCGGAAATCAGCGACGCGATCCGGTCGTGAAGCTGCTGCATCGTTTCCATTCCGTTTATCGTCAGCGTTTGCCGAAACCAGCGAATGGCATCCAAAGCGTGAAACGAAAGCCGCGCTTCCCGGTATGTCTCCCGGTCCACTTCAACCATATAGACGCCTTTCGGACCGCACTCGCGTACGCTTCGCCCCTGCAAATTCCCCGGATAAACGACATAAGGCGCCTCACACAACACCTTCCGGTTGTGAATGTGGCCCAGCGCCCAGTAATCGTAGCCTTTTTCCAACAAATCGCGAAGATCGCACGGCGCATAATTATCGTGATCCGGATCCCCTTCCGCATTCGTATGGAGCATCCCGATTTGAAACAGTCCGGAATCGTCCGCATGGGGGAAGCGGGCAGCCAAATTTTCCACAACAGCCGCGCGCGGATACGAGATTCCGCGCAACCGCGCCACAGGCCGGCCCGACCGGTTGGGAACAGTGACCGTTTCCACCCCGCCGCCGGCGAAAAAATGGACGGTTTCCGGCCATGTCAATTGCGCTGCGCGGCCGTCCAGCGGATCATGATTGCCGTGCGCGACATAAACGCGGATCTTATGCTCCGCCAGTTGCTCCACCGCTTTCCGAAAGCGCAGTTGCGCCCGCAAAGAACGGTCCGCCATATCATACACATCGCCGGCGATCAGCACGAAATCGACGCGGCCGGCGATGGCCAGATCGACCAGATTCCGCAAAGCCAGAAAGGTGGATTCTTTGATCGTGTCGCGGACGGCCGCAGGCAGCGAGGACATCCCCTTGAAAGGACTGTCCAGGTGCAAATCCGCGGCATGGATAAAACGAAAAGACAACGCTACTCCTCCTTGCCGGGGCGATAATTCTCGTAAACTTGCTTCAATTGCCCGATCACGCGGCGCAGCGAATAATTCCGCTTGGCATGTTCCCAGGCGTTATGCGCCAACTGTTGACGATAATCGGAGTTTAGGATCAACGTTTCCAGGCTGTCGCACAGGGCTTGCGGATCGTCCGGAGGAACAAGCAATCCGTTTTTGCCATGCTGGATTTGCTCCGCAATCCCGCCGACCTCGGTACCGACCAAAGCAAGCCGGCACAAAGCGGCTTCGGCGAATACGGAACCGAACGCTTCCGCACGCGAAGGCAGCACAAAAATATCGAAAAACGGCATAAATTCTTCCGGATGCAGCATGTAACCGTAAAAGATCGTTTCCTCGTAAATATGGAGGTCGACAGCCATCTGCTCCAACTGCTTGCGAATCGGACCGTCGCCAATGAGATGGAGCACAAACGCACGGTTTCTTTGCTTTAGCAAAGAGCAGGCTTCCAGCAGCACGTCCAGGCCTTTGGCCGGGACCAGGCGGCATACCGAAATGAGTTGCGCAACCGGATTCTCGTGGGAAATGGGACGGAATCTCGCCTCATCGAATCCGTTGGGAATGACCGTAATCCGTTCCGGTTCTTTCACATATTTCGCCAAATAGTTCCGGAACGATTCGGATACGGTAATCAAGCGGTCGGTCCGCTCCTCCAGTTCGCGGTACAGGGAAACGAGAAACCGGAATTCCGGGCCGCCGCGATCGATTTTTCCGTTCAACATCAGCTCGGTTTCGTAACTGGAATGGATGGTCATGACAATGGGAGTCTCCGGAAACAGTTGCTTCATCGCCAATCCGGAAATCGGATGATGGGCGTGAATCAAGTCGTATGTTTTGCTGATCCGCCGTTCGGTCCACCATACGTAATCCAAATAAGTCTGGATATATTTGTCGACGACGGGATTTCCGGAATATTCCCGCCAGTCGAATGTAGAAAACCGGACTTCGCCGCTTCCTTTCCCCCTTATTCTCTTGGGCAAGGAAAACAACTCCATGGTCCAACCTTCCTGCAAAAAACCTTCCTTTATATAAGGAACCATTGACGATACCCCGCCGGGTTGTTCGGGCGGAAAAAACAACGCTTGTAAGATGTTCATAAACGCCTCCCGTAAAAAAACAAACACACTTCCCAAACAACTGCACACTAGGGAGAAATACCAGCCCGGTAATAGGAATTATACCAAACATTTGTTTCGCATTGAAAGAGTTGGAAGTCAATTTCACGGTTTTGTTATAATGAGGTTGCGTAACATGCGGTCCTTTATTATGTTATGCCGTTCCTTTTCTTCTTTGAACGCAAAAACAGGAAGTGAAAAAATCCGCCGGATCCGGCGGAAACCTTTATTTGATCGAAAACAGGTCCTCAAACGGCTTCTCCAACAGTTCGCTCAGTTTTTTTGCTGTCGCGGGGCTGACCGATTTGACGGAACGTTCCAACAAACTCACATAGGAATGGCTCAAACCGGTAAGGCGCGCCAGCTCTCTTTGCGATAGCCCTTTCAATATTCTCGCCCTTGCGAAATTTTTGGATTTCGCCACAATCTTCACCCCGACCACCTCATACCCGTTTGTTCCCATTATAACGGGGTGTTTTTACATATGCAACTATCAACGTTTACACAAGTTATTTTTTCCTTCCGTTGATATTACTGGTGTTAACTGATATTATAAAAATGTTAACATATGTTTACTGCTTTGCCCCGACAGACATCACTTGGGGCCGGATTTGGCTTCCTTCGCATAAAAGCTGAACCTTCAGCCATGTTATTGGATAAGGGGGGGCTGTCATGGGATTTTATGATCATTTGCGGGATTTGCGCAAACTAAAGGGATTTACGATCCGCGAACTGGCGGACCGGTCCGGCGTATCCGCCGCATACATTTCGCAGCTTGAGAACGGTAACCGCGGCGTTCCTTCACCGGAAGTGCTCATGAAGCTTTCCGAGGGACTGAATACCTCTTATTCGGAATTGATGCAGGCTGCTGGGTATTTGGATCAGCCGCCGCCGGCCCAATCCGTCTCCAAGACGCCGATCAATTTGCGCCGGTTTTTGCGTGAAAACGATTTGATGTTTGACGGAGTGTTGCTTTCCGATGTGGACAAGGAGTGGTTGGAACGGGTACTGACCGCCCTTTTCTGGAAAGAGAAACTGAAGCGTGACGAATCCCCCGAAACGGATTCCTGACCGCCGGAGAACTCCGCCCGATTCGCCAATGCCGATCAGGCCGGCTTGCATTCAAAGCCGATTTCCATTCAAAAACGATAACATAAAAAACAAGGGTTGGACTATGCCACACTTGCCATCTGACTTTATCCGCAAAATAGAGAGGCTGCTGGGGCCTTCGACCGCGGAATTTCTGGCCAGCTACGAACAGCGGCGCACGTACGGTTTGCGCTTGAACCCGCTAAAAGTGCAAGATATAAGCCGTACGGACTTCATGCCTCGGTCCTTGCAGCCGCTGAACCCGGTCCCCTGGTGCCGGGGAGGCTATTATTATGAGGAAAGCGCACGGCCCGGCAAACATCCGTATCACGCCGCCGGCGTCTATTATATTCAGGAACCGTCGGCCATGTCCGCAGCGGAGTTGCTTTCTCCCGAACCGGGAGACATTGTGCTGGATCTGGCCGCAGCACCCGGAGGAAAAGCGACGCAGATCGCCGGACTGTTGCAAGGGAGCGGATTGCTGATCGCCAATGAAGTCCATCCGGCAAGGGCGAAAGTTTTGGCCGGAAATATCGAACGGATGGGCGTCCGCAATGCGGTTGTGACGAACGAGGATCCCAAACGTTTGGCGGAACGGTTTCCCGCTTTTTTTGACCGCATTCTGCTCGATGCGCCTTGCTCCGGGGAAGGCATGTTCCGGAAAGATCCGGATACGATACGGGAGTGGTCGCCGGAAATTGTCGCCATGTGCGCAAACAGGCAGCGGGAAATATTGGCGCAAGCCGTGCTCATGTTGAAACCCGGCGGAATATTGGCTTACTCCACCTGCACGTTTTCTCCGGAAGAGAACGAAGAAAACGTGGATTGGGTTATGCGCCGGTATCCGGAATTTCAATTGTTGCGCTGCGAACGTTTTTGGCCTCACACCCACCAAGGCGAGGGCCATTTCGTCGCCATTTTGCAGAAGCGGGATTCCGCTTCATCCGGCAAGCCGGACGGCGCCCGCGCACCCTTCAGGCCGAACGCGAAAAACAAAAGTTCCGCCGCCCCCAAAGCGCTTGCGGAAGCGATGCGGCACTTCCGGGAGTTCATTCCGGACGGCTTGCCCGGTTTTCAACCGGGGCCCGGAGAGCCCGTGCTGTTCGGCGAGCAGCTGTATTGGTTGCCGCGCGCGGAAGGTTGCCCCTTCTCCGCGGAATACCTGCGCGGCTTGAAGGTGATCAGGCCGGGCTTGCACCTTGGCACGCTTCGCAAAAATCGCCTGGAACCGGCGCATGCCTTGGCGCTTGCCGCCCATCCCTCGGAAGCCCGCAACCTGTTGCGGTTTCATGCCGGCGACGGCCTCGTCTTCGCATACTTGCGCGGGGAAACCTTGCCTGCGGCCCCCCGCCTGGCCGGCTGGACGCTGGTGACCGTCGACGATTTTCCTCTCGGTTGGGGAAAAGCGGGCGGCGGACAATTAAAGAACCATTATCCGAAAGGCATCCGTTGGACGGATACCGCCTTTGAACTTTAAATCAAACGGAAACGGGGACGGTCAAAGCACATAGCGGTACAACGCATGGGCCACGCCGTCCTCGTTATTGTCGAGGGTGACCGCATCGGCTTTCCGCTTAAAGTCTTCCGGAGAATTGGCCATGGCCACGCCAAGACCGGCGAATTCCAACATGCCCAGATCGTTGTAGTAATTGCCGACCGCCATGACCTGCGAGCGGTCCACTCCCATGTCTGCGGCCAATTTGCAGAGCGCGTTCCCTTTGGATGCTTGCGGGTGCATGATGTCGATGAACCGCTCCCCGCTGCGGATGATGGACAGCCTGCAATGAAGCGTCGGCCAATCCCGTTCCACCCGGTCCATTTCGGCGGAAGATCCGAAAATGGTCATTTTCACAAGCTGACGGTTCACGTCGGCAAGATCCGGAACCATGACCGGCTCCACTCCGTAAATGCGGTACATTTCCCGTTCCTCTTCCCCCGCGCGATCCGCAAAAAGATCCCAGACCGAAGAAACATCGCAATGCAGCGACCTTGTCCTGCAATACCGGATGACAGACATCACTTCCCCGATGTCGAACGCATACTCTGTCATTACGCTGCGGCTTCCGGAATCTACCGTTGCCGCGCCATTATGCGTGATCACGGGACCTTTCAGGCCGAGCCGGTCCCTGACGGGGATCGCTCCCGCCGGTCCGCGTCCGGTGCACAATACGATATGCGCGCCCGCCTCGACCGCTTTTTGTACCGCTTCGATCGTCGCGCGGCTGAGTTCATCCCGATCGTTTAACAATGTGCCGTCCACATCCAGGGCAATCAATCGATATGTGGCCATTTCTTTCCCTCCCATTCCATCCCGCGGCCGTTCTTATTCGAACAAATGTTGAAGCTGCGCGATTTCCCGTTCGTCCAATTCGCGGTAGGAACCGGGAATCAGCGATTCGTCCAGCCTCAGCGGCCCCATGGCCGTCCGTTTCAAATACATCACCCTTTTTCCGACCGCCAGAAACATGCGCTTCACCTGATGGTATTTTCCTTCGGTAATCGTCAGTTCCACATGCGATACCGGGTTCCCGGAAAGACGGCCGTATGAAATCAACCGCAATGCGGCCGGCATGGTCACGTACCCGTCGTCCAGTTTCACTCCTTCGGCAAACGCGGCCATGTCCCCGTCCGTCACCTCGCCTTCCACTTCGGCATAATACGTCTTCGGCACTTTCATGCGCGGCGAAAGAAGGCGATGGGCCAATTTGCCGTCGTTCGTCAAAAGCAGCAGTCCTTCCGTATCTTTATCCAGCCTGCCCGCCGGAAACGGATGGAAACGGCGGTATTCTTCGGACAGCAAATCAACGACGGTGCGCTCCCTGGCGTCTTCCGTCGCCGAGACAACCCCTTGCGGTTTGTTCATCATGATATAGATGAATTTGCGGTACATCACCTGTTTGCCGTGCACTTCGATCACATCGTGCCGCCAGTCCACCTGCATGCCGCCGTCCCGGACCGTCACGCCGTTTACCCGAACCGCATCGTTTTTCACCAATTTTTTGATTTCTCTTCTTGTACCGTATCCAGAATGTGATAATATTTTATCGAGCCGTTGTGTCGGTTTCATTTACGTCCCTCCTTCGGTGGACCGGTCAATGAAATGGAAAAAATTGAGGTGATCGCATGAAAAAAATCAGTATTTATTTTGCCGTCATCATCGCATTGTTTGTCATCCTGTTTTTTGTCAATAACGCTTCCAACAACGCGAAAGAGCAGCAGTACGCGAACAATCCTTACGGCAAACCGGTCAGCGAGCTCCATCCGCAAACGGTGAAAGATTTGTCGGATCCGAATTATCAAAACCTGATTTTGCCGGAAGAATTGGAAGAAAAAATGAACAATAAAGAAAGCTTCTTTGTTTACTTCTTTCAGCCCACCTGCTCATACTGCAGATATACAACGCCGATCCTGAATCCGATCGCCGAGGAAGCCGGCGTCGATCTCAAGCAGTTCAATTTGCTGGAATTTTCCGAAGGTTGGGAACGGTATAACATCGAGTATACGCCAACCCTGGTTTATTTTAAAGACGGCCGGGAAACCGACCGGATCGTCGGCGGCATCGCCGAACCCGGGGGAGAAGGCCATAGCGAAGAAACGTTCAGACAATTTTTTGCCAAACATAAAGGGTAAAGAGAAAACCAGGCGGCCGCTTTCCGTTAACGCCGGAAGCGGCCGCCCGCAGTTTTCCCGGCCACCGCGGGAATCAATACTTCAGATCCGGGCGCACCCTGTTGACCGAAGGCTCTTTTCCTTGTACGAAAAGCCGCAAATTTTGCAAAAACAGACCGATCGCCCGGTCGTGATAATGCTCGGTTGAACCGGAGGAATGCGGCGTTATGATTACATTTTCCATCTCCCACAAAGGGTGGTCCGCGGGCAGAGGCTCTTGTTCAAACACATCCAGCCCCGCTCCGGCGATCCGCCGCTCCTTCAGGGCGCGGATCAACGCTTCGGTATCGACGGTTTTCCCGCGGCCGATGTTGACAAAAAACGCCGTCTCTTTCATCTGCCTGAATTGTTCGTCGCCAAACATATGGTAAGTTTCGTCGGTCAGCGGCACGGTGACGACGACGTAATCGCTGTGCCGGAGCAGTTCGTTTAATCCGTCATTGCCGTACATTTTGTCCACTTCGGGATGCGGTTCCGCCGTCCGTCTCAAACCGAGAACCCGCATGCCGAAAGCTTTGGCCAAGCGCGCGATCTCCCCGCCGATCGCTCCCACGCCGACAATGCCGATCGTCTTGCCGTGCATTTCCGACCGGACACCGGCGTGATGCCATTTGTGCTCCAATTGCTGGCGAATATAAATGTGAAGTTTGCGTGTAAAAGAAAGCATCATCGCAAATACGGTTTCCGAAATCGGATACGGGTGAACGCCGCTCGAATTGGTGAGCGCAATGCCTCTTTCGGCCAGTTGGACGACCGGTATTTTGTCTACCCCCGCCCCCCAATTGTGAACCCACCTGATCGAAGTGTCCGGTTGCAGACAGGCCCGCTCCGCCTCTTCGTTCCAGCCGCAAATAATTTGCGCCTCTTTCAGGTGCGATTTCCAATCTTCATTTTCCTGGCTGTCGATAATTTCCCACTCCGGCGCCAATTCGAGAATCATGTTCCTGTGCATGTCGCGCAACGGTTGTAAAAATACCATTTTCGGCATAAGGGTTACCTCCCTTCATATTCTTCACGATGCGGAGGGTTTCGCTTCAGCGTTTCCACTTCCGCAGCCAATGCGGGATCGGAAATTTCAATATCCAGATCGTAAAATTCGAATGGTTGCCCATCGTACCGCAGCAGTTTTTCCTTGTACATCCCTACGTCATCAAGCAGGCGGCGCAAATTGATGCCCCTGGCATCGGCCGGATAAGCGGCCAGTTTATCGGTTGCCGCAATGAAAAGTTTCAGCGACCCGGACCTGTTCCCGTTGCGGAAGTGGTACAATCCGACGGCCACTTGCAACAGTCCCTGCCAAAACGGGTCGCGCCCTTCCTCCATCCACAATTCCTCCAACAGCTCATGGCATTCAAAATAATCGCGCGTAACGTTAAAATGATACAAATATTCGACATACAACCGATCGTAACCGGTCATGGCGAGTCACCTTTCTTCGCCCTCTCAATCGCTTCCTCAATTTCCGCCGCAAGTTGTTTGAGCGCCCAGATATCTTCCTGTTCCCACAGTTCGTTAAACCGTAATTGAAATTGCGCCGCTTCCCTGACCCGGCGGTAAAAATAAAGTTCCTGTATATCGTTCAGAACGGTCGAAACCAGATTCGACCGGTCTTCGAACAGCATTTGCGATTCGACGATTTCCTCGCGTATGCTGGACATTTCTTTGTCAAGCTGATAAGCGGCCTCCGCGGCTTTGCGCAAACGCTCGCTGATATGTTCGGGCAATTTTTGTTTATATTTATAATTTAACGAATGTTCGATCGTCGCCCAAAAGTTCATGGCGAGGGTGCGGATCTGGATTTCCGCCAGCACTCTTTTCATGCCGAGCGCCGTTTGCACCGGATATTCGACAATCATATGATAGCTGCGATAGCCGCTTTCTTTTTGGTTCGTGATGTAATCTTTCTCATATACGAGGGTGAGGTCTTCCCTGGCGCGTATCAATTCGGCGAGCCGGTGGATATCTTCCTCAAACTGGCACATAATCCGTATGCCGGCAATATCTTCAATCCCCGTTTCCAATTGGTCGAAAGGAACATTCAGTTTTTTCGCCTTGTCCAAAATGCTGGATATGCGCTTGACCCGGCCGGTGACAAACTCGATCGGCGAATATTCCTCTCTGTTTCTCAGTTCCAGGCGCAGGGTCTTGAACTTCACTTTCATTTCCTCTACCGCTTGCTCGTAGGGCATTAGAAATTTGCGCCAATCTCTTCCGTCCATTCGCAAACCTCCATTCTAGCTTGAGACTATGCTCTCCCGGGAATCAACGATGATCGGCTCCCACCGCCTGGGAGATGTGCGTAAACCCGTCCCTCCGGAGCAGGGTGCGAAGTCCCCGATGCAGCTCGCGGTTGATCAGCGGTCCCTTATAGATAAGCGATGTGTAAATTTCCACGAGGCTGGCCCCGGCACGTATTTTTTCATATGCGTCTTCGGCTGTAAAAATGCCCCCGCACCCGATGATCGGAATGCTCCCTTTCGTCAGCTTGTAAATCCGGCGAATGACATCCGTTGACCTTTGACGCAGCGGTCTGCCGCTTAAGCCGCCGCTTTCCCCGGCATTTGCGCTTTTTAACCCTTCCCGGCTGACGGTCGTGTTCGTCGCAATAATTCCCGATACCCCGCTGTTCATGATCGTTTCGACGGTGAAAGCCAGATCGTCTTCGTTTAAATCGGGAGCTATTTTAACCAGAACCGGCTTGCCGCCGCAACCGTGCGCTTCGCCTTGCTCGCGCATTTCCAGACACACCGCGGACAAAAGCCGGCGAAGATCCTCCCCGTGCTGCAGTTGCCTCAACCCGGGAGTGTTGGGCGAGCTGATATTCACGACGAAAAAATCTCCATAACGAAACAGTTCGCGAATGCAGGCGCGATAGTCTTCCTCCGCCTGTTCGTTGGGAGTGGTTTTATTTTTGCCGATGTTAACGGCAACGGGGATTTTCGGCCGGCCTGCCTTTTGCAAGTTGCGGGCCATTCCGGCGATGCCGACGTTGTTGAATCCCATGCGGTTGATTAGTGCTTCATCTTCCGGCAAGCGGAACAATCGCGGCAATTCATTGCCCGGTTGCGGCTTCGGCGTCACCGTCCCGACTTCCATAAATCCGAAACCGAGAGAGGAGAATCCGGCAACGGCCTCAGCGTTCTTGTCCAGTCCCGCCGCCAGCCCCACCGGACTTTTGAACGTGATGCCGAAGCAATTCTGGGAAAGTTCCGGCGTTTCCGGAACCCCGTACAACTGTTCCAACCATTTCACGCCTCCGGGAAGGCCGCTGAACGCCCGCAAACCGCGGATGACAAGGTGATGAGCCGTTTCGGCGGACAGGCTAAACAGCGCCGGTTTCACTATATATCTATAGAGCATTGGCGTACACTCCAATTTCTTCAAACTATAAAACAGTTTAGCTTTTTTGCGAAAAAAAAGAAAGAGGCTTGAGGGCGTCCGCTAAATCCATCACGATTCGATATCTTATTTAGAACGATATCCCTGCGATTTGATATTGTACATCCCAACTTTTGGCGGGATATTATAGATATAAAAGAGTTGAAAGAGGGCCGGGGATGTCAAGGGAATGGAATGAATCCTGTGTGGGGCGGCTTCGCAAGTTTGTCGGTCACCGAAAACTAATCGTGCCGTCAATCGGAGATGAATTTCAAGGATTTGAATTTTTGTATAGAGTTGACCAATGGTCAGGAACTCTGGTAAAAGTTACAGAAGAGACGATAGACGCCGAGTTTTTTCCAACAAACAATCTTCCTCAGCTCGAACCGGGTTACTGGGCCGATCATCAAAGGGAAGTATTTGAAGACCTTCATACCTTTCATGGAGTTCCAAAAATAAAGTGACTTCCCGCATATCATGCTCACGGCGTATAGGGAGCGGCGCGGGATATTGCTCCATATTCGTGCCGCTATGGATGACGAACAGTTCCGCGATCCCAGGGCCCGCTCGGGGGGTTGCTGTTGACAACGGACGAAGCGCGTGTGTTAAGATGAAACTGTGCAGATGTGGGAAAAAGAGGTGGATGAAGGTGCACAAGCAAAAACCATCGTACCTTAAACGCAAACGCAACGATCAAATGAACAAAAAGGCCCTGATTTGGACCGGATCCATCCTGGCCGCGATCGTCATTCTGGTGGCCGTGCTGCTCATTATCGAACAATGACTCGGAGAAAGGCTGTCCCGTAAGCGGAAAAATCCGCTGAAAGGGACAGCCCTCTTTATCTGCAATTCGATCCTTCGGCTCCTCCCCCAAGGGTCAGCCCGGCGGTTTCCCGCAAACCGGAAAAATGTCCGTGAAAGTTAACCGAGCCATTGATATACTTTGCGCGGATTTTCTTCCTCCGTCATGAGCGGAAGCCGGAAAGGTTCTTGTTTCGTTAACGGGTCTTCCGGCAACAACCCTTTTCCGACCGTGACTTTCGTGCCAAGCGGTACCATATCAAACAACTCCTCGATATCCCGGGGAAGCATGCGTATGCATCCCAACGAACGATCCTCGCCGATGCTCGACGGTTCATTCGTGCCGTGAATCGCGTACAACGAATCGGACAAGGTCATGCCGCGGCTTCCGAAATCCCCGTCGGACCTCCCGTTCGGATTGCGGACTTTTTCCGTAACGGCAAATTCTCCTTCCGGAGTCCGATCTCCGCCCAGACCGACCGGATAGCTCCGTACGATGACCGTCCCGCTCACCAGCGCCAGCCGATACGTTTCCTTGTCGACAATGATTTCCAACGGTTGGAACAGGGGATTCAACAGCGCGGGGACCGAAACATCCGGTTCAAACGGCTGAGAGTCCGCGCGGACTTCCGGGGTTGCCGCCAACTCTTCCAGTTCCCGGGCAAACTGTTGTTCCATGTAACCGGTATATCCCGGCAAGAAATTATGAGGATAAGGGCGGACCAAATCGCCGATGTTTTCGGGCATTTTCCCGTTCAGCCGCATATATGCGAGGATTGCGGATCGCAATACCGCCTTTTCTTCCTGCCGCTTCTTCCAGGAAGCCAGCGCCTGTTCCGCTTCGGCGGAATCTTCAGGCCGGCAGGAGCACAGTTCGGCGTCCAAGTTCCGCAAGCGTATCTGATCCGGCGCCGTTTTTTCGCCATCCATCAGCAACCGCGTTTCCGCCGGCCACTCCCGCCACTTCCCACCGTTTGCAAAAGACGGTTGGGCGATCAGGAAATATTCCGCAAAGCGGTTGCGGATCAAGGTCATGTCCTGAAGCGCCAACCCGATTTCCCGTCTGTCCAGATGTTTGGACAAGTAGTATACGGCAATCCCGTCCGCGGCGGCTTCGGCAGGTTTGGCGCCATCCGCTGCCATTCTTTGCGGGAAGCCGGACGCCAAGGGGACATGGCCGTCCGCGGGCCCGGCGGTTTCTTTCCGTTCCATGTTCCGGTCGGCCGGGATCCAAATGCACAACAATAACAAGATCAAAGGCAACAGAACCCGTCGGAATGTTTCAAACCGGGAATTCCGCCCGGCGTTTTTGCGCAGGATACCGCTTCCGATCTCAGGCGCGGGAAGAACCATGGGACGGGACTCGAACGCTTCATACACCTCGGCAGCCTGCACGTAACAATATGCCGCTTTGCCCTGTTCACCTTTGGATGAATATTCTTTTCCAAGAAGATACCAGGCCATTTTGTTATCCGGATGCCGTTTTACGTAGTCTTTCAAGTACCGGACATCGTCTTGGCGAACTTCATCATTGAGAGACATGCAAAGATTTGCCCTCCTCCCTGTAAGCCTGTTTCCCGCTCACACTTCGTTCGGCATCGTTCAAAAAGTCCATCTGCAGCGAAGTGCCCCGTATTTTATGATTGCGGAGAAGCGCCGACGGATCGTTTCCGATCATGCCGGCTTTCAAAATGGCGTTCTCTCCGTATTTGTCGCGGATTTGGTCCATGACGCGGTCGATTTGTTCCTGTTTCGGACGTTTTTCGAAATCGAACAAATCAAGTTGTACGGCCGCCGTTTCCCGCGGCTGCAAATTTTGGACCGTTACGCCCAGAAGGCGGACCGGCGCCCCGGACTTCCAGTGGGTTTGAAAAAGTGAGCAAGCCGCTTCGTAGATCGTTTCCGTGTTTTCGGTCGGCGCCGTTAACGTTCTGGAACGGGTAATCGTTTTCATGGAAGGATCGCGGATCGTGATCTGCACGGTGTGCGCCAGCAGCTTTTTCTTGCGCAACCTGCGCGCCACCTGATCGGAAAGGTTGAGGAATACCCGGCGGATATCGCTCCATTCCGTCATATCCCGGGGCATGGTCGTCGTATGTCCGACCGATTTGTTCGGTTCGCGGTTCGGATTTACCGGAGAACGGTCGATTCCGTTGGCCGCCTCCTTCAGGGCCGTACCGTACACGCCAAACTCCCGCGCCAATACCGTTTCGTCGGCCTGAGCCAGTTGTCCGATCGTATAAATATGGAGTTTGCGCAATTTTTCCGCCGTTTTCGAACCGATCCCGAAAAGTTGCGAACAAGGCTTTTTCCATAACAGCCTTGGAACGTCGCGAATCCGCAAAATGGAAAGGCCGTTCGGCTTTTTCATATCGGAAGCCATCTTGGCCAACAGTTTATTCGGACCGATTCCGACGGAACACGGCAGCATAAGCTCCTGCCGTATCCGCCGCTGAATCGTCCCGGCGATTTCCACAGGCGTGCCGAATTGGCCGGAACCGGTAATATCCACGTAACATTCATCGATGGAGGTGGCCTCGACCAACGGCGAATAATCGCCGGCGATCTTCAGGAACCGGACCGAAAATTGCCGGTAAAGATCAAAATCGGGGGGAATCACGATCAGATCGGGACATTTTTTCAACGCTTGCCCGACCTGCATACCGGTCCGGACTCCTTTGGCGCGGGCGGCATAAGACGATGTCACAATAATGCCTTTGCGCAATTCGACACTGCCTGCGACGGCAATCGCCTTTCCCCGGTACAACTCCGGTTGCACGGCTTCGTGAACCGAACAATAGAAGGCATTCATGTCAATATGTAAAATCACTCGGCCGCCGGAAACCTGTTGTTGAGCGCCGGTTTTGTTCATGCCCGTATCTCACCTGCCGGAAAAAATGAGTGCGATCATGAAAACTTACTTTCATTACTTTCAGCATACATGGTTGCCGTACCTCGGTCAATCTTTCATCTTTCTTTTTTGCACGTGATCCCCCCGTTGCTGCGAAAAGCCTCCCTCATATAAAGGATCGCAATCTGCGATGTTACAGATTCCCCCCCACGGATCTCGTCTTTTCTTTCATCATTGTTGTTTGCCGCCGTTTCCGGCTTCCGGAAGCGGGTTATGCCAAGTCCGGCCTGATCCTGCGGACGGATTGTTCCAGAGCCTCTCCCGTCTTCACTTCAATCACGACAGTCAATTTTCTCGATTTGGCAAAATCAAGCCTTGCATCGACCGGCACGTGTCCGGTGTACAACGGTTGATGGTCGCTCTTGCCGTTATAATCGTGCAAATGCATATGCCTGATTCGCGTCACGTTTTGTTGCAGCACCGGTTCCTCCATAAATCCGGCTTTCGCATCGTGTCCTGTGTCCCAGGTTAAATAAAACCCATGAAAACGCCCGAGTTCGCGCAAAGCTTCCCGGACGAATGCCAGGTGAAAATTCCCGGTATTTTCGATACAGAGCGCAACCCCTTTTTCTTCGGCAAACCGGTAAAGTTCCGAAAACGATCGAAGCAGGTTGTCCATAAACAGATCTTTGTGCTTCTCATATATCCACACTTTCCGGTCGGGCAAAGTAAAATATACGCCCTGATTCAAATGCATGTTGAGCATGCTGATTTCGGAACGGCTTGCCCATTCGATCGCTTGCTTGCACCGTTCAACATGACCTCTGCGGATCGTTTCGTGAAACGACGACAGATCCAATTCTTCCGGAAGATGGACGGTAAAGTCGATGTGATATTGCCGTTTATATGCCAACAGGTCTTTGTGGCTCAGACTTTCCGGATTCCATATGGGCAAATTCATATTCAATTCCACAAAATCCAGGCCCAATCTCGAGCAAAGTTCCAGGTTGTCCTGTATTTGACCGAACTCAATCAGCGTCGGCATGCCAAGTTTCATACTGTTTTTTCCCTCCCTGATCCCGGAAACGCCATGGAACTTCGCCATGCCGAATCGCCAAGGAAATGGCATTCATTCATGTCGCCGTTTGCCTGGCAAAACCTTCTCAAAGATTTCGGTTCTTCCGGGCCATAGTGCTAGTTCGTGTCCCCAAGGTACGTACCGGATTTGAGGCGGTTCTTCAGAATGTTCCCTAATCGCTGCGGATAAACTCTTATTTGATCGAGCGTTTCAATCTCCACCCATTCCACCCCTACCTGGTAAGAATCAGGGGTCGTCCCGTTGTCCAGTTGTTGATGATCCGTATTTTTAAGCCGGCACATAAAATAAAATTCGACCTGGTGAATATCGGAATCCCATTCGGCAAATTCATGATTTCCGCCGATATATTCCCTTACGTACACCAAATCGTCGACGATGATTTCGGCCCCTATTTCCTCCATGCATTCCCGCGATAGCGCATCGTTCAATTGTTCGCCAAATTCTTGTCCTCCTCCGGGAAATAAATAAAAAATCCCGAACTGGTCCTCATTTTTGGTCAAAAGAATTTTTCCTTCCCGAATAATGATCGCTTTGGCTGAATTACGTATCGGTTTCATCTTTGCCTCCTCATCTCCGGCTCCGGCCGGCTCGCCGCGAGATCGGTTAACTGATTCCAATCGGAAACTGTTTCTCATTTTTTTGGAAAATCATTTCGCACCGGGTTATGTAAGCCCCCATCACAGCTCTGTTCTTAAAGATTTTGCACAATCAATCGACAGTCTCCTTATGAAGATTATACTTATCATAAGAGGTGAACGAAATGGCTGATCGGTATAAAACAAATCCGGACCGGCCGTTTCCTGACTTAAACCGGTGTAACCGGTGAGACACACCGGGATACGCCCGAGCCCCTAACGGACGAGCAGTGGCAAGCCGTCGTGAACCATGACGCCTTATAGCCCGCAATTGGCCCTGTGAATTGATAAAGCGCACTGAAATCTTTCGACACCCGGGTATTTCTCGCCCAAACTCATGGTTTCGAATCCAATTTTCCTGTAAAAATTGACTGCATCCTTATCGGTTTCAGCGATCATCTTGCGAATACCATTCGCCATGATATATTCGTAAATCATGGCTTTTCCTATTCCTTGCCTTCTGAAATCGGACCGAACGGCGATATGCTTCAGCTCAACTTCCTTCGCTGAAAGGCGGATGAATCCGACCAATCCGACCAGTTCGTTATTAATGGTTTTGCCGCAAAGGATCCTGGAGTCGTCTGTCATATATTTTTGGAGTTCCTGTGATATTCTTTCATGATCCGGCCACATACACTCAGCCAATAAAGACCTGACTTCCGTAAAATCAGGATAATCCTTCAAAGGGATCATTCGGGTCCTCCTTATGCCATGATTTTCGGCCAATGTCATCGAATCTGCCATGGATTCAGACAAACGGTTATCCATTCATCCGGTTGTTTCGTTCGTCTCAAGAAAGGTTGTCACTTCCCCGATCCACTTGCCTTCGTCATCGGCAACAACCGTTATCCATCCAAGGTTTGATGCCGGTTTTACATTTTTCAATTGATCGTCAACATATACAATTTTTTGGGATGGATCCAACCTGTCATGCACGAGCTTATATATTCGGGGATCAGGTTTGCAATAACCGACCGCGCTCGATATCGTTACACTTTTCAGGTATGGAATGATCGGTTCAATATGCGGGGTTACCCATTCTTTACGGTGATTGCTGAGAAGATGAATATCCGCCAATCTGCTCCATGCGGGAATTTCCTTGAATGCCGGCAATGGTTTTACATATTTACGGATAAGATCCCGGAGATCATCCATTGTGATTCCGGGGGCACGGCGATTCATCCAATGCAAAAAATCGTCTTCGCCAGTAGCGCCAGTCCACAGGTCATCCCGAATTTCCTTCTTAAAAAACGCTGTCCATTGTCCATAAGGAATTTCAGATATTCGGGAAATTTCCCGCCAAAATCCCGGCGATAAATTGGAAACAATCACTCCTGCCGCGTCAAGAATAAGCTGGGTTCTTGCCCCGCCAAGAATAGGCTGAGTATTTTCTCCGCCAAACATAGGTTGAGTACTTTCACCGCAAAAAATCGGCTGAGTTCCGTTTTTCATGCCGCCCGACACCTGCCCGCCAAGATTGCATTCGTCCTAAAACAACTTGCGATCATGCTTCTCCAAAAATCCGCAATAACCGGTTTAATGTATTTCCACAATGAACCGGCAAAGCCCTGCCTATTTTGGAAAGATTAAAAATTTTATTCATTTCTGGTTATTGAAGACAGGAAATCCGCCGTTTTGCGTGCAAAATGAGGGGCTGTGAACGAATGCCTGCAAAGGTGCAGGATTTAACTCTCGAAAACGGCCTTCTGGAAGAAAAAACTGCGAAAGTGCAGGTAATTTTTTCACAAATTGCCGAAACGAGGGAAACAGAAAAAAATGCCTGCAGATCCGCAGTAATTTGGCGACTTAGACCGTCAAAAGCAGGGAAAAGATGTAAAAAAGCAGGTTTTTAAAACGATGCTCACGATCGAGGCTCACGATGCTCAATCGTCCTTTTTTCAGCCAAACCAGGCACAATAGTAGAGTCCAATGGAATCTTGGGAGAGAACAGTCCGGTACTGCATATCATGCCACTTCAGGCGAATTCAGGAGCAATCCTTGTTTAAATGAACAGACAGAATCCGATTCCGTCTTGTTTTGCCGGTCGTACAGCTCCCGGTAATAACCGCCCAGCTTCATTAAACTGTTGTGGTCGCCGCTTTCGACGATTCTCCCGTTTTTGACAACAAAGATCGTGTCGGCATGTAAAACCGTTGTAAGCCTGTGCGCAATCATGATTATCGTTTTGTCCCGTCCTGCTTCATCAATCGATTTCTGGACAAGCTTCTCGCTCTCGTTGTCAAGCGCGCTGGTTGCTTCATCCAACAAAATGATCTCCGGATCTTTCAAAAATACGCGGGCAAGCGCAATCCGCTGCTTCTGGCCGCCGGACAGTTTTACTCCTCTCTCGCCGATTTCGGTATCGTATCCTTTCGGCAAGGAACAGATAAAATCATGGGCACAGGCTTTCTTCGCCGCAGCCATCACGTCTTCATCCGATGCATCACATTTTGCCATCCGGATATTTTCCTTCACCGAAGAGCTGTATAAAAAGTTGTCCTGTGTCACGATTCCCATTTGATTTCTCAAAGAGGATATGGAGAGGTCTTTAATATTCACGCCATCCATCAAAATTTCTCCGCGGTCCGCATCATACATCCGGGTCAAAAGCTGCAAGATCGTGCTTTTTCCGCCCCCGCTTTCGCCGACAAACGCATACGTTTTTCCTTTTTTCAAAGTGAATGACAAATCTTTAATGACCTCATGATTCGGATTGTAAGAAAATGAAACGTTCCGGAACGTAATGGAATCCGTAAACTCCTTTACTGCCACAGGTCTGTCTTTTTCCTTCACCGTTATCGGAATCGCCAGGAAATCGAACACCCTGTGCAACGCCACACTCCCTTCCGCAATCGCGGGGAACGCCTGAACCAAAGCCGAAACCGGACTCCGCATCCGATCCACATAGGCGAAGAAGGCTATTAAGGATCCAAGCGTCAAGCTCCCGTCGATGACGGACAAACTGCCCGCCATGACGACAAAAAAAGGAGTCGTGTCGCTTAGAACATTAACGGAAGCCAACAAAATGGCGTTGATCCGTGCTTGACGGTCCGTCAGGCGTTCATAGTTGATTAAATGCCGATCCAATTCTTCTTTATCCTTTTTTTCCGATGAGAACAATTTGGATAAAAAAGCGCCCTGGATTTTCTCAAATATAAATCCGCTAAGAACAGAACGGTAATTCATCATCTGGCGCGTCGTTGTTTTCAACCTTTTGGAAAGCAAATGAGCCAAAGCAAATTGAACGCTGACGAGCAGTACGGCAAGCAAGCATAAATTCGCGTTTAATGTAAGCATCACTCCGACAATAAAGAAGAGGACGATCATTTCAATCCATATATTGGAGAAAAGGGCTGTCATGAAACCTCTGATTTTTTCAATATCGTCAAAGAAACGCGTTCCGACTTCACCGCTTTTGTTTTCCGTAAAATATTTCGCATCCAGAGAATAAACTTTATCAAACACGTCGGCACGCAGCGCTTTAATAATATTGTTGTTGGCCTTGTGCAAGAAAAACTGTCTCACATATTCCATGGGGCCGCGAATGAGGAAAAAGACAATAAACATCATTGTGGCGATGAACAAGATTTGTTGTATTTTTTCCGCGTCTGAAAACGCTCCGTTCTGAAGCAAGTCGTCGAACAAATATTTGATCACCAAAGGAACGGAAAGAGGAATAAGAAACCGGAATAAGCTGCCGACAAACCCCAATATATAAAGGCTCTTCTGCCGGTTCACATATGGCAAAAATCTGATGAAAACTCTCATATATTGAACACCCCTATTCCATCATGTACATCATGCCTTGAGGACGTTACAGTTCCTTCCTGTAAAGAGCTTTGGACAATTTCAAAAAGATTCCCCTTCGGCAACCGTTCTTCACTGTGTATCCGGAGGGGAAACAGGCAAATACCAACTACAACATAAGGTTACTTGAAGAGATTCAGCCGTGCGGAATGAAGAATTAGCTCAACGTCTTGCTGCAATGACCGCAACAGGCAAGTTTTCGTTTCAAAATGAATCGTCTGTCAATATAAAAGGCCGCCAGAACCGATCCGGCTAAGGTGAGAAGCAGTTCTCCATAAGTTTCAAGAGAAAACGGTTTGCCTTCAAGACGGATATCGTCAGCCCGAAATTCGAGTCGTTTCACTGCATGTTTGGCTGTAAGAACTCCTCTTGTTTGGCCAAATCTTCAAGCTGAACTTCGAATAAAAATCGGTCCGGGGAATCGGCATGAACGAACTGAAGCGCTGCGGCATTCCTTTTTTCGTTCCAGTTTTTGATTTCTTCCGCTGCCAGCAGTTTTGCTTGGGCGCCGGGAACGATCATTTTATCCAATTTCGGGAGATCGGACATCGAATGTCTGGCGATCACGTTCAGACCGTGTTTCGTCGTAACGGGCCGCTCCGAATTGGAAACGGAAAGAACTCTTGTCGTTCCGGTATCGGAATAAATATCAAATACGGAAGCCAGCGCCATCTCCTCCACACCGTCATAAAGCAGAACGCCCGCCTTTTTCTTATTCCATTGAAAAGCGTTATTCAATACGTAGGTTGCATAGCGAAAATCGGCGAAAAATGGTTCCACCTTCGGATTTTGCACGAAGTGATAAGACGGGTAGTTCATTTCATTCGCTATTTTTGCCGCCATCGGTTCACCGAGTTGTTGGGCGATGACATAAAGGACGGCGTCGATTCCTGACGATATACCTGCTGAGGATATCAGGTTCGGGCCATTAGACACGTAACGTTGATCGTTGATCCAGTTCACTTCGGGATATTTCTTTGTAAGGAACGGCATCGTTTGCCAGTGCGTTGCTGATGATTTGCCATCCAATAATCCGGTGGCGGCAAGATTGTCCGCACCGGCGCAAATGCTTAATAAAGTGGTTTCCTTGTGCTGCAATATCCATTCCCGGACAGGTTCAAAGCTCTTCGGGTCCCTCATCGTCATGTATGGGATCGCGATAATATCGGCGCTTTTACCCAACAATTCATCCAATTCTTTAAAGGAGTAATGCGGCACCACATCCAAACCGCCGGTCAGTGACCTCACCCGATTGTCCGCGGCAACGGCATATACATTGTATGCGCCGGTCATAGAGAACAATTGATACGGAATCGTGAAATCTAATCCTTCCGTGTTTTCATTGCCCAACAAAACAGCAACAGTAGGTTTATTGGGATCATGTTCAGGTTTCTGCACTCCTTGCAAAGAAGGAACGGGTTCCTGGCGAATCGAGCCCCAAAACGCTTTCTGAGAACCCATATATCCGAATGTTGCGACCCCTCCTGTCAGCACAACGATCATACTCAGATAAACTGCGACTCGTAATAAAAACCTCAACATCTCAGATCAAACTCCTTTTTTGTATTATCAATGGGATGATTTTATTGGACGTTGACGACGTAAGGGACTGTAAACACTTGATTGTCTCTTTGAAACTGTCCCCAGATCTTATAGATGCCGCTCTTGGGAAAATGCGTCCCAAACACGGCCTCCGGTCCCGTTCCCTGCCCTTCTTCGGCGTGAACGTGCACATAGCGTTCTCCATCTTCCGACAGAATGACCACATGCCCGATCGCTCCCAAGTAAGGCTGGAGGTCCGTAACGGGTTGGCCGGTTTTCTCATCCGTGACGGAAAATGTAAGAGTCGTTTCTTCAGTTGCCTCCGGCCGGCCGATCGCAAGCCGTACCCGATTGCCCTGAACGGTTTTTTCCCAATTCGCATCGGGTACGACCGGGACCGGAGTTGCAGGTTCGCCTGCGAGCTTCACCCATTCCATCTTCGTCATGGAATCTCCGCCGGCCGGCTGGAAATCGGCAATGAGCCGGTACTCGCCGCCAGCGGGGAACTCGTTCGCAATTTCGAATACGCCGTTGCCTTTGTATTCGGGATGAATGTGACGGAAATAAGACAAATCTTTACTGACCACGATCAGATGAAGCAGTTTCTCATGATTGATCTCGAATTCCTCGACCGGACTTCCGTCGTCTGTCCGAATTTCCAGCCGGATGTATGTTTCCCGCCCGGATTCGGACGCCGGTTCTTCCTCAATCTCCCATCGGATGTTCACGTTGTCCGCCATGATCCGGTCGCTGACCACGGATACGTCTTCGTTCTCCCAGGATGGCTGCGAACCGCATGCCGACAACAATACGGACATGAGTACAAGGAATAGCATCCGTTTATTCATAACGAAGCGCCTCACTTAATCGGATTTTTGCGGCTCTGGATGCCGGCATGAAGCTGGCGGACAGACTGATCAGGATCCCGAACGTGCCGACGATCAGCATGATGGTCCCGGAAACTCCGAATGAATAAGTCAACGAATTGATTTCCAGGAACGTGGAAGTCAGATAGATTAACAAGATTCCGAACAGGCAGCCGATGACCGTAGCGGCAAGTCCGATCCCCACCCCCTCCAGCATGACGATTCGGATCAGTTGGCCGCGCGTCACCCCCACCGCACGCATCATTCCGAGCTCTCGGACGCGCTCCATGATATTCATGAGCAGCGTATTCGTAATCCCAATGCCGGAGATGATCGTCGATAAGACGATCAGAAAGTTGATTACGCTGAACGACCCCGTATAAATTGCGCCGATGACGGATACCCAATCTTCCGGACCGAACATTTCCTCGATGCGAACCCCGAACCGATCGAAAATATTTTCCCGCAGCTGCAGCGGGCTCGTATTCGCGTCTTTGAGAACAAGCGCGTTTCGTTCGTATTTCAACCCGAAACTGTCTCTAAAGTGGTCTTCGCTCATAAAGGCTCCGTATCCGCCGTTCTTCATCGTTTCGACAACCGCAACCACTTTAAACGATCGGGCGCCTTGAAGCGTATCCAGCGAGATGCTCTCTCCAATCTTCCCGCCCCAAATTCCGTAAGCAATCTTATCCATAATCAGTTCATCTTCGCGTAAATTCCGAATCAATTCGCTGTGCTTCTGCCCCGAAACCGCGAACAGCGGAAAACGGTCGATCCAATCCGCGCCCACTCCATAAACGGGGAGTTTCCGTTTTTGACCTTGCAAATTCCATACTGCCGGTTGCAAAAGGTAAGTTTGCGCATCGGCTACTCCTTCAGTCTTTTTCAGTCGTTCCACATCGGTTTTTTCGATGTGGTGGAACATAATATCCAGATTTCCGCCGTACGAGGAATAGATCACCCGTTCATAAGTCTGTATCAATGCGGAATTTAACGAACTCATGAGAACCATCATGGCAATCCCCAAACATAAAATCACGGAAGTCATTGATGTGCGTCCCGGATTGCGGGTCAGATTACGGATCGCCACTTCGCCGCTGAACCCGAACAGACGGTAAACCGGACGGAACAGGGCAACAAACATGCGAAACAGATAAGGAAAAACCAAAGCGACACCGGACAACAGGGGCAGGATGAAAAGCAAATGCTTGATGAAAAAGCCGGACAGGATCAGGAGCGCGCCAATCATGCCCTGTCGTTTCTTCAATGCCGGCTTCTCCGACCGTTTTTCCTTTAATACCTCGATAACGCTCACCTTGCCGGCTGTGCGGATCGGGTACAACGAGGCCGCGACCGGCACCAAAATGCCGGCAAGTACGGAAACGGCAAGAGCTTTTGCAAACATTACGCTTCCTTCAACATGGACACTGAACAACATAAAAATAAGGTCTGTTAACAGCAACGCGAGTCCATATCCGATCACTAATCCTCCCGCCGTTCCGATGAGGGACAACAGAAGCGCCTCGAACAGGACGAAAGCTTGCAATTGCCCGGTCGTAAACCCTACCGTCTTCATCGCGGCAAACTCTTTCTTTCGCTCCTGGATGCTCACGTACAAGGAATTGAATATGACAAAGGCGCTTAAAGCAATTCCCAGAAATCCTGCAATATACAACGCAAGGAAGAACGTGTCCGCATCCTTGAATTGCAAATCGAAATCGATGATGACAGGCTGCACGTAAAGATTACCGTAACGTTTCACCAATTCCTCGACCCGTTGCCGCACTGCCGCCGCTTCCGATTCATGCAGCGACTTCAACTGGACGCTCTCGATTTTACCGGATAATCCGAACCAATCCTGAACAACGGACAGGGGAACCGCGACCGACCAAGGATGATACTTCGCCATCATCCAACTGGAGGGACCCATCAGCTCAACCGTATACTTGACGATGGCGGATACCTGAATCTCCCGGATTCCGTTATCCGTCTCGAAGGAAATCATATCGCCCACATCGGTTCTCCAGACCTTTGCCGTGCGATCCGTGATGATGGCGCCGCCTGACGTCAAGCTCCCCTTAATGACTTTGAAATCTGTCAGTGCCGTGTCCAGCCGGCTGTAACCGCTGACTTCGACCCGCTTCTGTATCGCGGTGATCCCTTCTTCTTCCAGATGCAGTTTTGTATTTTGCTTTAAAACGGCGACAGATACCGTATGGTCCAATTTCCGGACTTCCTGATGCACTTCTTCCGGGAAGTAAGCTTCCGTGCCGAAAATCGAGTAATCCGCTTTGCCGAAAGCCGCTTTCAGATATAGAGGAAACGTCTTCTTTGCGGAATCGACAGAGGCGATCACCCCGAACATGGAGCTTACCCCGATCACAACCGACATGATCGTCAACAGCGTTCGAAGCTTGCGGCGCATAAGATTACGCCATGCGATTTGCCAAAGATTCAACGGAATCCCCTCCTTCCCGTTCGTCTTGCACCACTTCGCCGTCCCGGATCACAATGATCCGATCCGCCGTCTCCGCCGCTTTCCGGTCGTGTGTGACCATCACGACGGTAATGTTCTCCTCTTTGTTCATTCGGGACAAAAGCTTAAGAACGTCCCGGCCGTTTTTCCGGTCCAAATTTCCCGTAGGTTCGTCCGCCAGAATGAGTGCCGGCTTCATCGCAAGGGCTCTCGCAATCGCCACGCGTTGCTGCTGTCCGCCGCTTAATTGCGAGGGAAAATGGAATTCCTTATCTTCGAGATTGACATCCCGCAGCAACCTTCTCACCTTCGCTTTGATCTCCGCTTTGGGGGTTTTGTTGGCCGCAAGCGGGAGTCCGACGTTCTCTCCTGCGGTCATCATGGGCAACAACTGATAATTTTGGAATACGAAGCCCACTTTCGTGCGGCGGAATAATGTCCGTTCTTTCTCATTCAATTGGTCCAGCCGCACTCCATCGACGGTGATACTGCCGGAGGTCGGAAGGTCGAGGCCTCCGATTAACTGCAGCAACGTACTTTTTCCCGAACCGCTGGGACCCATGATGGCAATAAATTCTCCTTTCCTGATGTGAATGTCGTTCTGTTTTAATGCTGTGAAATGGCCCGCTTCCAAAGCGAACACTTTTGATACCTGCTCCAGTTTGATCATTGGTTTGTTGCCCTCCTCATGTTATGCAATCGGGTACCCTTGTTTGGTATGGAATCATCATAAATCAGAAAGAGCCATGTGAACGCGCAAACGTTGCGTATACCTCACGCAAATATTTGCGCCGGCCGCGCAATGTTCAGCCGATGATTTTCACAAAAAAAAGAGCCGGTATGTTCCGGCTCTTCCAAACCATCCTTAATATAAATCCTCTGTCGGGAGAATCCCCAAACTCTTGGCTTTTTTAATAGCCTCGACCCTCGAACTGGCATGCAGCTTTTGGAATAACTCCGTCAGTCTGTATTCCAGGGAACGTTGGCTGATCATTAACGTTTTTGATATTTCTTTATTGTTTTTGCCTTTCGCCAATTCGCGGAGCAGCTTGTCTTCTTCCTGGGTGATCGTTGTTTCTTCGCGTCCCGGTTCCTCTTGCACAACAATTTCCTGGCGCCTTAATTGCTTGAGCAAATGCATGGGAACGATCGCCTCTTTCCTTGCGGCGCAGCGTATGGTTTGTATGAGCTGTTCCCGGGTGGAAGTTTTGGCGATAAAGCCGGAAATCCCCGATTCCATCAATAAATTGAAATGAGGAGCGATCTCAAATCCCGAATAAATCAGAATCACGGCATCCGGAACATCATCGAGCACTTGACGCGCCAAATCAGCGCCGTTGATATTCGGCATATACAAATCAAACAAAATGACGTCAAATTTTTTTATGCGTACCAAGTCTCTGACACAGTACACATCCGTCTCAATCGTTACATTCATGTCCGGCTCGGATTCGATAAGCATTTTCGTTCCCTCTACGACCGACCGGTGATCATCAACCAATAAAATTTCCATTACGTTCACCTTTACCTAATATTTTGGGGAATTGAATGTTCACGTGAAATCCTTGTCCGGGTGCGGAATACAATTCCACTGTGCCTTCGAGGCTGAGCACTCTTTTTTCGATTCCGGCGATTCCCATATGCTGAAATGAACCTTCCAAAGCGGTCAAATCCATTCCGATCCCGTCGTCCGAATAAGAAAATGAAATGTGATCTTCCGCACCGGAAAGGGTTATCGTTACTTTCGAGGCTTTGGAGTGTTTGGACGCATTGTTCAACAGTTCCTGAACAATCCGATACACGCCAAGAATCTGTTCTTCGTTTAATGGACCGTCCAACTGCTCTGCGGAAAATACGATTTCATAATTGGAAAACATTTGCGTGTAGGAAAAGAGACTCTTTAGCGATTCCACCAGCCCCATTTTCAGAAGAAACGGCGGGCGCAGTTCGTTACACGTGATTCGGATCTGATGAATGGCATCCAGCAGACCTTCTTCAATTTGGACCAATTCACGCTCCGTATTGTTCTCGAAGACTTTGGAAGATCGCAACGATTCCAGTTTGCGGTACCAGATAATCAAATCCTGCAGCACCGAATCGTGCAAGTCACCGGATAACGCAGCCCGCTCCTTCTCGGACAGCTTAAACAGGAGCCTCAGCATCCATCTGGGCGTTTCATTGTTCGACACCAACTCTTCAAGCCGCTTCATCAGATCTTCGAGCAGATGGAGATTATCGTACAGAATCGTTACGTAGTGGACGGCCGTTTCAAGCCATTCTTTCTCAATCTTCAGCAAAGGCTGTTCCGTTTCAATCCGCAGGTATACCGGCTGCCGCTTTTCGCCGATTTTCACCCAAATGTGCCGACCGTTTCTTAAAACATGCTCCTGCCCCCTCGGCACTTCTTCTATCGATACGTTTGCGACCTGAAGTACGGACTTCACTTCGTCGATCAGCCTGTTTTCCAAATCCGATACCTTCATGACGTTCGCAAGGTCAGTTGAAAAACGGTTTAAACTTTGCTGGAGCGCTTTATACCTTTCCTCGCTTCTGATCAGCTCTCTCTCATCGTGTTTCCTTTTCGTGATATCCTTTACAATTCCATGGATACCGTGCAATTTCCCTGAAAGGAAGATAGGCACAAACGTGATACTTACGATTTTCTCTCCCTGCCTGTTGTTTGCAGACGGCATTCAATATCTTTTGGCTTGCCCTGTTGCATCACCTGGAAAAGCGTATCGTATACCGCAGGATGGTCCTCATCGTATATCAATCCCAGAAAACAACGATCCGCCAGATGGTCTAATCTGATTCCGGTAATCGTTTCAAAAGAACGGTTGGCATTTACGAAATAAAAATGGTTCAATTCGATCGAAAATACCCCGTCCAGGTTGTTTTCAAACAGGGACTTATACCTTTGTTCGCTTTCTTCCAAAGCCATCTCCGAACGTTTCTTTTCCGTGATATCCAAAATAATGCCGTCCAATCGCTGAATCACGCCGGCATGATCCACGTAAGGATGGACAATGAGTCTGCCCCACCTGGTTTCTCCTTCAACATGGATAAACCGGAATTCCTGGCTGACGGGTATCCCCATATCGAGTTTGGCCTTTACCTCTCCCATGAGAACCGCGTTGTCCTCAGGGTGAATATGATCGTGCAAGCGAATCGGATGAGACATGATTTCCTTCCTCGCGATTCCGGAAATCTTCTCAATGCTTTCGGAACAAAACTTGTATCCGGTAAAATCTTTATCTGTCGACCACACCGCGGCATTGACATTATCCAATATATTTTCCAGTAATTCTTCCGTCTTCTTCCGTTCCGTCACGTCTCTCACTACCGCTACGGCATATTTCACATTGCCATGGCTGTCCAGCACAGGTTTTACACGGGCTTCTGCATGAACCACATGACCTTGGGCATGACAAATGCGGTACCCGATGTCGATCGACGTTTTGGTATGAATCGCCTGATCATGCGAGAAACGGACCCGCTCCCTGTCGTCAGGATGGATGATGTCAAACGCATCCATCCCTTCATACTCTTCGGTACTGTAGCCTGTCAAGAGTTTCAGGGAGGGTGACACATAGCGGACCCTTTTTTGATTATCGACCAAAACAATCGTATCGGAAGTGTTTTCGGCGATCATTTTATACCTTTCGTAAAGGGGTTCCGCTATCTTTTCCTCGATCTTCTGCGGCGGGCCGTCTTTGACCAAAACAGTGAAAGCAACGGTTTGCCCGTCATCGTTGCGGATCGGAATGATGTGGTCATGCGGACGGCAAACTTCCCCTTCGCGGTTCCATTGATTCACCGTTCCAAACCGGAATCGAAACGTTTCATTCTTCCATAGGATATGTCCATGGTGATCGATGATACATATGGGATCCGGCATGTCCTGCAGCAATTGCCGGGCGTTTCTTATCAAATCGCGATCGTTTTGCATGCTTGCGGTCTCCTTTTTGCGTCTGTCCGGACGAAGTATCCTGCCAATCTCATCTAAAGCAATTCAATCTCATCTAAAGCAATTATAGATGAATTCTCCGCCTTTTACCGCGCAAAAATATAGGGGATGCCCGCAAAATTATTGAAGCTGCCAAACTACAACAATCGCTTCGTTCCATTCATCGCCAACCCCCGCCTGAACGTTATGCGATAAGCATGGTTATGCAATCAGCATGGAAAATTCACCGGAATTAAAAGTCTTGTTTTTCACCGTTCCTTAACGATGGTGTTGGCGAGGCGGTCATGAATGCCCTGTCTGCCTTTGTTTGCAAATAAATACACAATATATAAGATCATCAAAGCGTTGGGAACAAAGATGAAATGTCGGGTCCCGGCCGCTTCTGTTGCCCACCAGGGTTCAGGAACCAATATCGCGATATGCGTCAATTCCCAGGGCAAAAGCCTGATCAACGTCCGGAACAACGCCTGTTTGAAATTGATTTTTCCTCCCTCCCGATTCATTACGGCCAACTTTGGAAAGCGTTTTCCCACGGTTTGTTGTTTACGCATTTCGCAACATATAAAATACAGCCAAACCGGCAACGACATTGTCAAAAGCACCCATAATTCAATTTCATATCCCTCATCCAGCATAGAAAAGGGAAATCCCGATGTTGTCGTATGGAACAACCATTGAAAGCCGACAAGTACGGATGCCAATAATACAAAATCAAGCCAGTAGGCAAAGAGCCTTTTTGCGGATAACCTCACCGTTCTCTCCCTCCTGTCTTAAAAATTTTCTCTTCCCCCTTTCTAAAGGATGGAATGGAATCCGCCGAAGGAAAGTTACTACGGGAAAAAAAACGGTTGACAACCGTTTCATCGACGGAAAGTTACTACGGAAAAAGAACCCGTTGCCAACCGCTCCATCGACGGAAAGTTAGTATGAAAAAAGTCGGTTGCCAACCGTTCCATTTGGATTAGGAAACGCGGCGGAAACATATGATGTATATAACTATGCGGGTAATGAGCGGCCGTCAAACATTCCATTCCCCAAAAAACGTTTCGGCATTCTCAAGTAAAGAAAAAAGTAAGCCATGCCGCAGGGCAACAAATCGGAACAAACTCGCAACTTTCTCTATACCAGCCGTAAAGTTATGATATAATTATTCATTATATTTCACGTCATGGATTTTTGCGATGCTGTGCGGTTTGCCGATTACAGTTCTGCTAGGAGGACAATGGATGACTGAAGTAAAGGTTTTTGATACGACGCTAAGAGACGGGACACAAGGAGAAGGGATCAGCCTGTCGGTAGAAGATAAACTGAAAATTACCCGCAAACTGGATGAGCTGGGCGTTCATTATATAGAAGGCGGGAATCCCGGAAGCAACGGGAAAGACATCGAATTTTTCAACCGGGCCAAACAACTCGTTTTTAAAAATGCCAAGCTGACTGCATTCGGAAGCACCCGGCGTAAAAACTCCGACGTATCCAAAGATACCAATTTGAACAACATCATCGAGTCCGGCGTGAAAGTGGCCACTTTGGTCGGAAAGTCCTGGGATTTCCATGTTCATACCGCACTGCAAACCACCTTGGACGAAAATTTGGCAATGATCTACGACTCCGTAAAATATTTGAAAAATCACGGCCTTGAAGTGTTATTCGACGCCGAACATTTTTTTGACGGATACAAGAACAACCGGGAATATGCGGTCGCTGCCATTGCCAAAGCGCAGGAAGCCGGCGCGGACTGGATCATTTTGTGCGATACGAACGGCGGAACCCTGCCCGGGGAAATTTACGACATCGTCTCCCGCGTTTGCGGCGAAATGAGCATTCCGATCGGCATTCATACACATAACGACTGCGAATTGGCCGTAGCCAACACGCTTGCGGCCGTTCAGGCGGGGGCCCGGCAAGTGCAGGGAACGATCGGCGGAATCGGCGAACGTTGCGGCAATGCCAATTTATGTTCCGTGATCCCCAATCTGCAGTTAAAAATGAATTACCGTTGCATAAGCGACGAACAGTTGAAAAGCTTGACCAGTACCGCCCGCTATGTGATGGAAATCGCCAACTACAATATGCCTGTCAACCAACCTTACGTCGGCACCTCGGCTTTTGCGCATAAAGGCGGGATTCATGTCTCGGCCATAATGAAACACCCGAAAACATACGAACATATTCAACCGGAATTGGTCGGCAATAAACAACGGGTGCTCGTGTCCGAACTGGCGGGGCAAAGCAACCTGGTATTCAAGGCTCAGGAATTGAACCTCGATTTCGACCAGAACAACGTGCAAACCCGGGATCTCATCAACAAAATTAAAGAGTTGGAACATCAAGGCTACCAGTTCGAAGGCGCGGATGCCTCACTGGAACTGCTTCTTCGCGATGCTTTCGGCAAACTGGAAAAAATGTTCGAAGTCGAATCCTTTAAATTAATCGTGGAGAAAACATCCAACGACTCGGTCGTTTCCGAAGCCATCGTCAAAATTAAAGTAAACGGCGAAACGGTGTACACCGCGGCGGAAGGCAACGGTCCGGTCAACGCCCTTGATAACGCCTTGCGCAAAGCGCTTGTGCAATATTTTCCAGGTATCAAACAGGTGCACCTTACCGATTACAAAGTGCGGGTTATCGACGAAAAAGAAGCGACCGCGGCAAAAGTCCGGGTGCTTCTCGAAACTTCCAATACCGAAAATACTTGGAGTACTGTCGGCGTGTCGACCAATGTCATCGAGGCCAGTTGGGAAGCGCTGGTCGACTCGATCCGCTACGCGCTGATCGGTGAAAAATCCGTGGTTCCCAATACGGAACAACTCGAAAAAATCGGTCTTGTCAACCACTAGCGCCGCCAATAATGACGTTTATAACAGCGTTCCATATTAGTTCATAACAACGTTAAATATCGGCATCAATAACCTGCGATTCATTGCGCCGCCAATAACGGCGTTCATTACGGCGTTAATAACGAAGTTCGTTACGTCGTTCGCGGATTTGCAACGCCCATTTTCCATACGTTGATTCTTATTGTGCTAACCCGTTCGGCCTCACCCGTACGGGTTAGTTTTTTGTCGCTGAGCAGACGGGAAATTCAGACTCTCGACGATTCCCGATTTCCCGTCAACGAAGTTAACGAATCGTACAATCACTATTTGGAAAAATTTATTCCTTTTTAAAATGTAAGGAATCCAAAACATCTTATGATCCGAAATCAGCTGCTTTTTTTCGTTTTTTTGTTCGAATAACGTTTACTGGATTCGTTAAAACAAAAAAAGTGCCAATTTTGGGTCAATAGCGTCAATACGATTCCTTAGAACGCAAGAACTTTGAAACCGGAAAATCTCCGCCGGGTCTTTTCTTATTTCCAGTGACAATGGATGTAAAGAACGGCCTCCCTCTTTTGTTTATCATTTTGTTTATCATTTTGTTTACCATTTTGGTTGTTCCTTTGTTTACCACTTTACTTGTCATTTTGTTAACCACTTTGCTTGTTACCTTGTTTATCAATTTGCTTGTTACTTTGTTTATCACCTTCGATTACCACTTTATGTATCATTTTGCTTGTTACTTTGTTTACCACTTTATTTTCCGGTTTTGTTCGTCACTTTGTTTAGGCTTTGTTAACCACTTTGTGTGTCGCTTTGTTTACCACTTTGTTTAGCTTTGTTTACCACTCTGTTTGGTGGCTTTGCCTGCCGCCTTATCGTAACCGCGGCTTCAATCGGATCTTTGATCGCTGAATGACCCTGGGACGATGCGGGTACAATAAGTGACAATACTTTGCCTGCAGAGGGGTTTCGAATACACCATGCAAAAAACGAAAGAAAACAAATGGAATATTCGTTTTACAAGCGATGTAAGCATCGAACAAGATATCCCAAACGAAGAAAAGCAAATTTCATCAAAAGAAAATGACCGCAAATCCAAAGGGCTGGTATGGGAATTTGTCGCGCTCACCACCATTCCGTTGGTTCTCGTTCTCGGTAATTCCATGCTGATTCCCGTCTTGCCGGATATGGAAAGAGAAATGAATATCAGCCAATTCCAGAGCAGTCTGGTCATTACACTATTTTCTATTGCTGCCGGAATCTTTGTGCCAATTTCCGGGTATTTGTCAGACCGGTTTACGCGCAAAAGCGTGATCATTCCTTCACTCGCTGTTTACGGCGGTGCAGGCGTTTTGGCCGGATTGGGAGCCATTTGGGAATCCTATACGGTACTCATTATTGCCCGGGCAATTCAAGGGATGGGAGCTGCGGGGACTTCCGGGATTGCCATGGCATTAATCGGGGATATGTATGATAAAGGCACCGAAAGCAAAGCGTTGGGGCTGTCGGAAGCATCCAACGGTACGGGAAAAGTCATTAGCCCCATTATCGGCTCGCTCTTGGCTCTCATCGTATGGTATGCCGCTTTTTTTGCCTTTCCTCTGTTTTGTCTCTTGTCCATCATCATGGTGATCTGGTTTATCAAAGAACCCAAAAAACAAAAGAAACCGCCAAAACTTGGGGAATATGCCAAAAAGATCTTTTCCATACTGAAACAGAAAGGCCGTTGGCTGATCGCCGCTTTTTTTTCCGGTTCATTGGCGCTGTTCATTTTGTTCGGTGTACTGTTTTTTCTTTCCAATATATTGGAAGATCCGCCGTATCGCATTGGCGATGTCCTGAAAGGTTTTATACTCGCCATCCCATTATTTGGCATGGTGGTCACTTCATATATTACGGGCAGCGTTATTAAAAAGAACGGAATTTTAATGCGCCGGTTCATGAATACCGGGTTCATTGTGATGACGGTCTCCCTCATACTGGCCATTTTTTTTAACCGTAACATATACTGGCTTATAGGTTTTCTGACTGCCAGCAGTATTGGAACGGGACTGCTTCTTCCATGTTTAAACACGATGATTACCGGATCGGTCCGCAAGGAGCAACGGGGGATGATTACCTCGCTGTATAATAGTTTGCGTTTCTTTGGCGTCGCCTTCGGCCCCCCTTTGTTCGACTGGTTGATGGGCAAATCCCACACGCTGGTATTCGTCACCGTATCCGCTCTTTCATTCATTGCTCTTGCGCTTGTCTTTTTCCTGATCAAACCGGAAGCGGAAGTCGGTTAATCTCCCTTTGCTCAGAAATTCCGCAGCCCGTTGCGGCAGAAGTGTTAGTGTAAACTTATTGTGGGCAAAGGGATAGCAAAAAGGGCCTCTTCTTGGTAAAGTGAAGTCACCACAACTACCACAGATACCAAGGAGAGAACCCTTATGTCTCATCATACTACGAATGCGCAGACTTTTAAAGAACTGGAAACCACCCTATTTCGCCTGCTTCAGGCAGAATTTGCAACGCTGATGGCTCATGTATTGGAGGA
>Ga0207865_100376_pt1 | contig 49974 bp, 51 predicted proteins | sample HigsolmetaAR204D_FD_184836 | JGI IMG/M metagenome (GOLD analysis project Ga0207865, IMG submission 184836) | Ionic liquid and high solid enriched microbial communities from the Joint BioEnergy Institute, USA - AR20-4-D (SPAdes) (version 2) ...
TTGACACAATTACTGTAGTGGGACTTGGGGTGACTGGCAAGTCTTTTTTTGTTTATGCACAAAAATTTAGTGCAGGACTCTGCATTTTTCCTTTGCAAAGCTCTGCACTTTTATTTTGCCATACACAAGGGGGTTAAAGTCGATGGATGCAATTAATCAAAGTCCAGAAAAATTAACCTATAAAGAATATGCAACATGGGCGGAAGGAAAAAGATGTGAAGTTTTAGATGGGGTAATTATCAGTATGGATCCATCTGTTTCACCAAAACATCAAGAAGTATCGATGAAACTTTCAATTGAATTTGGTTCTTACCTTCGAGGAAAGTGTTGTAAAGTTTTTGCAGGAGATGTTGATGTATACTTATTTGAAGACAAAAAAGGGTGGGATAGTGAAAAAGTAAAGAATTGGGTCATACCTGATATGGTTATTGTATGTGACCCGGATAAAATAAAAAAGCACGGAATTGTTGGTGCCCCCGATTTTGCACTTGAAATTCTTTCCCCGTCTTCAGCAAAAATTGATCATATGGTCAAAAGATGGGCCTATTCAAAAGCGGGCGTGAAAGAATATTGGATTGTAGATCCGGCCAACCAACTGGTCGAAGTCTATCTATTAAAAGAAGGCGTTTTAGAATTAGAAAATGTCTATACAAAAGAGGACTCAGTCCATGTTCACGTCCTGGAAAATTTAAATATTGATTTAGCCAATATTTTCCCTGAAACATAAAACTTCTTAAACATTATACTTGAAAATGAATCAAAATATAGAAGAGAGACACCGCGAATGAAAAGGGGTGTGTTTTCTAACCCCTTAAATGTACCGAAAATTAAAAATGACAAATTTCGTCGATATGATGAGCCAATATCGAGATAATCCGCTCTTTTGTCAGTCTTGTTGGGTTCAAGATGGCGTGAATAGCCAATCCGTCAATTAATGCACACAATCTCTCCGTTTCCAAATCTTTGTCGATCTCTTTTTTTAGAAATTGCGCCCGATCCAGTGAATCCAACAGCTTTTGAATCCCCTCCAAAATCCCATCATTTTGGCTTTCCCTGTTTCCTTTATTGCGGAAAAATAATACAAATTCAAGCCAAACCTCCATTTCAGCTCTTGTCGTTTCATTTGTCGGAACAATTTCCAAGAGCATTTGTAAAACCATTTCCTTTGGCGGCAAGTTTTTTAAAGCAATTTTTTCAACCCGTTCAGACACTCTCTCTTTCACCAAATCCATTGCGTAAATTAACAATTCTTCCTGGGTGGAGAAATAGTGTCTGAGAGCGCCTAATGATAGCCCCGCTTTCCTTGCAATATTTCGTACTGTCGCCCCTTTCATTCCTTGCTCTAAAATAACTTGCCAAGTCGCTTCAGCAATTGCTTTTTTTCTATTATCATGATCAACAATTTTTGGCATACTATCAGTTTACCATAAAAATTTAAATAATACACTTGTATTAAATAAAAATGTTTGTTATGATTTATTTAGCACATCTGTATTAAAAAATGCTCGTGCCCAGTGCTTGGGAAAAATCGATTTCAAAATTTTTCCCCTGTATTTTTATTCTTATTTTGTAAAAAAGGTGATGGAAATGAATTGGATAATTTGGTTAATAATTGCTTGTGAAATCGGCTTTTGGGTTTTTATTTTACTTGGGTTGAGTTTCCGTTATTTATTGAAGAAGGAGAAGCTGGGTTTCATCTTTTTGGCACTAACACCTGTTGTAGACCTGATCTTGTTAATTGCTGCAACTTTCGACCTTTATAGCGGGACGCCGGCAACAAAAGCTCATGCACTCGCAGCTATCTATATTGGTATTTCTGTTGGATTTGGAAAAAGCATGATTCGTTGGGCTGATGAGCATTTTCAGTACTATATCACAAAAACCGGACCAAAACCGGTTAAATTATATGGATTACAATTTGCCAAACAGAATTTGAAAAGCTGGGGGCGTCATCTTCTTTCGTACTTAATTGGGGCAAGTTTAATTGGAATTATTTACTATTTTATTAATGACTATGAACGGACAAAGGCACTTATTCAAGTACTGGGGATTTGGTCGCTTGTTTTAATCATTGATTTACTTATTTCCCTTTCCTATTTTGTATTCCCAAGACAACCAGGAAAACCAACAATATAAAACTAATCTAATGACACTTTTAGAAAACAAGGAACCCCTCCTAGAGGACAGTTCCTTTTATTTTTGTAACCGTTTTGTCTGCAAATTGTCGGAATGATTTTACGGAATGATAAAATCACAACGTATGAATTACCAAATATATGCACCTTCACAAGTATTTGCCTGTGGTTCGTAATAACAATGTTGTTTATATTGTCCCGTAAATGGCTGATTATACCACGTAGGTGGACATGGGGCATAGGGATTAAAATACCAAAGGGCATATTTGGAAGGATGTTCTCGCCAATAGTCTAAGGTTAGTTTGGCTAATCTCCTTTCTACACTTCTTGCCGGATTATAAAATACATTCCCTTTTTGAACGGCTTCAAAAGAATAATTTCCACCCTGCACTTGAAAAATTACTTGTCGGATTGTTCGCAAACCTCGGAAATCTAAACAGTTTGCTTTTAACCGATTGACAATAACATTACCAACCATCAACATCCCGAGTCGACCTTCCCCCTCTGCTTCCGCCCTCATCATCCTTGCCACTAAATCCACATCACTGCTTGTATACTGTACTCTTGGCACTCTGATCACCTCTAAAAAATTGTATGAAAAAAAACAACAAACATGCGGATTTTCATTTTTTCATAAGGAATGCTTTTTATTTTTGGTGATAATGTGATTTTCAATAAAAATACAATGAAAATTAATAAATATTTATTGAAAAACAATAAATATCATGCTAAAATCAAATTCGATCATAAATATGTGAGGTGTTTTAAATGAATCGAGGATCAACACTCTTTTTAAAGATAGCGGTTATTCTTATTGGAGTTCCGGTTCTTACTTTGTGTATATTTGGCTTGTCTTGGTTACCAAATCATCCGGTAAATCCGGATTACAACCATATCTTATATCCGATTATTACCGGCATATATGTATCCGTTATACCGTTTTTCATTGCTTTGTATCAGGCTTTTAAACTTTTAGGTCATATTGACAAGAATCAAGCTTTCTCTGAATTATCGGTAAGATCGCTCAAGAATATTAAATTTTGTGCCATGACAATCAGTGGTTTGTATGTAGTTGTCTTGCCATTCGTTTATCTTTTAGCAGAATTAGATGATGCGCCGGGTCTGATACTCATTGATATGGTCATTATTTTTGCTGCAATGGTGATTACTGTCTTTGCAGCGGTTCTCCAAAGACTTTTACAAGAAGCGATTGATATAAAAACAGAAAATGATTTAACGGTCTAGGGGTGAAAACAATGGCGATTATTGTAAATATTGATGTGATGCTGGCGAAGAGGAAAATGAGTGTTACAGAACTTTCAGAGCGGGTTGGAATAACGATGGCAAATCTCTCTATTTTAAAAAATGGAAAAGCAAAGGCGATTCGGTTTTCAACTTTAGAGGCGATTTGTAAGGCTTTAGATTGTCAGCCCGGGGATATTCTCGAATACCGAAGTGATGAAGACACTCAAAATGAATGAAGAAGGAATAGAAAACGAAAAACCTAAGCAGAAACAAGAATTTGACTAGCCACTAGACTTACAGTTATTTACACCATTTTCAATATAGACTTACGATTGTTCGGAAACAGCCAAAGGAGGCACCGGTGATGAGAGCCCTAAAACAATTGATTCGTTTTGGTTGGGAACAAGCCCTATCCTGTATATTTCCTGTTGTCATTTTTTCCTCTTTAGCGATTACCCAAATGCTGCCCTTACCGTTTTTACCACGGTATGACTGGTTGCTGATTATCTGCCTCCTCATGCAATGGTGAATGGTACATTCCGGACTCGAAACAAAGGATGAACTAAAGGTAATTACCATGTTCCACTTGATTGGACTTGCGCTGGAGATTTTCAAGGTACATATGGGCTCGTGGTCTTATCCAGAGGAGGGCTATGTCAAAATTTTTGGCGTACCATTGTATAGCGGATTCATGTATGCCAGTGTAGCAAGTTATCTTTGTCAAGCGTGGCGGAGATTGAAGGTTGAACTGATTAAGTGGCCGCCGTTTTCGGTCGTTGTCCCTCTTGCTGCTGCGATTTATTTAAATTTTTTTACCCAACATTATTGGGTTGATGTTCGGTGGTGGCTGTCCGGGCTTGTCCTAATCGTCTTTTGGCGGTCATGGGTTATGTTTCAAGTGAACGGAACCCGCTACCGTATGCCACTCACACTTTCTTTTATACTCATCGGATTTTTCATTTGGATTGCTGAGAATATTGCCACGTTCTTTGGCGCTTGGCAATATCCAGACCAAACAGATGCTTGGAGTCTCGTTCACCTGGGAAAAATCAGCTCATGGCTGTTATTAGTAATTGTCAGCTTTCTGATTGTTGCGACGTTAAAGCAGGTGAAAGGAAAAAGCTCCACTAGTATAGGTACAAATCAGTATTTTTAAATCAAAAAAGATATACCTTACTTTTTTGTAAGAAATGGAATGAATATGTAAGGAAAAGCAATGGCTGACTAAGAACGCTACCCCTTATAATCGATATGAAATGATTTGTTCAATCTCATTTAAAGAAGAAAACAAATTCAAGAGATATGTAGGGTGTTCAAAATATAAGACTAACTGCATGAGAATGAGTCAAATTCAAAAATGGTATTCCTTAAAAGAGGTTTGGACCTTATTTTTTAACGTAAATGAAAGATCAGTTGTAAAATTACACCAAAGATTCCATTGATTATAAAATTCCATTCCATTGACAAATTGTTTTTTTAAAATAAAATATAAAATATGTGGCTCTTGAAAGAGAGCGGGTCGGGCGAGGGAAAACTGAATAGAAGGAGTAAAATGTTTCAATTAAAACAACATGATACGACTGTTAAGCAGGAATTAGCAGCAGGATTAACCGGTTTTTTTACCATTGTTTATATTATTGCTGTGAATTCGCTCATTTTATCTGAGGCTGGTATCCCACTGGAAGGGGCAATGTTGGGTACGATCCTGACCTCATTTGTCGGATGTTTACTGATGGGGATTTGGGCTAATGCACCGATATTAGTCGTTCCGGGCATGGGGATTAATGCCATGTTTACCTATACACTTGTCCAATCCATGGGGCTAAGTTGGCAGGAAGCTCTCGGCGTAACAGTCATCTCTGGACTCATTTTTGCACTGATTTCATTCACTTCCTTAACGACGATTATTAGTAACGGAATTCCTGGAATATTGAAGGAAGCAATTAATATCGGAATCGGTCTTTTCCTCATGCTTATTGGACTGGAAAAAGGTCATTTAGTTGAACGTGGAGACCTGTCAATTATTTCTTTAGGAAACTTGAGTGATCCCAATGTTATTGCTACGATCTTAACGTTAATCATTGCGTTAATTTTATTTATTCGCAATGTAAAAGGGAACTTTTTATGGACAATCCTTATTGGAACAGGCACCGCGTTCTTATTTGGTATTTTGCCTTCAGGGACTAATGATTCATTATCATTAGAAGGTTATAGTGAAGTGTTTGGATCATTTTCTTTAGAGCATTGGGCATCTTTTCCGTTTCTAATTGCCGTATTTTCTGTAACGATGGTTGTCGTTTTTGAAAATATCGGCTTGATTTCCGGACATATGAAACTGGCAAAACACCCGGAAAAATTTAAAAAGGCATTTCAGGCAAATGGTATTTCAGTAATGTTGTCTGGAATCTTTGGCTCAAGTCCAACTGTAGCGACTGCTGAATCTACTGCAGCTATTGCAGCAGGTGGACGGACAGGTTTAACTACGATTACAACCGGATTTTTATTTTTAGGAGTAACTTTTTTCATTCCATATATGAATATGATTCCTTCCAATGCGATTGCACCTGTATTAATTATCATTGGTGGTCTAATGGTGCAAAATATTCGTAACTTAGACCTTCATGATTTAACGGAGTCTTTTCCGGCAATTTTTATTATGATCATGATTCCTTTCACATACAGTATTGCAGATGGTATTGCCATTGGCTTTATTTTTTATGCGATTTTGAAATTAACCACAGGGAAAGCAAAACGAGTTTCAGTGACGCTTTATATAATAGCCGGTTTATTTCTTTTAAATTTTATCTTTCAATTTGTAAGTTAGACCTCCGAGATTTCGGAGGTTTTTTCTATTTGCTGAGAAACTGTACTATTTGTGGTTGGGCATAAATTACCCTTACACCCAAATTTTTCATTGAAATCAAAAACTCAGTATGGTAGGATACTAGATGTAGTTAATGAACCGTTTATATAATACTAAATATAGTGATTTGAGTTATGGTGACAGCATCTGTCTGAAAAGGGAATCCAGTTCGAATCTGGAGCTGCCCCCGCAACTGTTCGTGTGGACGAATAAGCAATCCACTGTATCGCTCATCTTTCGGAGTGATATGGGAAGGGCTTTAGGAGGAAGAAACACAAGCCAGGAGACCTGCCGTAACTTGGAGTTTCGTTTCTTCGGGGTGTGAGAAGGTGAAACGATGGAGATGCTTATTTCATGCTGCCTTTCTATCGTTATTTACCGCCGTTCATCCCGAGCGTGAACGGTTTTTTATTTACCCAAAACTAGCGATAGACAGGAGAGCATGGAAAATGAGTACAAGAAACAAACAAGAAGCTATTTGCGATTTTCCTTTACATTCGTTAAATGAGATTGTTTTTTCGCGCAATCATGATCTTATTCAAGAAAATGCAAATATGGACGGTTCTTCACCGATGGGACAAATGTCAAAAATCTCATCTGAGGTCAGTAAGTTTTATGCAAAACAAATGATGCTCAGTGAAGAAATAACAAAGGCGATTGATGACAATTTTATTTATCCTCATGATCTTGACTTTATGGTGACGGGTACGACGACCTGTTGTCAGATTCCGCTGGGTGAGGTATTAAAGGGTGGATTTAATACCGGTCATGGTTTTATGCGCGAACCGAATGATATTAGCAGTGCCATGGCATTAGCGGCGATTATTTTTCAATCAAATCAAAACATGCAGCATGGCGGGCAAAGTTATCCGATGTTTGATTATGACCTTGCGCCTTACATAGATAAAACATTTCAAAAAAATATCAACCGTTTGAAAAGTTATTCCACCTGCTATACAGAAGAAGAGCTTGAAGCATTAGCCTGGAAAGAAACCAACCGAGATGTGTACCAAGCGTGTGAAGCTTTCATCCATAATTGTAATTCAATGCATTCTCGCGGAGGCGGGCAAGTTCCGTTTGTATCTATTAATTACGGTACCGATACGTCCAAAGCCGGGCGATTGCTCGTAAAAAATATGTTGTTGGCAACGAAAGCCGGACTCGGCAAGGGGGAGACACCAATTTTTCCGATTCAAATTTTTAAAATGAAAAAAGGGATCAATTTCGAGCCCGGAGAACCAAACTATGATTTATATCAACTAGCGCTTGAAACGACAGCAAAACGTTTATTTCCAAACTTTAGTTTTATAGATTCTACGTTCAATTGCCCATACTATGACGGAACCCCGGAATCGGAAATTGCCTATATGGGTTGCCGTACCCGAGTGATGGCAAATCGTCATGGTGATGAAAATAGTATTCGTCGCGGAAATTTATCTTTTACGTCTATTAATCTTGTAAAAATTGCGCTGATTGCTAAAGATGAATGTGATTATTTTAACATACTGGATCACTATATCAATCTCGTAATTAAACAACTGTTAGAGCGGTTTGATTTTCAGGCAAAAAAGCAGGCAAAGCATTTCCCTTTTTTATATGGTCAGCATATTTGGAAGGATAGCGAAAACTTAAAACCTGACGATGAAGTAGGAGAAGTATTAAAGCATGGAACATTAAGTGTCGGTTTCATTGGATTGGCTGAAGCACTGGTTGCATTAACGGGCAAACATCATGGTGAATCAAAGGAATCCTATCAATTAGGGTATCGCATTGTTCAGCATATGCGAGCAAAAGTAGACGAAGCAAGTGAAAAATACAATTTAAATTTTTCTTTAATTGCGACCCCGGCAGAAGGGTTATCAGGGAAATTTATCCGGAATGATCAAAAGGAGTTTGGAAAAATTCCCGGAGTGACGGACCGGTCCTATTATACGAATTCATTCCATGTCCCTGTTTACTATAAAATCAAGGCGATTGATAAAATAAAAATTGAAGGCTCCTTTCATAAACTATGTAATGGTGGCCATATTACTTATATTGAGTGCGATGGAGATGTTTCCAAGAATATTTATGCATTAGATCGATTAGTAAAAGCCATGGCACAATATGATATTGGCTATGGTGCCATCAATCACCCGGTTGACCAGTGCGGCGTCTGCGGTTATTCGGGAATCATTGATAACGAATGTCCGATTTGCCATAATTCGGATGAAAATAAGATTGGGCGGATTAGACGAATAACCGGTTACTTAGTTGGCGATATGAAAAGATGGAATTCAGCCAAACGTGCAGAAGAAAGCGAAAGGGTTAAACATCAATGAAAGTCATGAATATTATCCATGATTCCGTTGTTGACGGTGAAGGTTTACGGACAGTTATCTTTTTTGCAGGCTGCCCGCACTTCTGCAAGGGATGCCATAATCCGAGAAGTTGGAATATCAATAATGGAACAGAGATGTCAGTTGAAGAAGTAGTTGAGGAAGTGGCCAGTAATCCACTGACCGATGTAACCTTATCCGGCGGGGAACCCTTTTTTCAGGCGGAAGAAGTGTGCAAAGTGGCGAAACGATTAAAGGAATTAGGAAAAAATATATGGATTTATACAGGCTATACATTCGAACAACTCCTTGCATCGCGTGACCCGTATATATATGAATTACTCGGTTATTGCGATGTTCTCGTTGATGGCCCGTTTATTCTGGCAGAAAGGGATTTAACTTTACCATTTCGTGGAAGTAGAAATCAGCGTATAATCGACTTAACGAAACATAAAGTAAAAGTTCCACCAATGAGGGTCTAGCTGCTAAGATGGAATAAATAAGGGTACATAGGAATCACTGATAAGTCAGATGCTAGAGAGGGGACAGGTAAATGGATGAAAGAATACAAAAATTGATTGACTCTGCAAAGACGAAATTTGGGTTAGGTGATTACTACTTAGAAACACATGGCTTTTTTCGTAACGTCAATATTTTTAATGAAACAATCTATACATTTTATATGGAGTGGTTTCCGAAACATGTAGCCAAACCGGATGACGACTCTAATCCGGAGGGAACAGCAGTCATTGAATTTAATTTGCATGCAGGCAAGTTTGAGAGAGCTATTTTTGTCATGGGAAAGACCTATGCAAAAGACGGAATTGCTTTTCCCAATATGGATTTCAATGACATCATCAAATGGATTGAAGAGGAGACAGGATTGATATACGGGAATCAATTTCAATTACGTAGGCAAAAAGAAAGGGAATTTTATTTTGGGGGATGTATCGATGGTGTTGCCGTTTCGCCTGCTGGACTTATTGAGGTCAAATTAGATTCGGATGGAAAACTAACCATGTTCTCTGTTTTAGGACCATTTCCTTCCAAAAATATGGTCATTGAAGAGACTTATCACCTTTCTTTTGAAAAAATCGAACATTTGGCAAAAGAACAATTGAAGTTGATTGAATTTCCTTCCGACGAACAGAAAAAAATAATCCCTGTTTATGGAGTGGAAGAAATCTTTGTTACGAATGACGGAAGATCAACAATTCCAATAGAACTGGATGATCCCTTCTATGTAAAGATTGATGAAATTATCCTTTGGGATGAACCAATTAATGAACCATTTGATAGAAAAGAAATACGTTGGATTGAGGATATAAAAGCAGAGCAGGCATTTTCAAATGAGCCAAGTCCTGATTCATTTCCAATTACAAAGGAAGAACAAGATAGATGTGTTCAGGCTGTAAAGGACTTTTTACGTCAAGTTTATCCAAATGATACAGGAAAATGGATGCTTAAAACACTCAAACGTAATAAGGGATATATTCATGCAAAAGTTAGGGCTAACTACCGGGACTACCGCGTGTTTCAAAGAAAATTAGAAATCATCATTGATGCAAATCGTTTTCAAGTTGTCAATTACTTGGACACCGAAATGATGTTGCAAACTTTTGATCAATTTCAGAAACCAGATAAAGTAACGGTTACGAAGGAGGAAGCTTTTGAAAAAATCAAAGAATTGTTTGAGTTAAAGCCTGTTTATGTCTATGATTTTGAACAAAAACAATATGTTTTATGCGGGAAATTGGATTGTCAATACGGGGTACATGCAGCCGGTGGTGAAGTGATATTGTTGGATGAATTGATATGAAGCCAAAGATGAGCCAGTTGAATGATTGATATGATGGAAGTCCCTCTTGAATAGAGCAAAATGAACTGGATATTTTTTAAACGAATTGATTTAACCCTGCTACTTGGCAGGGTTTTTGGCGCGGAGCATTTGTTGTCAATAAAAAGTCGATCCTCGATAGTTTTCTATTTTGCATTCATTTATGTAAAAGAATAAGCCATCAGTATGACTAAAAATTCCGGTTTATTATAAAAATAAGTAATACGAACAGAAATAATTGAAAAGGATCGAATATTTATGAGAGCTGTATCCGCTTTATTTTCAATCCTTATGCCGGGGTTTGGACAAATTTATAATGGTCAAATTAAAAAGGGTATCTTTCTTTTAGTAGTAGAACATTTTGATAATATGTTGGGGAAAATAAACCGTTCTATTCAGCTGGATTTTAACGGTTTTCACCAAGAAGCATTGGCTACAGTCATTTATGATGCCATGCTATTTTATCCGGGATTTTATGTTTATACTGTTTGGGATGCTTGGTTCTATGCAAAAGAGGGGGCTGATAAGGGGAAAACAGCCATTCCATTTATTATTGGCGGTTTTTTAGGGGAGTTCGGAGCGATTTTTGCATCAAAATTGCCATTCCCAACGCTTATCTGTGGTCTACTTATGATTATTCCTATGTTAATCGGGATGGTGATATTTCGAAAACAATAACAAATCATTCAAGAGTTAAATGACATTTATTAATTTAACTTTTAACAGTAAGTCTTATACTTTCATTTTCAAGCTCTTAAGGTAGGTTGCCTTGTTCATCATCTACTGTCTTTCCGTCTGTTTTCATCGAGTTAACGAAGTCCGAATTATTTAAGAGGGAAGCTATTGGTTATATGTCAGAATAAAAAAATTTTTTTATATAGGGCGATAAATTTGTAAATGTCCAAAACTAAAAATATTCCTTGCCCCAGAGAAATATAGGTACTAAAATTAAATTAATGACCGGTCATACATTTTTTTAAGAGATGCAAGAGACAATATAAATGTTAAAGTTCGTATTAAGGCTGTTAGAGGGGCAGATAAGAATGATTTCTATGCATCTGGTGTTTGGAGCCCGGATTCTATTTAATTGCTAAATACGGTTCGCTGCTGTCCAAAAGTTTATTCAGGTGCAATGTAAGCAATAATGTTATTCGAGAAATCCCAACATTCCGACATTGTATGATTAGACTTTTTGGACAGCGTCGGTAGAAATATAAAATTTGGAGGCTATCTTATGATGAAAAAGTGGCTCCCTATAGTCTTATTAACAGTTCTTGCCCTTGTTTTAATTGGAATCAAAACCTATTCAAAGCTCCGGTTATGAAATACCAGTCAATTGGATTTTCATTCAATTTTTTATTCTCTTTTTGATTACTGATTTTTTGGTTCATGATGCGGAAACGAATAGTAGCTACTTGATACTGAGAATTAAAAGAAGGGAACAGTATATTCTGTCGAAACTAATTTGGATTGTCATTCAAAATATACTGGTCTATTTTGGGTTATTTATTGTGATCTATGTGATTTCATCTTTACTATTAGGGGATTTTTCTCTTGAAGCTTCATCCTATTTTCAAGATACGATCCAATCCCAAGCAGCCATTTCGATAAATCCAATACAGCTTATATTACATCTCTTTTTCGGATACGTTTTGACAAGCATTGTGTTGTCGGGGATTTTTTTACTGTGCACTCAATTTTTTGCTTCAACAGTCTCCTTTTGTTTTGTGCTTATATTAGGTTCTCTATCTATATTTATAGACTGGAAATGGCTTCCGGCAATTCATTCGATGATATTGAAAAGTAATCTATTTGATCTAGAACATCATCTTTCATTAACGTTTTCTTTTGTTTACTCTGTTTTCGTTTATATTTTGTCAGCATTTTTCATTTTTATTGTATATAGGAAGACAGATATTTTGAAATAGGAGGGATGGAACATGGCCGAGACAGATCAAATTTACCTAAAAGTTGAACATCTCACTAAAGTCATGAAACAGCAAGTCATTTTAAAGGATATTAATTTAGAATTAAATAAAGGGTTTATTTACGGTTTTCGGGGGAAAAACGGATCCGGAAAAACAATGTTATTCCGTGCCTTATGTGGATTAATTTTACCTACTGAAGGGACGATAACAGTGGGAGGAATACAACTGGGCAAAGATGCATCCTTTCCTCCGAGTGTAGGTGTATTAATTGAATATCCGGGTTTCTTAAATTCATATACAGGATTTCAAAATTTAAAAATGCTTGCGAGTTTAAATAATTTCATTGATGATAATCGAATTAAGGAAGCAATTCGATTGGTAGGTCTTGACCCTGAAGATAAGCGGAAGTATCGGAAATACTCGTTAGGAATGAAACAACGATTAGGGATTGCACAGGCGATTATGGAAGAACCGGATTTGATTATATTGGATGAACCAACAAATGCTCTTGACTCGGAAGGAATTGAGGAACTAAAAAAATTATTATTGGAATTAAAAAATAAAAATAAGTGCATTCTGATTGCCAGTCATGATAAAGAGGAATTGGAATTTTTATCCGACGAGATTTTCATATTAGAAAAAGGCAAAATAGTCGATCATTACCATTTACAAGGGGTAGAAAAATGAGTAAAAAAATGATCCTATTACTGTCCATTATTTTCGCAGGACTCATTATCTGGGGCTTTCGAGTTTACACTGTCAATGCAGGGGTAGCCAAAACATATGAAATCCAATCGTTTAAAATTGGTGATTCTATTAAATTGGACCATGCTGAATTAAAAGTGATTGATTTTCAGTATGGAGAAGAAAACAATAAAAATGGAGATCAATCTTTACCGGTCAAGGTTGCAATGGAAGTCATGAATACTTCAAATAAAGATATTTCGGTTCAGAGACTAATAGAAACCAAACTTGCTTACGGTATGGATTACTATCAAACAATGGAAGGGGAATTTGAGGGGGAGCAGCTAAAAAAATTGTCACCAAACACATCCACTCAAATCACATTAGTTTATTACGTCGATCCGAAATATAATGATAAATCCGCCAAACTATATTTTGACCAAAGACTGTATAAAAAACAAGTTATCGACAAATATCATCATGGAAAAAGATATGGCATTGCTGTTGATTTATAAAAGCTAAATTGGAAAAATTAGTGCATTGAATTTTCCAAAACCCGATAATCCCCAAAGGAACGAGAATAAAAGTTGTGACCGAATGTTGGTGCAAATAAAGAGGAAGTTGGGAAACAAGTTTGTTTTCTCCACTTCCCCTATAATTTATTGATTTTTTTAATCGGTTAAATACTGACAACTTCCACCGGCAAAACAGTGGGGTTCAAGAGTGAATTTGGCAAATTGTTTTCATGATAAAAAATCCGACCGAGTAAGATTTCTGAACGAGAAGTCTGTGACGTACATTTAATGTTTTAAAGCGGGACGGCTGAAATGGACCAATGAAAAATAGAAATTTTCATTCAATGTTTTTTAGAAAAAGTATATTAATGCTGCAATTAATAAAAAAACAATTCCTAAAGAACCAGAATAGGTTGCTATTCCCATTCTGAATTTTCTGTGTTCATCTGTTTCAGAAAAAAATTTCCTCTTTGTTGTTGTCCATCAACCAAAGCACCATTAAAAATAGCCGAAATGACTATACAAATAATCCCCAAAGTAAAGAAAAATTTTAACATATAATAAGAATTTATCTCCTTTTTTTAGTAATTATATGATTAGCACCCAAAAGGGTTTTATAGAAAAATTTGATCCAAATATAGTATTAGCTATATTTATCAAGATAAAATATATTGCGATTTGTGCTTTAGTTTTTTTGAAAAAGGGGCTTTTTGGGTGGTAACCATTATATGAATTAAATAACCTTTTCCATTTTTTTAAACATTATTTACTAATTGAAGTTCCCAAACACTATTAGTTCCTCTTTTAAGAGTAACCCAAGTTGTTACACCAAATATTCTTCCAGTACTTACTACCGAAATTGGGGCCCAACTAGAAGGTGCAGAATAGGAAAAAGAATTACTAGTAGGATTATTATAGGACGTTTGTTGTACATAACCTACTCCACTTTTCGCCCATCCAGTTGCCCCAAAATTAACTTTTCTGTTAGATAATGAAACAGTTGAATCTAGTATAGTCCAACCTCCACTTACCTTTGTTAAATCAGTATAATCTTCTCCATCAATAGATGAAGTAGTATAATATACTGTACTATAAGCTCTAACACTAATAGAAGAGTCATATTTAGACTTATTGCTTGAATCATTAGTTTGAAAATTCCCATTATACAAATCAGAAATATCGTAAAATGTTGTTGTAGCATATGTTTCTATTTTGCCACCATTTACCTCAGAAACCTTTAATAATTGACTTGTTGAATAAGTTTGAACTGTTCCATTTTCTAAGCCATCTGTACTTTGTAATACAACTTTAGCAACGAAGTTTTTTTCAACTTCTCTATTAACATCACTTACCCCATTTTTAGCTCTCTCCTATAGTTTATTAATATCTTTTATTTCTGTAAATCGTTGTATAACTTTTTCTTTATTTCCTATTTTTTCAGCAGATGTTCCAATAGGAAAGACACTAAAAGAAAACAAAACAATAGAAACCAAAAGTAGTAGTTTAATTCTATTTAACACATTAACTCTCTCTTTCTCTTTATTTTTATTTAGACCACAATAAATAATTTACATAAAAAATTAAGCTATAAAGTTTTTTCTTTGACTTAATAAAGAATTCAAAAATAATACCAAAAAGAATAATAATCCATATATACGACCCACCAATCGTCTCATCAACTATTGAAATTACTTCATTAATAATTAGGATTAGTTAAGTTTATTTGTTAAGTTTATTTGGCTCATACCTTCTCGAGCTGCTTTCAAAGTCTCTGACCGTTAATCTAAATCAGGAAACGACTTAAAACCAATAATCATTTCAAATTTAAACGATTTTTCATTTAACCACCCCTTTCAGTAGTCGTTTATATTTTGGCAGAACAAAACCTAATGATTATAATCACTCTACATATTAGGAAAAATCTTAACAATTAAATTATAATAATAATAATAAAATTCAACAAAATATTTAGGAAAATCCAATTTTTTGATAACATATGATTTGATCAATAAATAATAACCCTAAACATGGCTAGATTGACAAACAACAGAACTGTTATAGTTATGGCCACATGTATTTACAAGAGGTTTTCTATAACTATTTACATCAATTTCATTCAACATAGATTTAATAAACGGAAGTCAAGGAAATGATTGAAGGTGGACAAGTCGACTTGGAAGAAAAATAAGAAAAGAAATGGTAAAATTGGTTCCGTGGATTTGTTCGCGTTTTTAAAACAAAAATACAAGGGGAACATTTTATGATTAAGTTTGAAAATGTATCAAAGCGATATGAAGATGGTACGGTTGCGGTTAATTCCCTTAATTTAGAAATTAAACAAGGTGAGTTTTTTGTTTTTATCGGGCCGAGTGGTTGTGGAAAAACAACAACACTGAAAATGATTAACCGGTTAATTCCATTATCAGATGGGACGATTTTTATCGATGGCAAAAAAATTAATGCGTACGATATTCATGAACTAAGATGGAATATTGGCTATGTTTTGCAACAAATTGCTCTTTTTCCGCATATGACCATTGAACAAAATATTACGGTTGTGCCGGAAATGAAAAAATGGCCGAAAGAGAAGATGAAACAGCGAGCCTATGAACTTATGAATATGGTAGGCTTGGATCCTGAAAACTATGCAGACCGGAAACCAAATGAACTATCCGGTGGCGAGCAGCAAAGGATTGGTGTCATCCGTGCCTTGGCAGCTGATCCGGAAATAATTTTGATGGACGAGCCGTTTAGTGCGTTGGATCCCATCAGCCGGAAAAAGCTTCAGGATGATATGATTGATTTAAAGAGGAATCTGAAGAAAACTACTGTTTTTGTTACCCATGATATGCAAGAGGCATTAAAGTTGGCCGATCGGATTTGCATGATGAAGGACGGGGAAATCGTTCAAGTTGGTACTCCTCAAGAACTTGTTACGAACCCTGCCAATGATTTTGTCAGAGAATTTGTGGGGGAAAAATTTGGAAACTGGCCGAATCACATCGATTTGGAGGCGATGGTACAACCATTGGCATCAAGTGAAATGCACCCCTCCATTGTCATTCCGGTATCGACCTCATTCAGTGAGCTTTTGGATCTCCTTAGCGTCCATGAACAACTTGTCGTGGAAAATGATGGCAAGCAAATTGGTGTCATTAATCGGCAGACCTTGATCCAATTTTTATCTGCTCATATGCCGGAAAGGGGGATGACCGATGAGTGAGATTGTGCAAGTATTACAGGAGAGAAAGGGCGAACTGCTTAGTGCTTTGCTGGAACATATTCAAATTTCGTTTGTCGCTTTATTTTTTGCTGTTCTCATATCAATTCCATTGGGCATTTATGTAACAAGACATAAGCGGATTGCAGAAGGTATTATTGGGGTCGCTTCTGTTATCCAAACGATTCCTTCTTTGGCATTATTAGGGATTCTCATACCGCTGTTCGGGATTGGCAGGGTGCCGGCAATTATTGCCCTTGTAGCCTATGCTGTTTTACCGATTTTACGAAATACATATACAGGGATTAAAGAAGTGGATCCTTCATTAATTGAAGCGGCTGATGCGATGGGGATGAATCCGAGAAGAAGATTGATTAAAGTGGAAATTCCGCTTGCCATGCCGGTCATGATGGCAGGGATTCGAACGGCCATGGTTTTAATTGTCGGTACAGCCACCCTTGCCGCATTAATTGGTGCCGGTGGACTCGGGGAACTGATTTTGCTTGGCATTGATCGAAACAATGCCCAGTTAATTTTACTCGGAGCCATTCCGTCAGCCCTCCTTGCTATTTTGTTTGATTACTTACTAAAGAAATTTGAGCAACTATCTTATAAAAAATCATTGGTATCGATTAGGGTTGTTTTTATATTGGCTCTCGTCATCCTTATTGCCCCGGTCATTGGTCACCAAGATGAAAAAATAGTCATTGCCGGGAAACTTGGTTCAGAACCGGAGATATTGATAAATATGTACAAAATTTTAATTGAAGAAAATACCGATTTGTCGGTACAGTTAAAACCGGGTCTTGGAAAAACTTCCTTTGTCTTTCATGCGTTAAAATCCGGGAGTATTGATATTTATCCGGAATTCACCGGGACAGCGATTTCCGAGTTTTTAAAGGAGACAGCGAACAGTACGAACCGGGAAAAAGTGTATGAGCAAGCAAAAGACGGGCTGTTGGAGCGGTTCGATTTCGTTATGCTTGAGCCGATGGAGTATAACAATACGTATGCATTGGCGGTACCAGGCAATTTTGCCGAACAATACGGACTGGAAACCATTTCGGATTTAAAAGGTATCGAGGATCAGATAAAGGCAGGATTTACATTGGAATTTTCCGATCGGGAAGATGGTTATAAAGGGATTCAACGATTGTACGGTATCCAGTTTCCGGATCTTGTCACGATGGAACCGAAACTTCGCTATGTAGCTGTAGAGTCCGGTGAGATTAATTTGGTCGATGCTTATTCCACCGATAGTGAATTACGACAATATAATCTGAAAGTGTTAAAGGATGATAAGCAGTTATTCCCGCCATATCAGGGTGCACCATTATTGCGAAAGGAAACTGCTAAACGGTATCCGGAAATTGTAAAGGCACTAAACAAATTGGCCGGACGAATTACCGATGAGGAAATGAGAGAAATGAATTACCAAGTGAATGTTAAAGGGAAAAATCCGTATGAGGTAGCAAGGAGTTACTTGGAAAAAGAAAATCTATTAAAATGAAAGTAACAATCTTATAAAAAGATTTTTCATATTGGGGAATTTTAAGGCAAGTAGATGAAGAATGTTTAGTTGCCTGTGTTTTTTTTATTTTTGTTGCCAAAAAATGGTAATTCCCGGCCATAATGATGATGAGAACGGGTTTCGTCGCCAAAAAAATGAGTGTTTCCCGGCTCAAAAAGACGACGAGAGAGGATCTCGTCGCCAGAAAAATGAGTTTCCAGCCAAAAAAAGACGACGAAACGGGTTTCGTCGCCAAAAATGAGTGTTTCCCGGCTCAAAAAGACGACGAGAACGGGTCTCGTCGCCAAAAAAGTGAGTTTCCAGCCAAAAAAAGACGACGAGAACGGGTTTCGTCGCCAAAAAAATGAGTTTCCAGCCAAAAAATGCCGACGAAAGAGGATCTCGTCGCCAGAAAAATGAGTTTCCGGCCAAAAAAAGACGACGAGAACGGGTCTCGTCGCCAAAAAAGTGAGTTTCCAGCCAAAAAAAGACGACGAGAACGGGTTTCGTCGCCAAAAAAATGAGTTTCCAGCCAAAAAATGCCGACGAGAGAGGATCTCGTCGCCAAAAAAGTGAGTTTCCAGCCAAAAAAAGACGACGAGAACGGGTTTCGTCGCCAAAAAAGTGAGTTTCCAGCCAAAAAAAGACGACGAGAACGGGTTTCGTCGCCAAAAATGAGTGTTTCCCGGCTCAAAAAGACGACGAGAGAGGATCTCGTCGCCAGAAAAATGAGTTTCCAGCCAAAAAAAGACGACGAGAACGGGTTTCGTCGCCAAAAATGAGTGTTTCCCGGCTCAAAAAGACGACGAGAACGGGTTTCGTCGCCAAAAAAAGAAGTTTTCCGAGTAAAAAAGACGACGAGATAAAAAGAGAATTTCTTGCCCAAAATTAGTGATAAGAAAGAATGTTAGTCGCTAAGGATTCAGGACGTACATTTAGTCCACACCATTCTTGCAAAAGGATGGATTTTTTTCCTTGAATAAATAAGTTATTTGGCTCTTTGCTCATAATTAAGCGCATGTACATTATTTTTTCGATGAACTCCATATAAAATGAATAAAAGAATGAACCAGACCGGGGTCAGTAGTAAAGCCATTCGAGTTACTTCGGAAAAATACATGATAACTAAGATGATAGCAAAAAAAGCTAAGACAACGTAATTTATGAATGGTGTTAATGGCGCTTTAAAGATAGACTTATTGTGCAAATCCGGCCGTGATTTCATATAGCGAATATGTGAAATTAAAATGATGCTCCAAACCCAAATAAAACAAATGGCGCTAATCGTTGTTACAATGCTAAATGCTTGTTGAGGGATGAGCTTACTCAGAAGTGCACCGACGGAAAGAACGACTGCAGAGATCCATAAAGCATTACTAGGCACATGATTTTTACTTAATTTTGCAAACGTAGCCGGTCCTTGTTCATGTCTACTTAAGTTGTACAAAATCCTGCTGGTAGAAAACAACCCACTATTACATGCAGAAGCTGCTGATGTTAATACAACAAAATTAATAATGCCTGCTGCAACCGGAATTCCTACCAAACTGAATACTTGTACAAAAGGGCTGTTCGATGCATTTAACTGTTCCCAAGGGTTAATAGTCAAGATGATAAAAAGGGCACCGACATAGAAGAATAAAATGCGTAACGGGATCTTATTAATAGCCGACGGAATATTTTTCTTCGGATTGCTTGTTTCCGCTGCTGAAACTCCGACCAATTCTACTCCAACAAAAGCGAATACAACCATTTGGAAGGAAAATAGAAATCCGCTGATTCCATTAGGAAAAAGGCCGCCATGTTTCCAAAGATTATTCACGGTAACAGCACCGCTATCTGATTCAAAACCAATGACGAGCATAACAAAACCAATAATAATTAATGCTAAAATTGTAATGACTTTAATTAATGCGAACCAAAACTCCAACTCTCCAAAAAGCTTGACCGTCAATAAATTTAATCCTAGTAAAATAATTAAACAAATTAGTGCAGGAACCCATTGGGGAATATCAAACCAATACCGGATGTAGACACCAACCGCAATAATATCCGCCATCGCTGTCATAATCCAACAAAACCAATAGGTCCAACCGGTGACATAACCTGCCCATGGTCCAATATAATCATTGGCGAAATCCGTAAACGATTGATATCCGGCATTTGATAATAGAAGTTCACCCAAAGCTCTCATAACAAAGAATATCGCAATTCCAACAATTAAATAAGCAAAAATGATGGACGGTCCCGCCAATTGAATTGCTTTCCCAGATCCTAAAAATAACCCTGTGCCAATCGTCCCGCCAATTGCAATAAGTTGGACATGTCTGTTTTTCAAATCTCTCTTTAATTCTTGTTTTTGCTCTGCCACATTTCATACCTCCTGAAAATTACTTTTGTGAAATAACTCACACCAAAATCTGTTAAAAAAATACAATGAAGGGGTTGCTACAAAAACAAAAAGAGATTGGATTTCTCCAACCTCTTGGCAAATAGAAAAGAATAACAAATAGTTATAACTCGTTACCCTTCTGTCCTTTTGCCTGAGATTGTGAACCCTTCGGCGTCGCTGAATTAGCGATCTCTCCAGAAGCTGCTCCTGCTTTAGTGTGACCCAAAGCATTCATCGCTAGCTTACTATTCATTTGTATAAATTTGATTTGACGTTAGCTTTTCACTAAAATGCACCAACTTCAAATATACACAGAGTAATTATTTACCTCTGCACCTAAAAATATCTTAATATAATTTAAAATTTTACTAGCATTATAATAATTGTCAATAAAAATGACAGCTTGACACAAAATGTTGCGAAATGGTTATCGGAGGTTAGAGGCTTATGGATAAAATTACATGAACGTTTCACATATTAGCGTTTCAGGCTATTGTTCTATCAGGTTGGAAATGATTTAGAAAAATCATTCTTTATCATGAATAATAATAAACAAACGTTTCAAGATGGGTTACAATTAATTAATGAAAGTAGAGAGATATTTTTTGCATAAAGATTAATATGAAATGTTTGAGGGAGGAATTGTTTTGATTGGTGCGATTATTGGCGATATTGTTGGATCTCGTTTTGAGTTCAATAATCATCGAAACAAGAATTTCAAACTTTTTGCAGAAGATTGCCATGTAACCGATGATAGTATTATGACGCTTGCTATTGCTAAGGCGATTATGGAGACAGAGAGGGCCATTAATAAAGATTATGAAAAAAATGGCTACTACTCTCTCCTTGAGGAAATGTCGGTACGGTATATGCAGGAAATCGGACGGAAGTATCCTGATTGTGGTTATGGATATAGATTTAATCAATGGGTTTTTTGTGCGAATCCTGAACCTTATAACAGTTTTGGAAATGGGGCTGCCATGCGGATAAGTCCGGTGGGATTCATTGCAAGGACAGAAAGTGAAGCGTGCAAGTTATCTGAAATTGTCACAGGTGTAACTCATAACCATGAGGAAGGATTGAAAGGTGCTGAGGCTACAGCAGTGGCAATCTTTATGGCATGGAATGGATGTACTAAAAGTGAAATACGAAATAAAATTAACAGTTCCTATTATCCTTTAAATTTTACTATTGGTGGAATCAGGGACAGCTACCAGTTTAATGAGACATGCCAAGAAACAGTCCCTCAAGCTATCGCAGCTTTTTTAGAATCCGGTTCCTTTGAAGATGCCATTCGTACTGCGATTTCAGTCGGCGGTGATAGTGACACGCTGGCGGCTATTACCGGTGCTATAGCAGAAGCTTATTACGGAGTCCCGGAAATTCTTAGAAAGAAAGCGTTAACTTATTTAGATGATGAATTGCGTGCGATTTATGATGAATGGTGTGAATTTACCGAAGCTGGGCACCCACATAGCAAGTTTAAAATGCTCACGAAATATATCGGGAAACTATCTGATCGTGCGTATTTTGGTGATTGGGTTTTTGATGATGAAAATGATGGGAGTTCTGAACACCCGAAACAAATGCCGTTTGTAAAATATGATGAGCTGGTAAAAATGTTTGTTGATGAATTCTATCAATTTTCACAAAGTCATCCGGAATATAAACTGATGAAATACCATTTAATTTTAGAGGATTACGGGGTTCAACCGAATACAGCGGGTTTGCGAGATGCAAAGGTAGAATTACTAGATGCGCAATGTATCTTAGCAATGATTATGTGTATCATTCGGTTTGAGCGATTTGGTGAAGGATTACTACTTAATTTTTTTAAAGAAGGTATTATATTAAAATGGTTGAAACGTCTCAAAACAATTGACGACTCTGACATTGATTCGAACCCGGCAAATATTCCTAATCAATCTTCCAAGGATAAATGATTTTCGTTATTTTTATAATCGTAGCTAATTTGGTACAATCTGTTTCCGAGAACTGTTCTCATGGGCAAAACCATCTGAAAAAGGGTACGAACAGCCCCCGGAATTTCTCTCTCGAAGACAAAATAAACCTTAATAATCATATCTCCAACACAAATTGCATAATTTAATGTTGTCATCTTAAAAGTATGCTAAGGTTAATATTTATCAATTTCGAAAACTAGGATAATATGATATGATGTTTAGCACCCAAAAAGCTCATTTTTCAAAAACATTTACGCTCAAATGACAATATATTGTGTCTTGATAAAAATTGTTAGTACTATATTTGGCGCAAATCTTTCCTTAAAACCTTTTTGGGTGATAACCATATGATTGGTTTGAAATATTTTTAATTACAACGAAGGGGATAAGGGGGTACTTGTTCTTGGAAAAATTAATAAATAAAGTAGCTGTTGTTACAGGAGCAGCACAAGGAATTGGCGCAAGCATTGTTGAGCGGCTTTTTGCAGATGGTGCTACTGTCGTGTGTCTTGATGTAAACTTGGATAAGTTGAAAGAATCTATTTTAAAAATAGATAAAACGGGTGAACGTGCCATATCGCTAAAATGCGATGTGTCCAATCAGGAAGAAGTTAATCAAGTTTTTGATCAAATTTATGAAAAACTCGGCAAAGTTGATATTCTAGTAAATAATGCCGGCATTGTCAGGGATGCGTTTTTTCATAAAATGACACCGGAGCAATGGCATGCGGTCATCAATGTCAACTTAAATAGTATGTTCTATACATGCCAAGCCGTCATTCCAAAAATGAGGAAACAAGAATATGGAAAGATCGTAAATATTTCATCAACCTCAAGCTGGGGGAATATGGGACAGGCAAATTACAGTGCAGCAAAAGCCGGTGTCATCGGTTTGACAAGAACGCTAGCGAAAGAAAATGGGGCAAAAAATATTACAGTAAATGCAATTGCGCCGGGTCAAATTGATACCGATATGACAAGAAATATTCCGGAAAATATTAAGATGATGGGTATTATGTTGACGCCTGCCGGAAGAATGGGAAATCCATCTGAAGTGGCATCGGTCGTTTCGTTTTTAGCATCGGATGATTCCAGTTTTGTTAACGGAGAATGTATTAGTGTCAGCGGTGGGTTTTTAATGCCGTAATGAGTGAATGTTCACTCATACCAAATGGATGAAAACGCGATATAGGGGCTGATTAGGTTGGTTCAAAAGGGGTTATCTATAAAAGGTGCGGAATTTTTAGTGGCACAAATAGAGGGCGAATCTATCTTTACACCAGAAGACTTAACAGACGAACAGAAGATGATTGCAGCCACGGCAAAACAGTTTGTTGAAGAAAAAGTGATTCCCAAAAATGCAGATATTGAGAGTCAAGATTTTGATTGTGTCGTAAAGTTAATGCGCCAAGCCGGGGAATTGGGGTTGCTGGCTCACAGTGTACCGGAAAAATATGGCGGACTTGGTCTTGATAAAATATCAAAAGGAATTGTCGGAGAATATGTCGGACGGACCGGTGCTTATGGGGTAGCACATTCCAACCATACGTGCATCGCGACTTTACCGATTACCTATTTTGGTACGGAAGAACAAAAGGCAAAATATTTACCAAAGTTGGCGTCCGGTGAATATATTGGTGCGTATTGTTTAACGGAACCTTCCGCCGGGTCCGACGCTTTAAGTGCAAAAACAACAGCCGTACGAAATGAGGCAGGGACGCATTATATTTTAAACGGCAGTAAGCAATTTATTACGAACGCTGCTTTTTCCGATACGTTTATTGTCTACGCAAAGGTGAATGATGAAAAATTTACAGCATTTATTGTTGAAAAGGATTTTCCCGGTTTAATCATTGGTCCTGAGGAAAACAAAATGGGGATAAAAGGCTCCTCAACTTGCTCGGTAATATTCGACAATTGTCTTGTCCCGGTTGAAAATGTACTTGGTGAAATTGGGCGTGGTCATGTAATCGCTTTAAATGTGTTGAATCTTGGCCGTTTCAATCTTGGAGCGGCATGTATGGGTGGCGCCAAATCGACATTGGAGCTGGCTCTTAAATATACAAATGAACGAATTCAGTTTGGTCGGACGCTTTCTTCATTTTCGGCCACACAGGAAAAACTGGCTACGATGGCAGCCCGTATTTATGCAGCGGAATCCGTACAATATCGGACAGCGGGTTTGTTAGAAGATGCATTAGGTGACCTTTATGATGAAACAGACCATAAAGTGATTGGAAAGCGGTTGTCAGAATATGCTGTCGAGTGTGCCGTTTGCAAGGTATTCGGCTCAGAAACATTGGATCAAGTGGCGGATGAAACATTCCAATTACATGGCGGCTACGGTTTTATAAAAGACTACCACATTGAACAAGTGTACCGTGACTCCAGAATAAACCGGATTTTTGAAGGAACCAATGAAATCAACCGATTGTTAATTCCGGGATTTTTATTTAAAAGATCAGCTCAAGGCCAGTTCAACCTTGAAGCACTGATTAACCGGGTGATTAAAGAAGCAACAGGAACGAAGAAAAAGCTCGACGGACCACTTGCCCGTGAAAGAGAAATGATTCAATCGATTCGGCGGGTATTTTTGCTACTGGCCGGGGGCGTTTATTTGAAATATGGGCTGGAGTTGGAGCACGAACAAGAGTCGATTATGAAATTGGCCGATATCGCCATCAATTTGTATGCAGCCGAATCAGCGGTACTCAGGACTTTGAAAGCGGTAAAGAAAAATGGTTTGCCAAAAGAACAACTAAAAGAAAGTCTCGCTGTTTGTTTTGTCGATGAAGTGCTTTTGAAAGTAGAATCATTGGCACGGCAACTCATGGGTGGAATCGGGATTGATGCCGAAAAAACAGCTGAATTGATAAGAAAAGAACTCGCTCAATATCCAATGCAATTAACTTTTGAAAAGAAGCGGGAAATTGCAGCCCGATATATCGAGGCTGAAAAATATATTTCATAAGGGGATGTTTAATAATGAGTGAACAGGTGACAAACGCTTCACTGGCAGAAATTAAACAGTATATTGAAAAAGAATTAAATGAAAATCCGGCGCCGATTGCTGATGTAAATGTCGTTTATCAGTTTGACCTTACCGGAGATGAAGAGGATTCCTTCCAACTTCAGCTAAACGGAGGACAGGCTAAAGTTGTTCCGACAAGCGAAACGACAGCGGATTGTACATTAGTTATGTCAGCGGACAGCTTTCGAAAATTTTTAACCGGGAAGTTAAGCGGAACAGTCGCCTTCATGACAGGTAAATTAAAAATCAAAGGCGAATTAGCCAAAGCGATGAAATTGGAGCAGATTTTAAAACAGTATAATATAAACGGATAAGCTTCTGGTGGAAGTTTCAAAATAAAATCTGTAAACCCAAGGATGAAGTAGAGCCATTCTTGGGATTTTTTACGTTAAGAAATCAATATGGAGGCTTTATCAAAATCAATGTGCTTAGGAAAAAGTACTCGTATTGAAGGGCTCTCTATATATTAAGTGGACATAACCGTGCTATTTCTAGAGGCCGCTGAAAAAGTCCTGAATTGCTTAAAACCATATTTAGATGTATTTTTGTGGTCTATCCTACTATTGAGTAAGCGAACTTGTTCGAATCGTTTTTCAGTGGCCTCCAATTTTTAATAGAAATTTTTTTAAAAGCAGAAGGATTTTTGGCGAAATTGGTCGAATAAATCATTAATTCCGCTCTCCATCCGAAATTCCTTGCTCTTTTCTCCTGAATTTGTTTTACTTTCATCCTATTTTGTACCAAATCCAACAATAGAATTTTTCTTCTAAATTAAGTTTTAAAAATTCAGTTAATAGCTTTATTAGATTTTAAAATTCATGTATAATTATATTAGTTGAAAGGAATGGTTGCATTAAAATATGGTACGACAAACGCCATTTAATTGGTTAAAGCCAAAAAATGATTTTGTCTTAAAATTGATACTTGGCAGTGAGAATGATCAATCAAAAGAACTGTTATTAGCGTTTTTAAATGATTTTCTATATGTGCCTGCGTTGCAAAGTTTTACTTCTGTAGAAATATTAAACCCAATCATCAATAAACAAAGTATCTATGATAAAGGCTCTATTTTGGATATTAAGGCGAAAGTTCCCGGCTATGGATATATTAATATTGAAATGCCATTAACGAACCATAATAATATGCATAAACGCTCTCTGTATTATGCGTCCAAATTAATTGGAAATCAATTATTTGTAAGTGATGAGTATACTAAGGTAGAACGGGTTGTGGCAATTAATTTATTGGACTTTCCATTTTTTTCTTCTACTCCTTATCATAGTTGTTTTCGGTTAATGGAAGAAAGACGGCATGAGCTATTCCCTGATCTTTTGCAGTTACATTTTACTGAAATGCCGAAGTTTATTCGACAAGATCAAGCGGGGAAAATCCCAATGAATGATCGAAAGGCAAAATAGATACGCTTTTTGACAAATGAAGATGATACGAGGTGGTTTGAGATGGCAAAACAAGACCCGGTAATGGAAAAGATGGTGGAATCATTAAGAGTAGCAAGCCTGGACCCGGAAGCAAGGGAATTGTATGAAGCCCGTGCAAAAGCATTGAAAGATCTCAACTCAATTCGCGGAGAAGCGAGGCGGGAAGGGATAGCGGAAGGGATAAAAGAAGGACTAGAGAAAGGGCTAAAAGAGGGGAAAAGAGAGGCAAGTCGAGAACTAGCGAAAAAAATGCTAAGAAAAGGATTTGAAGTATCCGACATCATGGAAATGACAGAGTTAACAGAAACGGAAATAGAAAAACTAATGGTTGAGATAAATAATCACTAAGTACGGAAGCAAAGGCGTGTGTAAATGCAAAGCACAGCCGAGGGAATTGAAAAAATGAGCTAAACAGTAATTACAGTGGCGTTAATTTAATGGCTGAATGAAGTCCGGAAGCATAATGAATTGTTTGACATCGGGCTTCTGTGGGTATGTTTCCTAAGTTAAGAATCTACCTGACTTATGGGCTGGCTTCAACCAACCAAGGCTATTTTTTCTTCACCCCGTTGTCAAGCCGTACTTGATATTGGATACCGGAATGATAATGAAAACACAATCAGAAATTAAGGTTGAAGAACGTCTTAATTTCTTTTTCACTCTTTTTCTCCTTTTGATTATTGATGTATCTGAACTTTTAATACAACCGGACATTTAAATAATAGGGAAATTATTGCTCTCGGTGAAAGTTAGTTTAGACTCAAATATAGGATACCATATCATCAGGTCACGTTTTTTTGGAATTTTCCAAACAACTTGTTTGAGGTATTCCCATTAAAATAAACGCACTTCAATCGGTTACGCATAACAAATAACCGTAGGACCATGATGTTTCAATGAAGTCTTACGGTTACGTTCAATAATTCTCTCCTATCTACTTATAAATCCTTGAAATTAGAAATGAAATTCCGATGATCCACTTTAGCACAAATTTCACGTCAACGACTTAGCTATCTGAGGTTGATTTCCTGTTATACGGAAGGACGTGCAAGATAACTTTATTCAAATAAGTGATTTTGCTCTGCGATTTTTAATCGGTTGTATAAAAGCATTTCGGTTTTTCCATAAAAGAATAGAGAAGTTGCCCAACCAAGTCCAAAGCATAAATTTCGGATAATGTTTATAAAATAAATAGAATAACAGAATAAAGAATCCAACGGTTGTCTGAATCCCGTCCTCATTACTTGATGTTTTCCCGCCTTTTTTTATTATTTTTGTTAGGATAAAAAAGAAGGCTAAGATAAGTGCATAAATGAAGGAGGCACGAAATTGAGTTAAGGCGCTCCATACGCCAAAGGTAACGGCTAAACTTTTCCCGCCGCTAAATTTTAAAAACGGGGAAAATGCATGCCCTAGGATTGGTGCCAATGCAATCGGAATCAGCTCAAACCCTGTTTCGTTGCCCGTTTGTAAAATAAAATAGATCGGTACATAACCCTTGAGAAAATCAAGAGCAATTCCTAACAAACCAAATTGAAAACCGGCCTCTTTCCACAAATTTGCCGCCCCGGGATTACCATCTCCTGTTTCTCGTATATTCATTTTCAATAAACAGCCAATCCAGTAAGAAAACATGAGTGAGCCACTAAAAAATCCGATGAGTGTCCAAACAACTGTCAAGATTGATCACCCCTTCCAACCTGAATGTACCTGCCCTTCCAGATCACTTTTTTACGAAATACAGATTGGTACAGAGAGTAGACAATGACTGCAAGGAAAAAGAGCATCGATAGAAAATGAAAGCATGGATGGACGATGCCAAAGCTTCCAATATAATGGTTGATATAGAATATTTGAATGGCAAAACAAATATAACCGATCAGTAACGGAATGAAATACTTGGATCCGAAAAAAAGGAAACAAAATTGTGATGATACCAGCCCAATAATCCATAGAATAATAGAAAAGAGTGTTAATGGATGAAGAGAAGATGTACTTAAGACAGCCCCCTTGGCAAACCCCTCCAGTTCGCTTTTTATCCCGTTTGGGTACATGCGAAAGGAAACAAGATCAGTCCCAATATAGTTGGAAACTTTTATTCTGGCATTTTGAAACAAGGCCCCCAAATTTAAGTCGTCCAGCATTTCAGACCGAATCATTTGGTGACCGCCCACTATCTCATAATCGTCTCGAGTCGTTACAATACAAGCTCCATAGAGTCCTTTTTGAAGATTGTTTTTTTCAAAGGGGGAAGTGAAAGAAAATATGCCTAATATATTTAGCACCATCGCAAATTTTTCATAAAATTTTTCTGCCTTGTGGTAAGGGACAACAGATAAAACACCACTCTGTCTCTTTTGTGCTGATAAAAGAGATAGCATGGCGTTTTCACAAAGTTGAATATCGGCATCAAGAAAAAGTAAAATATCACCGCTAGATCGCAAATAACCATTCCAAACTGCCCAATTTTTACCTGTCCAACCCGCCGGCAGAGGAGGTGCTGTAAAGGTAGTGACACCATATTTTTCAGCGATATGTTTAGTCTGATCTTGTGAATGGTCATCAACAACGATAATTTCATCCGGTTGAACAGATTGGTTAAATAGAGAATCAAGTAAATTTGGTAGATTCTTTTCCTCGTTTCTGGCAGGAATAATAACGGAAATTTTTCCATGCTCGATATCACTATTCTCGTTGTAGGGAATGGTACTTTTTTTAAATAGAATCATGCCGGATATCATCCCGATTGGAAGGATAAGGATACATAAAATTAGTCCTAACATGTTTTTCCACTTCCTAAAAAGTTAATTTGTATAATAATATTCTACACCATCCAAAAGTTGGCAGCCATTCCGCTTTTCCCCACCATATAGTAAAATAAACCGCTGAGGCAAAAAATGTCCAGCGGTTAAAACTTAGCTCTGATATTTTTTAATTAAATCAACAAAAGCATCGACAAATGATTGAAGAAATTGAATCGTATCTTGCTTGTTTATTTTGCCATTTTCATCAAATAGAGTGGCTACATTAGCGATATAGGCTTCCGGTTGTTGAACAGTCGGCATATTTAAGACAACGAGTGATTGGCGTAAATGATGGTTGGCACCAAATGCACTTAAGTTACCCGGAGATTGACTAATAACAGCAGCCGGTTTTCCGTCCCATACACTTTTGCCATAAGGACGGGAACCAACGTCTAATGCGTTTTTCAATACAGCCGGCACAGAGCGGTTGTATTCAGGAGTTATAAATAAAACTGCATTAATCTCTTTTATTTTATTACGGAATGTCGTATATTCAGCCGGCACATTGTTATAATCGTCAAAATCTTGATTGTACAACGGCAGATTTCCAATTTCAACAATTTCCGTTTCATAACCTTCAGGAAATAGAGCTGACACATTTTCAGCTAATTTCCTGGAGAAAGATTCCTTCCGTAAAGATCCAATTAAAATCCCTATTTTTACCATTTTGTGTTCCTCCTTTTATTTCTATATCGAAATAATTATATTTAAGTTTATCCTAAAATGTCAAAAAACATAACTTATGTAAGAAAAATAAATGCAACCAATTCTAGACAATATAATATCGAAAAATGGTAGAAACCACTTTCAATATTTCTCCTTCATTGGTAAAATAACATTATAGGAAATATTTTTTCAGTAATTTTATTATAAAAAGTAATTTTTTTTCACAAGATTTTGGATAAACTACTGATATATATGTTCGTAAAGGAGATCGAAAACACATGACAGACACAAATTATTATGTAGGTGTCGATATTGGTACAACAAGTACAAAAGCAGTTTTATTCGGTGATCATGGCAAGGTAATCCAAATGCAACATGTAGAATATCCGCTCTATAGTCCAGCCCCGTCGATTGCCGAACAAGATCCGGATGAGATTTTTCAGGCGGTTCTCCATTCGATTAGAGAAGTTATTCGTCAAGCTGCAATCGATTCTGCAAAAATCCAACTAGTTTCCTTTAGTTCCGCCATGCACAGTTTAATTTTAGTTGATGACAAAGGAAAACCATTAACCCGTTGCATTACCTGGGCAGATAGCCGGGCAACCAAATGGGCTGATAAAATCAAAAAAGAGCTGAACGGGCTTGAAATCTATAAAAGGACAGGTACGCCAATCCATCCGATGTCTCCGCTCGCAAAAATTACCTGGCTCAAATCTGACCATCATGAACTTTTTGCAAAGGCAAGTAAATTTATCGGAATCAAGGAATACGTTTTTTATAAACTTTTTCATGAATATATCATTGATTACTCAATTGCTTCTGCGACCGGTCTTTTTAACTTGGAACAACTGGCTTGGGATAAAGAAGCGTTACAGGTCGCCGGCATTTCAGAAGCACAATTATCCAAACCGGTACCTACCACTTTTGTGAAACGGGGACTTAAACAAGAACTGGCAGCTGAACTGGGCTTATCTCCTGACACGCCATTTATCATTGGAGCAAGTGATGGTGTTCTATCCAATCTCGGTGTTGGTGCGATTGATCCGGGTGTTGTTGCTGTTACAATCGGGACGAGCGGTGCCATTCGGACAGTTACGAATAGGCCGGTGACAGATCCGAAAGGCCGAATTTTCTGTTATGCACTGACGGAAAACCACTGGGTCGTTGGTGGACCGGTCAATAACGGCGGGATGACTTTCCGGTGGGTTCGTGATGAACTTGCCTCCAGTGAAGTGGAAACTGCGAAACGACTGGGTATCGACCCGTATGATGTCCTGACCAAAATTGCCTCACGGGTCAAACCGGGTGCGGACGGACTTCTCTTTCATCCTTATTTGGCCGGCGAGCGTGCACCACTGTGGAACGCCAATGCCAAAGGGTCGTTTTTTGGCCTCGGACTTCACCATAAAAAGGAACATATGATAAGGGCTGTCTTGGAAGGAGTTATTTTTAATCTTTACACAGTGATGCTGGCACTGCAAGAATTAATTGGGGTACCCAATAAAATTCATGCGACAGGCGGTTTTGCCAGATCGGATTTGTGGCGGCAAATGTTGGCTGATATTTTCAACCATGAAGTAATTATTCCGGAAAGCTTTGAAAGCTCTTGTTTAGGGGCCATTGTTCTCGGTATGTATGCTTTAGGTAAAATCGACGACTTCTCGATTATTTCTGAATGGATCGGAACCACCCATGCCCACCAACCAAAGGAAGAGAATGTTGAAATCTATGAGGATCTTATCCCGATTTTTATCCGAGTATCCCGTTTGTTGGAAAGTGAATACGACGAAATAACCAAATTCCAGCAAAAATGGGTGTAGAAATTAATACGATATGTGCTGTGTTCCTCAATACTTGTCCTTCATCTATACTTAAAGATTTGGTGAAGGACTTTTTGTTTGAGTAATTTTTTTTCGAGAAATGTGTGTCTCCGTTACCTCCACATTGCTATTTTGCTGCAAATATGCATTGAGTAGTCCATTGCAAATACCGGTGGTCGGTGTCGAAAAAGAAGTCAAAACATTTATAATATAAGGGTTTATAAAATCTATGCGTAAAATTTGCGTAAAATGATCAAAAATAAGCAGGTAGACTCTATCTTAGCTGTTTTAAAAATATTAAAATAGTTGAATTCAACAAAATGTCCCATTAAATTCCCTAATTAAAAGCAATATTAATTATGTGACATAATATTTCTCTTTTTCAAAAACCATGATAAAATTTATTATATGATTAGCACCCAAAAAGGTTTTAAGGAAAGATTTGCGCCAAATATAGTACTAACAATTTTTATCAAGACACAATATATTGTCATTTGAGCGTGAATGTTTTTGAAAAATGGGCTTTTTGGGTGATAACCATTATATTGAACAAAGAGAGGGATATCTGTGAATTGGGATATTATTACAACAATTGTAGTACCTTTATTAGTTGGGTTAGTACCTGCAATAATTTCATTTTATTCCGCAAGATATCAAGCAAATAAATAGCAGAAATTAAAAAAATAAAAGAACAACATAATTTTGAAATGCGGAAAATTAAAGCTGATTTGATGCCGAAATAAAAAAATTAAAAATGGAATTAGAAAAGCAAGCGGAACTTTATGAAAAAAATGCTCAATCTGATATTGTAAAAGAAATCTTTACTCAAATGCTTAAAGGCGACAATCCTTTTGAAAATCTTGCTGTTGGATTAAATGAATTCGAAAGGATAAAAAAATTGAAATGGCACCAAATCAAAGTAAAAGTAATGGTAAGTATAAACGTCATTCTAAACGAAGAAAAAAATAGACATCTCAAATATGAGAAGTCATTTTTCAAATAATAGTATTTCAATATTTATATTAAATTAGGATAATCTTAAGAATGCTAACCGAAGACCATTTGGGTTTTTCTGTAAAAACTTGAAAGAATTATTTAAATAGAATTTTTCTATTTTATCAATAGGTTCATACTCTACACATACAATTCTCATGCCTATTGTTCTATAAACGATCTTGCAATTTTCTAATGCTAATCTTAAAATTTCAGATCCTGGAATAATACCTTTATACTGATCTGCCCTACCTAGTTGTGCAATTAAAATGGTACTGACTGATAAAGCGTGTTTATTAAAGGCAATCTTGTCTTACAGATTTCGAAACACCTTCTGCAAATTCAAACTGCTTATTCATCAAAGTAAAATAACCAATTATGTCGTTGTTATTCTCTTCATCAATTATAATGAATGTTCGAGTCATTCCCCTTTTTTCATTTTCAATAGATTGATTCTTTAAGAAGTTTTCCACCCCAGAGTTTAATGAACACGAAAAAGAGGAGAGATAATCTCGTACCTCGCTCTCCTCACCAGCTTCTATAAGACTTAATAAACTTATTACTTGCATTTTCTGCTTTTAAGTACGTTTGAAGCATGAGCAATTCTGTCTTTATCACTTAAATAAAGATCATTAAACTCATTACTTTTGGGTAATTTTATTGGAGAGGCGGAAATAATTCTTTTAGCTGCTTGTTCATCCAATATATACTGTTCAGTAAGAGCTAAAACAGCCATTTCATTTTCCTCCTTATCATTTTCCATAAACCTCACCACTTCTCAAAATAATGTAGTGGTATAGTATAGGGCCATTCTTAATTATATTATACATTCATACAAAGTAATTTACAACAGAGTCATAAAATAGGTATGTGGCAAGTTTTTCTCGATAGTATTTAAATATTGGGTTTTTCAAGACACTCTTTTTTGTACGCTTTTCGGCTACTTCGCTTCGCTTGCTCTCCTGGATAAGTGGCAATAATTTTTCAAATTAATGCCCAGGCTGAAATTAAAACCCAAGAATTTTGCTTAAATACCCCATTGCCGATGATAGGCTAATGCTAATAAAAAATAGAAAACATGCCATTAACTTTTTCATGGTAAAATCCCTTTCTGTCTATATCATACGGGGAAAAGGGAGGAAAGTTTCATGTATCCTATGAACTCCTAAATACAAGGGAGATCTCTTTCCAAAAGAAAGTGTGTATTTCTAACATAATACTATTAATACAATAGCAATATCTTTTCCACTTGTTTTACTATTGAGGTTATGTTAAACTTTAAAAAAGTTTAAACTTCTTTTTGACTAAGTTTAAAGGGGAGACTTCTTTTGGGGAATACACAAACAATAAAAGAAACGATTGAAATGTGTTTTCATTCACTATCAAAAAAGCAGCAAAAGGTTGCAAGTTTTGTACTAAATAATCCGACATATGTTGCTACACACTCAGCAGCTGAGGTTGGTATGAAGGCGGAGACAAGTGAAACAACCGTTATCCGTTTTTGTTACGCACTTGGATTGACAGGTTATGCTCAATTACAAAGGGAAATTACCTTATTTGTTTTTAATCAAACAACGGCTAGTACGCTTGGTAATTACTTTTCATCCAAAAAAGAACTTTTTAATGACCAACAACTAATCGAAAAGGCAATAGGGAAAGATATAGTTAGAATTAACAGAATATCCGAACAAGTCGATAAACAAATGTTTTTTAAAGTAACCAAGCAATTACATGAAGCAAAAAATATTTATGTGATGGGAGTTGGTGCTTCACGATTCGCTGCAGAATGGTTGCATTTTACAATGAGTATTCTTCGGCCAAATGTATCGATAATCCAAGCTAAAACACCTGAATTTATTCGAATCATGCAGGAAATAACGGACGAATCGACTGTCATCGTGATCTCACTACATCGTTATTTTAAAGAACCGCTTCAAATAGCTGAAGTTTTACACAAACGGGGGATTCCGGTTATTGGGATTACTGATTCAAAGTTAGCACCGATTCATGAGCATTGTTCACAAGCTTTCGTATTAGAACAGACAGAAAAATCAACCATTGACTTGATGCCTGCACTAATATCCTTCCTCAATTTATTAGTAACAGGGATGATGTCATTTGATCCTGAATATTATAACGAACAACGATTACATTATGATGATCCTAACAACAGTTTTATCGCAGAATAATGGAGTTGAAAAAAATGTTGGTACAAAAATTAGCGGAAAGGTTACAACCTATTTTTAACCATTTACATGAAAACCCAGAAATCAGTTGGAATGAAGTAGAAACAACAAAATACATTAAGAGTTTTCTCAAATCGGAAAACTTAAAACCAAAAACCTTTGAAAATATGACTGGATTATATGTGGATATTGGTAAAGGAACACCTCGAGTTGGATTCAGAACAGATATGGATGCACTTTGGCAAGAAGTCGATGGAAAATTTCAAGCAAACCATTCTTGTGGTCATGATGGACATATGACGGTGGCACTTGGCGTAGTTCTTTTATTAAAAGATTTGGCGCCAACACTTCCAGGGGCAGTCCGTATCATTTTCCAACCTGCTGAGGAAAAAGCGCAAGGAGCAAAAGCAATGGTCGAACAAGGTGTTGTTGACTCGTTGCAATTTTTATATGGTGCACATGTCCGTCCTCTTGTTGAACTTAAGGATGGAACGTTTGCACCAGCCTTACATCACGGAGCAGCTAAGCTTTTCTCAGGTAAAATTCAAGGTGTAGAAGCGCATGGGGCACGGCCGGAAGAGGGGAAAAATGCGATTGAAATAGCATCTGCAATCATTGATGGGCTAAAGCGTATTTGGATTAGTCCTACAGAGCAAGCCTCCATCAAAATGACTCAGCTACACGCTGGTGGCACCGCGACAAACATTATCCCAGCAAATGCCACATTCAGCATTGATGCACGTGCACAAACCAATGCCACCATGGAGGTATTAACAAGCGGCTTCGAAAAGGTTATTACTGCAGTAAGCATGATGTATGATGTATCCATTCCTTATCAAGTTGACGCACATGTTGCTGCAGCTCAGGTCGATGACACAGCAAAAATGATTTTAAAGGAAGCCATTATCGATGTAATAGGGGAGGAAAACTGTGCACAAGAAGTAATTACACCTGGTGGAGAAGATTTTCACTTTTATACCTTCTTGAAGCCACAACTAAAAACGACGATGCTAGGGATTGGCTGCGGTGTTACACCAGGACTACATCATCCAAACATGGTGTTTAACCAAGATAGACTATCAACAAGTTCAGTAATTATAACGCGGGCACTTGTGTTAACACTAGAATATTTAGAAAAGGGTGAAAAGTTGTGATTAACATTTGCGAACTAAAAACAATGAATGAAATGGAACAAGTTCAGGAACTCGAACGAAAGGTTTGGGGAATGGACCCCGTTTTACCAACGCATCAAACACTGACAGCAGTAAAAAACGGCGGTATAATCATTGGTGCCTTTGACGGAGAGAAATTAGTTGGTTTTAGCTATGGATTTTCCGGATTTCAAAATGGGAAGAGTTATCTATGTTCTCACATGCTTGGGATTGATGAAGCATATCGTTCACAAGGCATTGGTGAAATGCTGAAGCGAAGTCAATGCAAAGTTGCTATAGAAAAGGGCTATTCCTTGATAAAGTGGACTTATGACCCACTTGAGACAAGAAATGCTTTTCTCAATCTAACGAAATTAAATGGTATATGCAATACATATATTGAAAATTGCTATGGAGAAATGAATGATAACCTTAACCAAGGTCTCCCATCCGATCGCTTTGAAGTTCATTGGTATGTAAAAAGCCCGCATGTAGTTGAAAAACATGTTCCAAACATACAAAGTATCTTACCTCTGAATACACTAGCATTTAATGAAAAGGGACAACCTGTCTGTATTACAGAGCAAGAAAACGAATTAACAGGCCAAGCATATTCCATAACTGTCCCAAAGGATTTTCAGGGTTTAAAAGCAGTCAGCGAGGATCTTGCGCTGGATTGGCGACTAAAGACACGCAGACTTTTTCAAAAACTTTTCCATGCTGGCTATGCAGCGGTACAATTAGAAAAGCATGATACAAATGGTAAATATATTTTTATTAAAAAAGACACATTAGAACTTGGAGGAGAATAACTGTGAAAATTACAGATATCACGATTCGTCATTTAAAAATGACGATGAAAAGCCCTTTTACGACTAGCTTTGGAACATTTAAGGATAAGGAATTCTTACTGCTGGAAGCAAAAAATGAAGATGGAACCGTTGGCTGGGGGGAATCTGTTGCATTTAATGCCCCTTGGTATAACGAAGAAACCTTAAAAACAAACTGGCATATGTTGGAGGATTTTTTAATACCACTGATCTTAAATAAGGAAATAAAACATCCAGATGAAGTGAATCAAATGTTTGCTCCGATTCGCAAAAATAACATGGCAAAGTCCACAATTGAAGGTGCCATATGGGATATATACGCTCAACAAACGAACCAATCCCTTGCACAAGCCCTGGGAGGAACGAAAGATAAAATTGAAGTTGGGATCAGTATTGGTATTCAAAACTCGATTGATGAATTACTGCGTGTTGTCGATGGTTTTTTAAAGGAAGGTTATAAACGGATTAAAGTAAAGATTAAGCCAGGTTGGGATGTAGACGTGATACGTTCCTTACGTGAACACTTCCCAAATGTACCAATTATGGCTGATGCAAACTCTGCTTATCGTTTAAAAGACATCGACCTTTTAAAACAGCTGGATGAATTTGACTTAATGATGATTGAACAACCGTTAGCATCAGACGATATTATCGACCATGCACAGTTGCAAAAGGAATTGAAAACTCCAATTTGTTTAGATGAAAGCATCCATTCTTTGGAAGATGCGCGAAAGGCTATAGAGCTGGGAAGTACAAAAATAATTAATATTAAAATTGGACGAGTTGGAGGACTCACAGAAGCGAAGAAAATTCATGATTATTGTGAAGAAAAGGGTGTTCCCGTTTGGTGCGGTGGTATGCTTGAATCAGGTATTGGGCGTAGCCATAATATTGCTTTAACAACTTTGTCAAACTTTATCCTACCGGGGGATACAGCTGGTTCTAACCGCTATTGGGAAAAAGATATCATTCGCCCTGAAGTTGTTGCAACAGATGGGTATATTGATGTTCCACAAACACCAGGTATCGGTTATGAAGTAGACCGCGAAACGGTTGAAGCCTATACCGTAGCAAAAAAAGAATATAGATCAGGAGGAACCACCGTATGAAAAAAAGCTTTCAAATTGGTAGTGCCTTTGTCGGATTAATCGTTGGGGCTGGATTTGCCTCTGGACAAGAAGTCATGCAATATTTCACAAGTTTTGGTATTTGGGGGACTGTTGGTGGTTTACTTGCCACCCTCCTTTTCATTTTTTTAGGGTATACATTTGCTCAGCTGGGAACAGATTTACAAGCAACTTCACATAAAAGTGTCATTTATCATATTGGCGGTCGCTATCTTGGTCCTATTCTTGATATTTTAATTACATTTTTCTTATTTGGTGTAGCCGTTGTTATGTTTGCTGGATCTGGGTCTACCTTTCAGCAAATCTTCGGTATTGATACAAGGGTTGGTAGTATAATAATGATTGTCCTCACTATTCTAACGCTATTATTAAATACGACAAAAATTATTAATATTATTGCGATGATAACACCATATTTGTTGACGATTATTTTTATCATTTTAATCTATTCGATTTTTACTATGGATCTATCATTTCCTGAGGCAGATACAATGGCAAAAGTTCAAGCTTCTGCAGCACCCAACTGGATTATAGGTGCCTTTCTCTATGTATCTTATAATTTAGCTGCAGGTGCCGCATTACTCATCGTGATGAGCGGCGGAGTTAAAGACAGAAAAGTTGCTGGGATGGGTGGTATTCTTGGTGGTGTGATGTTGGGAGGATTAATTATCCTTATCCATATTGGAATGTTTGCGAAAATAGATGTTATAGCGGGAGCAGATATGCCGACATTGGCACTTGCGGAACAAATTCATCCAGTCGTTGGAATATTAATGGCTATAGCTTTACTAGGCATGATCTATAATACAGCTGTCGGGATGCTCTATTCCTTTATTGTACGATTCATTGCACCTGATAGTAAGATGTATAAACCTAGCGTAGTGATTATCGGTTTACTTGGGTATGTTTTAAGTCTAGTTGGTTTTACAACACTTGTAGGAAAAGTATATGCAACAATGGGGTATTTAGGATTCGCTTTAATGATTGCAGCAGTGATTGCCTGGTTCAAGAAAAGAAAACCAGAAAAGATAGAAACAAGGGTAAGTCAAAATTTCTAAATAATTTAAAACTTCATCTAATTGAAAACTAGTTCTAGTGTCCGGATTACCTAAACTTTTATCCCGCCTTAACGGGCAGTAAGACCCTTAACGAGAAATTTTGAGCGGGGTACTCAGCTGCCTGATTCTGGTGGGTTACTATTTTAGTGGGGAAGGAAAGGAAGCCCCACTAAATGAGACCACTGAAAAAGTATTTGCTTTTCGTAATTAATGAGCACATTTATCGATATATCGTAAATCAAAAAAGTCAATTGTCTACATATAATAGGTAATTGGCTTCTACTTTTCTATATACCAATTTTTTCAGTGGACTCCCACTGAATAGCGTTTCACTTAATTAGATTTTAATGATTTTTTTGTATGTAAGTAAATCTACTTAAAAATATAATAATTATCAAATTTTACTACCAATATTTTATTTTTCAACTTCATGGCCGCCGAATTCATTTCGTAATGCGGCGACAATTTTACCTGCGAACGTATCTTCTTCCAACGAACGATAGCGCATCATTAACGCTAGGGTGATAACCGGAGTCGGGACTTGAAGATCAAGGGCTGTTTCCACCGTCCATTTTCCTTCCCCGGATGAATGCACGATTCCTTTTATTTCGTCTAATTTTGCATCTTTTGAAAAAGCATCTTCTATAAGTTCCATTAACCAGGAACGAACAACCGATCCATTATTCCAGTTTTTTGCCACCTTTTCATAATCATAATCAAATTCACTTTTATGCAAAACTTCAAACCCTTCTGCAATAGCTTGCATCATACCGTACTCCACACCGTTATGAACCATTTTTAAGAAATGCCCGCTACCGTGTTTGCCACAATATAAGTAGCCATCTTTTACACAAGCATCTTTAAAAATTGTTTCAACCGATTGGAAAACTGATTCCTCACCGCCAATCATCATACATGCACCATGTCTTGCACCGGAAATCCCGCCGCTTGTCCCGACATCAAGAAAATGAATGCCAAGCTTTTTTAATTCTTCAGCCCGGGCAATGGAATCTTTGTATTTGGAATTTCCACCATCAATAATGATATCATTCTCCTTCAATAATCCTTTTAATTCATTGATAACATTGGACGTTATTTCACCAGCCGGAACCATTACCCAAACGACTTTTGGGCTGGACAGCAGGGAAACTAGTTCAGAGATCGAGTTTGCCCCCGTTCCACCATCCTTTTTAAAATTTTCAACTGCTTCTGAATGAATATCATAAGCAATCACATCATGATGATGATCTCTTAAATTTAATGCTAAATTATAACCCATTTTTCCTAAACCAACTAAACCAATTTGCATTTTTTATTGCTCCTTTCAATGTTTGTGAGTAAAAATTTTTGTAAAATATAATCACTATAAGAAATATTTTTTCATTAACAAAATGTGTTATACTATAGGCAAAATATCTTATTGCGAGGGATTATCCATGTCAAAAAATTGTTTAGGACAAATCCGCTCCCATTATGCACGCTTAAGTGAAAAAGAGAAAAAGATTGCGGATTATATTTTAAATAACCCTGAAAACATTATTCATAGTACAATCAATGATGTTGCCGAAGACTTAAATGTTGCCGATGCTACAGTCTTTCGCTTTTGTAAACGAATCGGATTTAAAGGCTTTCAAGCAATGAAAATCACACTTGCTGCTGAAATTATTGAACCGATTCAACAAATCCATGAAGAAATTAGTGAATCAGATGATGAAAGAACAGTCATGGAAAAAGTTTTTCAATCAAATATTCATACATTAAAAAGTACGTTAAACTTAATTGATGAAACCGCTATTGAGCAGGCTGTAGATTTACTACTAAAAGCCGGTCGGGTTGACTTTTATGGTACAGGCGGGTCAGCCGTCATTGCCATGGATGCTTACCATAAGTTTATTCGTACCGGTATCAAGGTATTTACCTTTATGGATTCCCATTTTCAAATTATGTCAGCCTCTCAACTGACAAAACATGATGTGGCCGTTGTTATTTCACATTCCGGTACAAACAAAGATACGATGAATATTTTAAAAACAGCAAAGAGAAATGGAGCGAAAATCATTGGGATAACCGGTTACCCGAAATCGCCGCTTGCCAAAAATTCTGATGTCGTTCTATATACGAGCGCTGAAGAAACGGAATACCGCTCAGAAGCCTTGTCTTCACGGATTGCCCAATTGAGTCTAATTGATGCCCTCTACGTCAATGTTATGAAATTAAATAAAGAAAAAGCGAAAAAATCTTTAGACAAAATAAGAGAAGCGATCGTCGTTACAAGATTATAACGGATAGAATCAAGTATTGTTAATACCAAAGTTCCTAGCCTCGCCTTATATACGCTGTAACAAAATTATAATGGATAGAATTTAATTCCGTTTTTCTTTTACCAGAAAGAAAGCGCAATAGCAATGGACAGAATCCCTTCGTTAACAAGGGATTCTATCATTTTCAAGCGGCTGCATACGGATTTAAATAAATATGTCTAAAACGAAAGCACCGATAAAAGCGACAAATGAGAGAATTGTTTCTAGGACTGTCCATGTTTTAAACGTTTCTTTAATCGATAAGCCTAAATATTCCTTTACCATCCAGAAACCGGCATCATTGACATGAGAGAACATGAGCGATCCGGCACCGGTAACAATAACAAGTAATTCTAAATTAACACCTGTCATATTAGCGATGATCGGGGAAACAATTCCGGCTGCGGTGGTCAATGCCACGGTAGATGAACCGGTTGCAATCCGGATTAAACCGGCAATAAGGAAAGCTAACACAAGCGGTGATAAAGACAGATTTTCTGCCATATTTCCAATGGTCTCACCTACACCGCTATCAATCAAAACTTGTTTAAATCCACCTCCAGCACCAATAATTAAAATAATTGAGCCAACCGGCAAAATACATTCATTAACAAACTTCTTAATTTGATTACGTCCTATTCCTTGACGAAAACCGAGGAAATAGAAAGCGGCAAAGCATGAAATTAACAAGGCGATTAATGGACTTCCAATGAACTCAAGAAATTTCACACCGTTTTCAGGCAACTCTATGAACGGTGCAAATGTTCCTAATACCATTAAAATGACCGGCATTAAAATGGATAGGAAAGAAATACCGACACCTGGTAATTTTTTTGATTGTGATTCATCCACTTGAATTAAGCCGGATTCACCGGATGGGGTCACCCGTTTACTAATAAATTTTGCATATAAAGGTCCACCGATGATACCTGCCGGAATAGCGATGAATAGGGAATATAACAGAACTCTTCCAAGATTGGCATCATAAATGCCGATAGCTGCCACTGCACCCGGATGTGGCGGGACAAGCCCATGAACGATGGATAATCCCGCAATGGCCGGCAAACTGATTAATAATAGATTTTTCTTTGTTGCTTGTTGAATCGAGATCACTAAAGGGAGCAAAATTAAAATGCCGACTTCAAAAAATACCGGTATCCCAATAATAAATCCTGAAGCGAACATCGCCCATGGCAATTTCTTTTCCCCAAAGATTTTCACAAAATAATTGGCGATTTGCAATCCGGCTCCTGATTCTGACAACATTTTTCCCAGAATGGTTCCAAGAGCCAAAATCCCGACTAAATGGCCTAAAACGCCACCAACTCCGGTTTCGTATGCTTTAACAATTTTATCCCAAGACATTCCGGTAAAAATGGCTAAAAACAAACTGGCAATAGTCAAACTGATAAATGCATGCCATTTAAACCATGAAACCCCTAAAATAACGATAACAATCGATAAAAGCGTAATGATTAATATATATGCATCCATGAATAAGCCGCCTTTCTTGTTGAAAAATGTGAAAGCATTTTCAGTACATCCTAAGTATACGAAAAAATATTTCACAAATCAATTATTTTTATGAAAAAAATTTTATTAATTTTTAATTGGCATGAGTAGAATGGGTTTTTAGATAGGATGCCCGTTTCAGGCTAAATTATGTCTATGAACTAGTTATTTGGCACAACATATGTATACTATTGTATATAGAAGGGATGGCGAAAATGCGAGTGAAAGGAAAAAAATGAACCTTCTCTCGTCGCTAATTTTGGGCGAGGGAGACCTTTTTTTGAAGGCGAAATTCGTTTTGTCACTAATTTAAGGTGGGAAATGCAAATTTTTGGGCGACGAGCCCCAATCTCGTCACCGTTTTTTGAAGAGATATACTAATTTTTGATGACAAGCCCCAGCTTCAATCTCGTTACCATTTTGACGCAAGAAATGCTCTATTTTAACGACGAGAATCATTTAGAGAAGAGTAACCTTTTTTGACTACGAACCCCGACGTCATCACCAATTTGAGGTGAGAGAAAGTGGTATTTCCACAATACTACCGGAATTTGGCAAATTTCCTCCTCCTGGATGCAAGATTTCATATGAACTTGACTGATAGTATCGTAAATTTATATAATAAGGTCAATCGGTCTAATTGTCTGAAATTTGGGAAATAAATTGCAGAAAATAGGGGGGATTTGATGAAATATGATGTCATTGTCGTTGGGGCAGGGTTGGCTGGTCTAGTTGCAACCGTAGAAATGGCGGATGCCGGAAAAAAAGTTTTACTACTGGACCAGGAGCCGGAAAATTATTTAGGCGGTCAAGCTTGGTGGTCGTTTGGCGGATTATTCTTAGTAGATTCTCCGGAGCAAAGGCGGCTGGGGATAAAAGATTCCAGAGAACTGGCTTGGCAAGACTGGCTTGGTACTGCCGGATTTGATCGGGAAGATGATCAAGATTATTGGGGGAAAAAATGGGCTGAGGCTTACGTTGATTTTGCCGCCGGAGAAAAAAGGTCTTGGCTGCACAAAATGGGCGTGCGTTTTTTCCCGGTCGTCGGGTGGGCTGAACGTGGTGGACATTTAGCTACCGGTCACGGCAATTCCGTCCCTCGCTTTCATATTGTATGGGGAACCGGACCGGCGTTGGTTGCCCCTTTTGAGAGAAAAGTTCGGGAATATATGAAATCCGGTTTGGTTCAATATTTTCCCCGTCATCGGGTCGATCATCTTTTAAAAGAAAACGGCGCTGTAGTAGGTGTAGCCGGTTCTGTTTTGATTCCCAGCACAACAGAGCGGGGAGAGGATACTGAAAGAGAAATTATTGACTATTTTGAATATCGCGCCCAAGTTGTATTAGTAGCCAGTGGAGGAATTGGCGGGAACCATGATTTAGTTCGTAAAAATTGGCCTGAGCGACTGGGATCTCCGCCTAAACGTATGTTATCCGGCGTTCCTGCTCATGTGGACGGAAGAATGCTTGCCATTACGGAAGAAGCGGGTGGACGGATTGTGAACCGGGATCGGATGTGGCATTACACGGAGGGAATAAAAAACTGGAACCCAATTTGGTCCAACCACGGAATTCGAATTTTACCCGGACCTTCCTCCATTTGGCTTGACGCAAAAGGTAAGCGTTTTCCTATCCCTAATTTACCGGGATTTGACACGCTCAGCACACTGGAAGCCATTCAAAAAACCGGCTATGATTATTCGTGGTTTATTTTGACGGAAAAAATCATAGAAAAAGAGTTCGCACTGTCAGGCTCGGAGCAAAATCCGGATCTTACAGGCAAAAGTATCCGGAAAGTACTCGGCAGGGCTTTACCGGGTGCCCCCGAACCCGTCCAAGCTTTCATGGATAAAGGAGAAGATTTTATTATTGCCAATAATTTGCAAGACCTTGTAGCCGGGATGAACCGTTTGAGTGGTGAAAATCTATTAAACTACAAGGAAATTGAATATCAAATTAAGGCAAGGGATCGGGAAATGGATAATAAATTTACAAAAGATTTACAGATAACGGCCATCCGGGGACATCGGAATTATCTTGGCGACAAATTGATTCGAGTAGCTCCACCACACAAAATTCTTGACCCGAAAAATGGCCCGCTAATTGCTGTACGGCTTCATATTTTAAGCAGAAAAACATTGGGCGGCCTGCAAACTGATTTATCTGGCAGGGTTTTAGATTCCTCAGGTCAAGCCATTCCCGGTTTGTATGCAGCAGGGGAGGTTTCCGGATTTGGCGGCGGTGGTGTTCATGGTTATCGTGCTCTTGAGGGGACCTTTCTTGGCAGCTGCCTTTTCACGGGACGAACGGCTGGCAGGGCGATAGCAGCGGAACTAAATTAATCATGTAAAGTAAATATTCCATCGGCCATCGAACCGTATTCAAGGAGCGGCAACATAGCAGCTGACCAAAGTTAATCGTAATTGTGCTAAATAACATTTGGTAAAAATTACCTGACCCGGTTCTATTTTTCAGCCGGGTTTCTTTTTGAAAAAATTTACTGTAAGGGGTAATTAGCAAATTATCAATTGGTAAAATTCTAATGCTTTTCGATTATTCTTTCGCTTGGTAACAAGAAACATGACGCACAATTTTTGAAAAAACCAGCTATAAAAATACCAGATTTAAAAGGGTTTTCAGCCGTACATATGGAATATATTTAGTAACTGGGACTTTGAATTAAACTGAAATCAGCGAGAAAATGGAATGGGGGAAGTAAAGATGCCGAACAAAGAGATGTTATTAGTACCGGGGCCGACTCCGGTGGTGGATTCAATCTATGAAGCGATGGCGAAAGAAACATGGGGACATACGGATCCGAGGTTTGCACATATTTTTAAGCGGGCCATTGAATCGACAAAAGAAATGCTAAAAACAGATGGGGAAGTTTTTATTGTTGCCGGGTCCGGAACCCTCGCAATGGAAATGGCACTCGTAAACACAGTGGCGGCCGGGGAAAAATTATTAGTCATTAGTCACGGATATTTTGGCGACCGGTTTATCAAATTAGGGGAAGCGTATGGGATTGATATCGATGTGTTACAAAGTGAATGGGGGAAGCAGGTGTCCCCGGAAGCTGTTGAAAAAAAGTTAGCCGGGGCAAATTATAAAGCGGTAACCATTACCCATGCTGACACTTCAACAGGAGTAGCTGCGGATCTGGATACACTGCTGCCGATTATCAAAAAGCATGGAGCACTTGTCATATTGGACGGTGTTTGTGCAACCGGTGCAATGGAGGAGGATATGAGCAAATCCTACGGTAGTCCTGATAACAAAATTGATGTTGTTCTGACCGGTTCGCAAAAAGCAATTGGTGTGCCACCGGGACTTGCCATTGTTGCCTTTAATCAAAGCGCATTAGCCGCACGTGAAAAACTGGCGAAGGTTCCTGCTTATTATTGTGACATCTATAATTGGCTACCAATTATGGCGGATCCGACAAAGTATTTTGCCACACCACCAGTGAATATGATTTATGGTTATGCCGAGGGAATCCGTCTTGTTTTGGAAGAAGGTATGGAAAAGCGGTACGCCCGTCATAAAGCATATGGAAAAGCAGTCCGAGCAGCTTTAACAGCATACGGGATGAAGCCATTAGCCGAGGAAAAAGCGGCTGCCGCAACATTAAGCTGCATCCTTTATCCGGATGGAATAAAAGATAGCGAGTTCCGCTCCAAACTCGCCAGTAAAGGGGTTGTCGTAGCAGGCGCACTGGCTCATCTTTCCGGAAAAGCATTCCGTATTGGCCATATGGGTAATACTACGAAAGATATGTTGGAAGAAGCAATCAAGTTAATTGGAGAAACTTTGATTGACTTAGGTCATCCTGCAAATATAGAAAAAGCGCTAACATTATTTGCAGAGCATTTTTCAACATCTGTGCGATAAGTATTGGTTTAATTTTGCGCTTCCGGTCAGGAAATCTCCGGCCAGGATATGTCCTGTGATATTGAAGATAAACAGGCATTTTCACAGTTTTCTCTACTTATACACATGAAGTATTTAAAAATAGGGAAAACTTTTCTTTGATTATGAAAGGAGGAAGTTTCATGACAAAGAAATACAATAAAGGAAGTAAAAATCAAAATTCACCAGAATTACATGGACAAACGCCGGTTAGTGGAGATAATAGCAAGGGAAATAAACGGAATGTAAAAGAACAAATTGATAAAACGGATGATGAAAATTAATATAAGTTAACTTAGTGCAAATAACATAAGCTTTGTGAGTAGCCGACTTTCGAAATAGGAGTCGGCTCCTTAGGTTTCAAATAAGAAAAGTAAAATTTTATAGACTAAGAATAAAAATAACATAACGCCATATTCGTTAGCAGCCTTTTCTTGTATAATAAACTTGATTTTCTAATACATAATGATTGGATAGGTTTGTATCTTTTGTTATCAACTTTCCTTGGTTTCGTGGTTAAAGCAATAACTGGGTTTGGCAATACTTTGTGATGGGGTCGTTGTTTTCCTTCGCTGTGCCTAACCGGGTAACGACTTATTCCAACAAAATTATTTTTACTAGGGAAAAACTTACGAAGCCGATGATTTTATAGGTGGTATGAAAATGAACAAGTTTACCGAAAGAACAATTAAGATTATTCTCTCAATACCTGCAGGCAAAATAATGACATATGGTCAAATTGCCAGACTTGCCGGAAATCCGCGGGCAGCTAGGCAAGTTGTCCGTATTTTGCACGCAATAAGTCATATCCATCATCTCCCATGGCATCGTGTAGTCAATGCAAAAGGTGAAATTGCAATTAAAGATGACGAATCAAGATTTATTCAAGTTGCATTGTTAAAGAAAGAAGGGGTCGAGTTTGATGGGAATGGCCGGATTTTAATGGAAAAATATCTCAACGAACCGGACGAGATTGATTTCAGGGAGAAAGGCTCTTGAAATTAGTTTTGCACATAATTCCATACTCAATGTACTGCCTAGATTGAATTTTTAATATAACCCCAAAATTTAAAGAAGAAACAGCAATGCACCACTTAGATTGACTTTCGAATATAACCCCCATATTCAAAGAGGAAACAGCATTGGACTGCTTGGATTGATTTTTTGAACTTAATCCCACACGCATCAATCACAAACAGAAAAAACCGGGAACAAAACCCGGTTCTTCTTTTGTCAAAAAAACTTCTTTTTCCAAAAAATAACTGCTGTCACAGAAGATAATACAAAAGACAAGATGATCGCAAATAGGAATGAATGTTGGTAATTTTGGAATGGAATTGCAACGTTCATCCCATAAAAACTTGCTACCATTGTCGGAATTGCCATGATAATCGTTATGGACGTCAATAATTTCATGACATTATTCACATTATTTGAAATGACAGAAGCAAATGCGTCCATCATACTGCTTAAAATATTCGTATACGTATCGGCCATTTCGATCGCCTGTTGATGTTCAATAATGACATCTTCCAACAGTTCTTGATCATCTTCATACATTTTTAAATAATTGCCTCTGAGTATTTTTTGCATTACATAATTGTTTGATTTCAAGGAAGTTGTAAAATACACTAAGCTTTTTTCTAAGTTTAATAACGAAAAGAGTTCTTTATTTTTCATCGATTCATGCAGTTGTTTTTCAATTGTGTCTGATAGTTTGCTGATTTGTTTTAAATACTTCAGGTAGGAGGTTGCCATGAAATACAGGATTTGTAAGGAAAATCTTGTTTTTTTGTAAGTAAAGAAGTTTTTAATGTTATTTTTTATGAAACTTTGTAAAATGGGATTGTCTTTTAAACAAACAGTGATGAAGCAACCTTTTGTAAAAATAATGCCCAATGGAATGGTGTCGTAAATCATATTATTATGCTCATCCATGGAAGCGAGTGGAATATTGACAATAATTAGGATGTTTCCTTCATCCTTTTCAATCCGGGAACGTTCCTCTTCATCCAATGGATCCTTTAAAAATTCAATTGGTAAATCTAACTCGTTTGATAGTTTAATAATTTCATCTTCTGTAGGTGAAATTAAATTGACCCAACATCCTCGGGTAATTTCCTTTTTTTCCTCCAGAACGCCAAGTTCATCGGATAAATAAATTTTTAACATTTTCTTACCTCCTCATTTTCGAGAAAGTCAAAAAATGCCCCCAAGTATAGTTGAATTTTTATCAGTATTCAACCATGATCGGATCGGGCAATTCATGACTTTCCCGTTAATCTGTCCGGGTCTGGGGTCGTCGCTTATTTGACTACTCATAAAAATTCAACTCCTTTTTTCATCGATACGAAAGTACTATACTATCATACCCCCATAAATCTTGGTTGTAAACAGTGGGTTTAAAAAGGTATGTGTCAAGTTTTTCTCGATAGTATTTAAATATCGGGTTTTCAAGACACTCTTTTTTGTACACTTTTCGGCTACCGCGCTTCGCTTACTCTCCTGGATAAGTGGCAATAATTTTCCAAATTAAT